>JAAUXU010113094.1_pt1 | contig 15799 bp, 7 predicted proteins | sample 7278151 | NCBI WGS metagenome assembly JAAUXU01 (sample SAMN14350113, study PRJNA611818) | marine sediment metagenome | isolation source: surface marine sediment (1.8m) | place: French Polynesia: Moorea | collected 2018-08 | reverse complement strand
CATGCTTCAGGATCAACACAATGAATCCCACACTGTCAACCTGTCTTGATTGGCATAAAGGCACATTTTGTCGGTATCATGTCATGGCGTGTCAATCAAAAAAAAAATTCACCTTGACTGCCTCCGGCGGGTATTGCACGGTTATCTCCACATCCACGGCGAACGGCATCTCCAGCGCTACGCTCTCGGCCAGACAAACCAGTTTGGCGCCGTCGTCCTCCTTCGTGGGCACCAGCTCCAGCTCTGAGCTGGCGTAGGAGTCCCTGGAGTGGGTCACTCCGACGAGAGAGCGATCTCCAAGAGTCCAGCTAAGTGTCGCCAGTGGGTTTCCGCCCACCGACGTGCACGTGACCCTCTTGAGGGAGCCGGCAGTCAGCACCTCCCCGGCCGACAACCCCTGTAACTGAGGCGGTCCAGGAGGGTCTGAAAGTACAAGGTTTAGAGCGGAATGAGGTACGACTATATATGGCGCGGAGTTGACTTTGCTACGTAAATTCCATGCATTTCCTTTCAATCTATCAACGCGAGCGCGTGATATTTATAATGGTATCCCATAAGAGGTGGTACAGACAAATCGAGACCGTCCGGGTACCTCTTATCCCATTAATTACTACTGATCCCCGCGGACATCTGTTATCGACGTGCGTGTAATTCACCAATATTTGGTCTGGCCACATGATAAATGAGAGCTATCAAAATTTGGGCCTTTCTCTCGCCAATGCTCCGCCCTGACCCGAAGGTTATTATTGCGAGCCCTCTTTCATCGTATGACCGTGCCAAATGCTACAAGAAAAGTTGGTCTCTCTTCAGCGCAATCAATTCATTCAAGAGTACGTAGAAAGAGAAACGATAGGCCCAGTGGAGCCTCGTCCAACTAACCTTTTTTTGCATGGAGGAGGGAGATGACGGCTCAATCAAAAATACGCGAGCACGTTTTTCTATCCCTCCCTCATATTTGTAGGCTTCCAAAAAGGAACCTCTCCTGAAAAGGCCATTATGCGTCGGGCCAACCAAGAGCATTTGATGCGGAAGGAAAAAGGGACAAAACAAAAAGGTACAAAAAGGAACCTCCGGGACAAATCGGATTTTCACGGACGCACGCCCTTTGCAGGCATTTCCCTAGTTGTGGGGGATTAGATGAACCCCCTTCCACCCCCCTAGGAAGGAAGTGACTCTTTATGGTACTTGACATAAATAAGCACTTGCCCTCTACGGTCAATCAGTCGCACTTACATATGACTGACAGCATCTTTGCCTCCGTCTTGACGTCGTTCAGCTCCGTGTTGACGGCTCGACACACGATCATCTTGGTGCGCTCCCCACTTTCCTCCAGACTGACGGTGATGTTGGCGCTGGTGACGAATCCGCCTTTATGACTCTGGCGCGTCTGGGCGGCGTCCGGCCTTCGGGTCTGGTTCCCGACCACGAACTGGATGGTGGCCGGCGGGTTCGACGGCGCAGTTGTGCAAGTGTAAGTCAGCTGTTCGCCGGGCCGAGCCTCCGACGGGCCTAGCAGCTCCAGGCGATCCGGAGCAACTGCAAGGAGAGGGACGGAAATAAGCAAGTCGTTGTGGCTCAGGCGTTCTCTCTAAGATTAAAATTAGGGGCTACAGTTGGCGTTGGCAGCGAAAAAAGCACTGGGAAGAGCAGAAATCAGGGCCCCCCGGGTTCGACATCGCCATAATAGTACTGGTAGTAAAGGACGGTGGTTTTGCAGGAGGCAAAAGTGATGAAACACATTAATTAATTATTATTTTTAATACTTTTTTATACTTTTGCTTCTTCCCTAAAAACTTTCAGCTGCTCCTGGTGTTCACACCTCATCCTGGGTGTATAATTTTATTACCCTGGCCTCGCCAGTGAGGCATGAGGCTTCCTGTGGTCGCCTTTATTTCTACTTTTTTTTTTGTTCTATCGTGCCCCACTCACAAGAAATCAAGCTAATGTGGCCTCCCTGATATGCCCAGACAAGAGAGAAATGAGGCAATTCATCATCCAGGCCAGAGGTGTCGAAGTACGAGTGCAATGAGCACTGCGTAAAAAGAACAACCGCACTCATGTCATCCGGGAGCTACCCAGCAAGTGCTGCCCCTCCCCAGCCAGATGGACAGCCACGATAGGGTGGATGACGTCAGGACCGCGCACTCAGTGTCAGAGCAATGCTAATTCGATTCTGTTTGGTAAGGCCAATTAGCTCCCCTGTATGAGCTGTACTGGAGCAACAACGGTTTGATCGAGGTGGGTGTTGTTACACCACTTCAGACAGACTCAGGCTATCGGGGCGGGTTTTGGGGGGGAGGGGGAGGGGGACGACGCCCAAAAACACCATCGTAGGGGTCTCTTCTCTTGGCAGCCCTCCTGCCCAAAGTCTTCGCACACGCATGCACGCACACGTGTTTTTAGTCGGCTCGTTACTAATAGCGAGGTCGCACGCACGAGACATTCTCACAAATCTCGCAGGGAGAAATTTCGACGCACAGTTACGCGCGTGGGTTTTTTTTTTTTTCATTTTCCTCTTGTAGCATCATTGCTGTTGCTTTGCTCACACTCGCTTAGGCCTCGAAGACAACTGACAGAGGCCCCTTTTTGGGTAGGCCCACGCAGTGCAGAAGTAAAATCTTGAGGGCTGATGATAATTAGGGTATCCTTGGTAATGACAACGAAGAGGAAGTCTTTTATATTTTTGCCCCCCCCCTCCCCCCAGTCCCCCAGGAACAGTAACGATGAATTAATGGTGAGGGGAAGTTGGGGCCATTTCCCGAGCCTATTGCTCGTTCATATGTATAGCGACAAAGACTAGAAGAAAAGTGTGACTTTCACCATCCCTAACTCTCACATGCATCATTGTTCACGGCAGCGGTGCCTTTCCCCTTAATAGCGCCCGTTACCCACCCATCACGACTGCTATGGTTCTCGCGTGTGCGTTGTCATCCACCTCATGATGTTTAATTCCGAGCGAAATTGCAATAGCTAATTTCGCATCTACCTTTTCGCAATGTTGGCTTTCGCACTATAGCTACGAATGTAGAACAGGGAAAACTCTTCTTCTCCCTTCGTTTCCTCCCACCAGAGATAAAAAAGTTGCTGAGGGTTATTTTCGAGTTGTACAAGAGTTTTGGTTAAGATATACCGTATACTACATCGTCCTGTTACAGCAGAGGGGTAGGAGGGGAATAAGGCCATAAAAGGGAGATTTTTCCCTGGTGAAAGAGTATATAAGAGTACCATTCTAGGGGCAGTAATCCTCTTCCTCCCCTCCCCTTTTTTCGAATCTGCCATCTGCGGTTTTCAAGCAATGAGATCAAGTGAAACTCTATCTCGAGGAGACAATCGTGGTAGAAGAACTCGACTCAATTAAGAGCTTCACGGACAGAACAGTGGTGGAAAAGTTGGTGCGGCGAAACAAGATTCAAGCTCGCATCAATCGGTTTGTCCGACCGAGTGATATTTTTTTCTCCGCTAGAAATCGGAAGGGTTAATAAAGTCAGTTAAAACTTGATGAATGAGGAAGAATCAGCCACCTTGAGAAGAAGGGATATGAGGGAAGGGGGGGGCAAAATTGGCATCGTGAGAATTCAAATTATCCTAGGTAGCCAGAAAGTCAAAAAAGGGGCTGACTCATGCCTCGTTATTTAGAGAATGGAAATGAAAGCGCCTTCCTAATTCAGCAGTATTCAGATGTCTGAGCTCCTCAAGTCGTTAGACGTGCGCTTCCTCGACGCGTTCGCAACAGCAACAGTCTCTGATTGTTCTTACATTGCACTGAGAGGACAATTTCCGCCGTCCGGGCCTGCACGCTCATCCTGTTCTTCGCCCTGCAGGCCATGCGGACGCCGTCGTCAGCGGCGGCCGCCACGAAGCTCACGGTGTTCCGGCTCTCCAGTCCGGAGGTGGTGTAGGAGTCGTCGAAGACGCGGCCGTCGCGCAACCACGTGACTGAGGCCAGGGGATTTCCGCCCGCCGCCGTGCACACCAAAGACACCGTCTGACCCAGGCGGATCGTCTCGCCCTCCAAGTAACCGGAGATCTCGGGTGCACCCGGTGGATCTGGAAGAAGAATAAAAAAGTTGTTGTATAGATTATGTACATAGATAATGAACTAGTTTGACAATTTCACTTTTCACTAGGAAAAGGGGGCCCTAATATTAACATTTTACTGAACACTTTTCTTTCTTAGGGGCCGTTTACAGTGGGCACTTTTAACTTAACGATGCGAAATTAACTGCGTTGCCGGAGTTCACGGCGTAGAACTTGACTGCATTGTGAAGAAATGAGTGGTCCAAGTGCAAAAGTGCAAATCAGTTCAGTGGGAGAGGAGCTTCTTAGATTTCCATAGCAGGGTGAACCACTTCTGTAGCTCAAAAGTTGTGGCTGAAAAAAGAGAAGTGCGCACAACACATACTACATACGTACAGTAAGTTGTAGAACTTTGAGTTAAAAGTGCCCGTAGTAAATGGCCCTCAAACACAAAATGTTTCTAGCAAAATGTTGATACGTTGGCCAGAGGCCAAAAACATTACCATTCTCCCACAAATAGAGTACATTTCCGAACTCGCCTAAATACTGACGATGCGTACAGCAGAGTACACATGAGTTTTGCTCTTTTTCTCAGTATTCCATGTCTTCATTCGTCTCCTCTTACACAGGAAATCTGGGATCGCAATTTGGGATGAGGGTTTAGCCCACTGGTTCGGCTGTGACCGGGGTCGACGAGCATAATTTGAGGGCAGCAGCGATATTTCAGTTGAGTGGGCAGCAACAGACGCCAGCATTTTCTTCGTCACTCAGCCAAGTGCGAGAAGAGAAAATTGCGGTTCATTTGCGCGTGATCTGGACACAATAGCGTGGGCTGATTGATTCGAGAGGAAGTGGGGGGAGTGACAAAACAGGGGTCTTTCCCATCTTTGACAGTCAGGATCTCTCTCCTGCACTGTGTGCAGCACTGCATGCTGCACTGTTGCGGTGCAGTGCAGCAACAGTGGATTCACCGTACAAAAGTGGCAAGGCAATGACAATCCTGTGTCTTCCTAGTCTTCACGGAAGCTACGCTTTTGCCGAGTTCAATCAAGCGAAGGATAACTTTTTCGGAAGCAGCTTGAAACTGCTCCACCGCACACTTGCATATGTAAAATGGTGTCTCCACCTTTGCTTCTTCCCGGCTGACATTGGAGGATCCTCAAATAATTCTCGCTGTATCGGAAAATACGCACTTCCATCCAGGAAGAGGCACTGGCTTCATTTTTCTTCTTGCTTCCTCTTATTGGCCTTGTCCAAACATTCATTCCTCTGCTGTGGCAGCAACTTTTTTTTTTCCTCGTCGATGTTGTGACTCGCCAGATTTGTCGAGGAGATACAATGAGCAGCGCGGCGTCTGGCAAAATTGAATTCGATGGGGCGAGGAAAGGTCTTGCCAGGTTTCCCAGAGCAATTTAGTCTAACAGGGTCGTGCAGAAACTGTAGCTGGTTCCACAAAGAACGGGGTGACCTTAGTGAATTGCGTAGTTACGGTGGCAGTAGGAGTCGGAAGGGCCAGATAAGAAATCTCGGCTCGCATTGCGTCACTGATCGATAACTGATGACTATTCCATTGGAACACCGCATGTGTATCTCGTGCTCGCTACAGCATAATCATGTGTGAGTGCGCAGAACTTATGTTGACTCAATGTCGACTCCGCTGGCAGTAATGAATACAATCATGACTGCCAGAAAAGTGCTCGGGATGCCTGCTGAACCGTCTTAGCAAACACACGCGGGCAGCACGTGTGCGAGCTCCGTCCGTATGTGTTCTGCCACTGAATAATAATGGGTCTCCCCCCCTCCTTCAAAGGCGAGTGGAATGGCGCAAAAAAGAGCATGACTGAAACGGGGGCCTATTTGCGCCGAGAGAGAGCGTCCAAATTTAGCTCTGTCTTGAGTCTCTGGGAGAATCGGTGGGCCTCATCTGAATGCATGCGGACGTAAGCAGATACGGGTGGTGTTTGCGGAGCACTCTGTCACATGCCTACGTACGTAGAGGAGTAGCGGTATTTGCGTACGCCTCACATGGTTTGACACGTGGAATTGTTATGTCACAGATGAGATCGCTACCACGCACACATGAGCACATTCTGAGCGTCCGTCTGTCCGTCTGTTTGTCTGTCCGTCTGTTTGTCTGTCCGTCTGTCCGTCTGTCCTTCGGGACGTCTAATCTCAGCATTCCAACAACACACACACTCTTGGCCTGAAGGAGGAATTAATGGGAGGCCTTTTTTTTTTACCCCGAAACTGGGACAGGGGAAGAACAACAAGGCCAGGACTTGTCCTCACGTACTATGTACTGCCGCGTCCTTGCGCAATTGCTGCCTTCTGTGGCGCTCCGAGATCTCTGGCGCTGATTTTTGGCACAAACTCCCACCACCCTTTTAAGGAGTGAGGAGATTGACTGCTGGTTCCATTTGGAAAAAGCCAGCTTAGGCTTATTCTAGGCCAATCTCTCGTGTAATTACCGAGCGTGTGTGTGGCATGATGATGGATGAATGACGCGTTAAGCTCTTCTTTGACTTGCTTCATTTTAATCCATTCGTTGGCATGACAAAAAAAGAAGTCTGGATCGGCTTTCTCCCACCCACCCCCGTGCGTACGTATGCGCACACCTGTCCCTGATTACTCATCTTCACGCGTGCCTAATTGAGACCATTGTTGTTATTTCACGTGCGCCTCTTTTCCATCTCTTCTTGTCAACATCAGAGGCCTAAAAACAATGAACTCTGCAGACACCTGTGGAAAATCGATCTTCGTCGTGACTTATTCTAGTTTTTATCCATCCCAGTTCCTTTCTTTTTAGAGGCCAGCAGAGGCCAGGGCCGTGGAGCAAAAACCAGCACGATATTGCACCCATGAGGGCATCAGAATTGAAATTAATTGCCTCCACTTCTGCTCCAGATCTATATTTTTCGGTTGCTTGGTCCTCTCTCAATATTTCGATCCTCCTTTTCCTCTCGTCATGCGACGTCTGCGTCGTGATTGCAAGCAGTTTCCTTCTTCTTTTTCCCTCTCCTCTCTAACAAGCTCTCATTGGGGAAAAAGAACCCCCCCCTGAATGGATCTCTCGATATCAGCCACCACCTCCTAGCAAATATCGCGAAAAAATATCGATATCTGTGTGAGAGAGAAACCAGGTTACTTTGGGCGCAATTGAAAGGGAGGAACAAAAATCAAGGTCATTCGGGCTTCAAAAGATTTCACAAAGTCCAGAGTCCCTGACAATATGGGCGGAGGCAGCTCTGTTACGAATGCCAGGAAAGAAGAAACAGAAAGAGTCCCTCTTAACGAGCCGCCATTTTCCGCATGCATAATAAAAAGCTTACCATAAGTTCTTGCGCTGCTGTACAGTACACTAATGGCAGCGCACAGAGATCTTGGAGCCAAGGAAAAATAGACTTAAATCTGCAATCAAGTGGCAGTCATATCTTCTAAGCTTTGCCAAATTCATGTTGCACGCCATCTGATTTCCGTCCTTTCTTCGTATAATGGTGGTCTGTTTGCTGTCGTCATCCAGAGGGGGCTCTTTTTTTTTGCCAAGTCACGCTGCTATTACGCACTAGCAATTTCATTCACGATCGCCTCCTCTCTTCTTCCTGAGAACGACCAAAGTGTGGAAACGTTTGGCCGGGAGTAAAGTCGATTACCAGCTTTAAATCTTGCATATCTTAATCACGCCGGACGTAATAAGATAAGGGAAACATCATGTGTGCATCTGTGTTAGACAAAAACATGCTGGTCACATCATGATATAGATATGTTATACATATATATATATATATATATATATATAGGAAAGCCACACAGAGTAAATCTGCTCTGCACGACGCTCATTACTTGCATTTACTAGCGCGCGCACGCATTTTTTAATGTCCGCGCAGTGATGTTTGCCCGTTTCACGCATACTCATTAATCAACTTCCCACCGCCGGTGCTGCCAGCAAGAAGAAGCAATGCCTCAACAGGAGCTTTTACCTGTGCACCAACGTATGAGCCAAAATTAATTCAGAACCATCATGATGTCCACCCATCGCATTGATGGATAGTGATGCTGGCATGCGCTACAGCCATGGATTGCATCCCCTTTTCTTTTTCGTGGCACGCACGTTATCTCGCGGATCTGCCAGGGCCGACTATAAATCGTGCCGTGGCCTTCTCTCCTTTGCTTGCTCTGCTGTCATCACCCCCGCCGATATCGGAATCAGAAAATAATTTCTCGCCCTCATTAAAACCTTCACACACACGCGCTGCCTTTTTTCGCATCTAACGAGGTCCGGAATTTCGCCGGCTCGCCCGCCAACGTCCGCGGCTGCCCGCGCCTGCTCGTTGGGGGCCACGCCGATCACGGGGGGGCTCGAGCAGGCCTGCCTAATAAAACATCCCCGCGGGGAGGGACATTTGTCAAAGATAATTTCACCGATTGAGAGTGGTAATAACAAGGTGGAAGAAGAAATAATTGTACCTCGTTCCACACGTCGGGGTGTACATGTCCAGGCCCGAGGGGAAGATGTTCTGATCTCTTTTTAGGCGGCTTCCACTGTCCGCTCAGCGGAGAGCAGGAATCTCTGTACTACGATTGTGTACCAGGTGATGTAGCACTGACTTTAACAAGGCTGGATAATGAGATGATTTTTTTTTTACTCAACCCACCCCCCCTCTCTCTACCCCGGACCCCCTCGTGCTTGTGTTTGCGCGCACAAAATTGGCAAGGGGACAAGGTCGACCGGATCTTTTGGAACTGCAGCGTAACTTCTGCATGTTTTCATGTGCCTCTCTAATGAGCAAGATCATGAACTTGCCCAAGCAGCTGCCGCTGCCATTCCGGGGAGGTAAAATAAATTTCACACCCATTTACGGACGGAGGTTTGGAAAAAAAGAAGGGGGGGGGATAATTTTGAACCCTAAATGACTCCCCAAGTTGGCCACTCGAGCTGTTATACTTTCCTTCTCTTCACGGCCACCATCTTACTTTTGCTTTTATGGACCGCAGTTAAGGGGTAAACAAGGCAGAAGCATTAGCGCCTTTTCTTTTTAAAGGCTCAGATAGTAGAAAATTAAAATCTTTTTTTTCGCCTGTTCACCCCCCCTCTTTTTGGTGGTAGGAGAGAACAGGAGAGATTTACTTAATGTCTTGTGGCAACAAAGATTATGGCCTGGAACATAGTTTTCCTGCGTCATTTTTCACCGTGAAAACGAAGAAACCTCTCTGAGTCACAACTAAGCGCAACACACTGAACGTGCGCACATGGATCAAAATTCCTGAAGACGACGGAAGGATAGGGGGAAAAAAGGACTGTGGAAGAACTGTCACATTCATTCTGATAAGGGAAAGGGATATCGTGTTTTTATGCCTAAGGTTCGGAAGATGCCTCCGAGAAAATGGTAATATCGGCGAATTCCTGACTCTCCCCCCTCCATAATGGCACTCCGGTGCAGTAAGTGGCAGACTTGCCACCAGACGAGTGGTGGCAGCTTTAGTTAACCTGGATTGTGGGCAAACAGGCAGTGAAGCTCTGGCTGGTGGTTCAAGGGACAGACAGATGGAAGGAGGGGTGGAAGACAAGTCACGTATACGCAGGTACTGTTTATGGGCGTTTTCTGGCCCACAGATCAAGAAAGAACAAAATAAATTCAGTGACCTGCACGAAAAACGATGTGAGTTGCCTCCATCTCAAAAAGAAACTGCCATATGCTCCTCTTTCTGCTCGCCCTCGAACCAAATTTGTGTTTGTGCCCATCCTATGGAGACAATAAGACACACAACGACAACAAAAAAAGCCCAGGATGATGACTTGTGATATTTTTCTGTCCTTGATCCATCAAATGGCGTCCTGGGGAGGGGCCGAAAAAGGTACTGAACGGATGCTCTGTATGAGAATGGAGAAGTACCCACGAACCGCATTCAGTGCGAGGACCGTGAGAGGATTAGCAGCGCCACATCTAGTGAAGGTCCTGTGGCGGCTAGAAAAAGTGGTCAGCACGCATGCACACGTATGTACACACACGAGACAGAATTGCCCGAGCTAATCTTATGGGCTTGCGTGACTTCTGTTTGTGTTGGGGAAATGGAACTGCGAGGAGAGGACTCCTCCTCTACTCTGCCATGCCGCAGCATATGTTGCTACTGTATCTCACGTACGTGACATTGCAGGCAATCGCTTGGTGAGCCCGTCATAGGCATGTAATGCGCTTGTTGCATGTCAGCCTCCATATAGATTGTTGCATCCCCCTAGGCAGACTCATGTGTAAAACGTAGCAGTTGTAGTTGCATTCAACATGGTGACAGGCAAGCAGAAAAAAGCTCCTTTTTGTGTGTGTGGGGGGGGGGGGGAGGGGTGGCCGCCATATTGCTTTGCTGTTGCTGAGCTTTGTTGTTGTTGTTGCTGCTGTTGGCCAGCCAGGAAGATGATGGTGTTGCTGCCTCTTGCATGCTTTAGTCCCCCCTCCCTAGAATGAGGTCTCTTTTCAGAGGCTGCTTAAGAGAGGCATAAAGACCACGAGATATATTGCGTCGAGGTGGCATGAAGATACCTAAAGGGACGCCGCAAAAAAGGAATCTTCATGGGAGCTACGTAGTACTTTTCTCTTCGGGAGATCAAGTTCAAAGAAATGCCACGTGAGAAATATGTGCCATTTTTAGCACGCGGTACCGTTTCGCAGCGTACAATATGCGATCCACTTTATCGCTGGGCTCTCACACATATCATACTGACACTGTAGTGCCACAACGTAGATGGGGAGTTGATCAGAAGATTTTTTTTCCTCTCTCTGTATTCCTACTGTACTACATAAGACTAACCTGGCTTTTCTCTTTGGAAAGAGAGATCTGATCTCCTTTTGACGCTGCGTGACTCCACAAAATAAACTCGAATCGATTCGGTCAAACGTGCAACCGGGCCAAGAAAAAAAAAGTCAGAGGGAGAAGCCTCTGGACGGAAATCTTGTGTCCACATGGGGAAAAAAAAGGGACTCAGATAGTCGCCTCGCTTGGCATCTTTCAGACTTACGCAGCACTGATAGCAGAACGGAGGCCCTCATGGGTGAGTAGGTGAGCGCCGCGTGCTCTGCCTCGCAGGCGAAGGCCACGGCGTTGTCGGCCGCAGTCGGCCGGAATCGAATGACGCTAAACGTGGTGACGCGGCCCTCGCCCAGATCGCTTTCTTCGTCACCGTCCTGACGATCGTCTGGAAAAGGGAGAAAACACACATGAGTACATGCATAACTGGGTGGGCGTCTGAGAGCGCTGTATGTGTATCACGTAAGAAAGACTCCAGTGCCGACGGAGACGTGCGTACAGAACACCTTCTGTTGGGCGCACTGGTGTGACGTGGCAGATCTGTTTCAACAGAGCGCAGAACTTTTCATCTTTACGATTATTATGCACAATGTCTCTCCAGAGTTTCTCTTGTCGCAGATGCAAGTTTACGATATGTGAACGTGCGCATGCCCGCAGGAGGTTGGGCCTTTTCCTTCTGATTACTTGCAAAAAATCTAAGCAGGCAGTTTGTTACCTGATGTAGAACACGTTTTACGATATGTGAGAAGCAGGATGACTAGACCTGATTGAGTTAGTGCTTTGTTCTTTGTCGTGTTTGTCTGTCTGTTCGTTGTCACGTCGTAAACGAGACGATAAAATTCCCCCTCTCGTTTCTCATCGTGTCGGACTTTTCCCTCTGGGGGAGGGGGGGGAAGGAGAAGAGACACTTTTTACCGTTAAATTCTGGTCACGCAAGATGTTGCACAAATATTGCACAAGACACGTGCGTGCTTCTTCTGATAAGCATCGCCAGGACTGTCGCTGATGGAGCTGTTGCGATCAAGAGCTTTTCTTTTTTGCAACCCTCCACTTCAAATAACGGGCACAAGAACTACATGTGGCAGCTGAACAGGGGCAGAAATTAATTCTAGGCAAATCTACAGCATGCGTATGTGCCCCCAAAAACCTTCTGATTCAGAAGAGTCAGCGTCAAATGTCATTATAATAACCCTAAAGATTCAGGGAGACCAAGTGGGGTGCTGCAAACTTGATACGACTACGTCCTCACACGTACCTACAAGCCCTGGTAATCCCCAAAGCAGTTCTAATATACGTGCTCACTGCACAGCCAGGACTACAACTAAGCTTGGTCCAAGGCTTCGAATGAGCATACAGCCACTTTACAGACTCAAGGGGCACTAAATTTCAGTAGGGGAGGGGGGGGGAACCCGTGAGGCCCATGCCATACCCAAGCTCTTGGGAAGTGAGAAGAAGCTCGCACATAAAGACGTCGTCGCAATTCCGCCAAGAGGGAGGAAGAACCAATCAAGATTTCTGCGAAGAGCCTGCTGAAATCAAACGAGGAGAAAATGCAAAAGAGATCACAAAGTAGCACGTGGCACAAGTGTTCTGCAATATATTTCTCTCTCTCTCGCCGACTGGGGAGTGGGAGGGAGGCCAACAAAGGGCCTAACTGTCTAACTGTAAGTCCTCTCATTCCAATGAATTTCTGAGGTCACCGAAGATTTGGGGTCGTGGAACCAGACCTTGCACACGGGGCTGCACTCGTACACGGACTGGCGGGAGCTCCACGCCAGCTTGAGAATGTGTCGTGACTCTCTGGCATTTGTGATTCGGGGCTAAAGGACTGATCGATTGAATCCAGACGTGCGATAAGACACGAATTGGGGCCACGTCAAGGGGACTTTTTCAAGCCACCAACGGTGAGAGAAGCATCAGAAGACACCTTGGGATCCATCCACACTTGTTGAGCTGAGGCCAAAGCCTGCGCAGCTTCTTTTGCATCATGCGATCAAGTTTCCTGCAGACAGAGAAGTCCTTTTTTCAGGTGATTCACACGACCCTTTTCTCACCAGCTTGGCTCATTCCCCACTTTACTGACGGTGGTGAAATCTTGCCTAGGAGACGCAGACACTTCCAACAGGTACAACCGAGAAGATGCTGTCTTTGTGGGCGCCCTCAAGTAGTACCAGTTGGCGCACAACTGGTGCGTGTTTGTGGCTTCTGAACTTTGTGGTACATTTCGCTCATGCACGTGCGTGCAGCGTAGAGAGTGTGTGTGGCACGACTGTGCTGTGGCCGGGAAAAAAAATCTTCACTTTTTTATCGAGCCAGGAAGACAGAGACTAATTTGCCTCAAAATTTTAAGCCTTTAGGGAAATCAACGGCTTCTTTGGGGGCCAACGTGAGTGCAGTCGAACCCTCATTTCCCCCTCCCCCCCCCTCAGTTGTACGAGTGAACGAAGTCCTGGCTACACTTTTAATGCAAATTCGACGTTGACAAATTGCAAACGCTTTGCCGCGGATGCATCTTTTGTTATCTTTTTCCCCCAGGGGATTACAATCGCAGAGCGCTAATGCTTTCTGGAGGGAAGTAGAGGGGCCAATGGCCAATTTTCCACTGTATTTTTGCTTCTCCTTTGACTGCTGCAGTCATGTACTTATGTTCTCTCATTCGCACGCACAAGAACAACTAATGGAATTAATGACTCGGAGACGATTGCTGCTCGTTGTGATGGGAAAAATGTCGAGGTTGTTGTCTATGGGGAAAAAAGGAATTTTTGGCAAGCAGCAGTCAAGGACCGCGGTACTTTTTTTTCAGCTTTCTCCTGACTCCTCAGAATTAAGGGAAAGGAGGAGTGACGTTGATGCATTTCGCACTCTTGCGGGCTGAGGTGAAATTTGCGCTGAAAATATAAAGTGTTCCGTTATCTCTATCCCTGCTCTTAGGAAAGAGGAGCTCCTCTTTCCCCCTCTTCTTATGTAGCCAACTTGGGGCAATTTTTTTTTTTGCTGCCTTTCATACCAAACTCGACTTCTCCAGCAATAACCAGTTTGTGGCAATGTTGGCATCGCCATAAAACTCCGCGAAAAGTAGGAGCTTCATTAAAAATGCAATCAATTCTTCCCACTCTCTCTCTTTCCTACCCTCTTATTTCGCGAACTCATGGCAGGCTATTACCTTGTTAAATGTCTGCAAGCACTGAAAATCGCAATGCGAATGTCGGCAGAATTTCCAGAGTGGCCCCCTAAAGAACAAAGTGCAGCAGCGGTGTTTTGTTGCACTTTTCCGCCTCCAGTTTCTTGGCAAGCGCGCTCATTTGGCGAATTTGCACTCTCTCCGTCCCGCTTGATTAACGACGCGCGCCGGCCCATATTTAACTTTCCGAAAGGTGGGGCGTGTGAGGAAAAGAGGCGACGCCTCTAGGAGGGAGGGGGGGGGTGAGGGTGAGGGGGAGGGCTGAACCCTCCTCCTCCTCTACGTACCTGTCCTGCAGTTGCACGCGCAATTTTACCTACATTCATGTGAAGAGACCTCGACTAAACAATTTCTAGCACAGCGACAGCAACTTTGTCTGATGGAGGTGGCTCGTAGGCGCGCCTCGTCTCGAAGTAGGGTGAAGTCTCCCAGTAGTCAAACAGGCCTCACTTGATGTATCGAGCCAACAAGTTCACGGATGGCAGCAACCAGAAATTGCATAACATCTTGCTGAAGAGCGGTGCACGCTGTGCACACCGAAAAAAAAAAGAGTTTATCCTCTGATGTTGTTTCATGCCAGTAGGCCTCTTCTCAATACAGAGTTGAGTAGGATGTTTGAAGACAATTTGAAACCAGAAAACACGCGTCAGTCGTCTATATACTTTAAAAAAGTTGTGTATTGTCGTCACCAGCTGATGTCACAATGACTAAAATTTTAAATGGCTTGTTTATGACCCGGAAAGTGAACTAGAAGAGAGTTAACAGTGTCAAGCCCATAGTTTTTCTTCCGGCCCTTTCAGCCAATTTTTGCCCGGGGCTGGCCTGCTCAGCAGTCACCTCTTTGGCGGGTGCACCTGCTACAGTTCCTCAAACCATGTTTCCCCTAAGTTTGTTGGGACAGAGGTGTTTCTGCAAGCAGATGAGTGACACCAAAGTGTCAGCACGATCGGACTGAGCAACGAGGTGCACGGTGTCAGCACCATGTGCCCCGTCAGTCGTACAGTGTCAGGGTGCACAGACTGTGAGTGTTCCAACTAAGCTGGGCCTTTTTTTTTCTCTACTTCTTTCCTGTTAGTGTGACAGAAACCGCAACGAAATAAAGAGTGATTGTCTGCCTGCTGTTGTGCGAATCCCTTTACGGTATCACTGCCATTTCAGACTTGCTGGAGAAAGAAGTGATGCATAAATTCACCCAGCTGGGTTTGTCTCTCTTCTTTTTATGTCAACCTGCCTCTGTTTGCTGCCTGACGTCGTCCGTACATCATTTTATCTGTGCAGTGATCCCCGCTTAACAGTGTAACGCCTTAACCCGCTCACTGTGTCCCCCCACTTAGCAAGAAAAGGAGAGAAAAAGAAAAGATTTCGCTGGAGATTGAGTCGAATTTTCGCGACACCGGACAGAGGAAAAATTGGCCCCACTTCATTTTCATTGCCGTGGATCACCCTCAATGCGGGTCTGAGGAGAAGATAAGGGTATACAAAAGGGTCAGGCGGGGGGGGGAAAAAAGGGGGGGAAAGATAGACAGTGGCAAACAATTGGCAATGACAGCGGCCGCGAATCTGCCTTCAGAATACCAGGAGCTGCGAGTGTTGTGCAGAGAAGAAAAATGAGGACCTAATCTGCAAAGAAAAAAGATAAAATAGGGAAGCCCAGACTTGGCTGCGCTTTTTAATAGTTCTGATCAATCTTTCTGAGCTTGGCAAATGAGTACAAGAAAGGCCAGACTTCCTCCTCGCTCTCCGGGGAAGGATGAGAAAAAAAAATTCTTCAAATTCCACATTAATAAGTGCGTTGCTTCTCCT
>JAAUXU010109129.1_pt1 | contig 15800 bp, 13 predicted proteins | sample 7278151 | NCBI WGS metagenome assembly JAAUXU01 (sample SAMN14350113, study PRJNA611818) | marine sediment metagenome | isolation source: surface marine sediment (1.8m) | place: French Polynesia: Moorea | collected 2018-08 | reverse complement strand
CTACTCGCCCGAAGCGACACATATTGATGGCTAGGAAGGAGTCAGCAGTTGCTAAGGAGGAAGACAATTGGTATGATTAGAGGATGATAACTTAAAGATTAAAGAGATAACAGTGGGGGGGTGGGTGTGTTACAATTTCAAGGTCTAAATCATTCATTCCTCAATTGAAAGATTTCTAGCAAGTGTTCACTGCCCACACGCATCTTCCTCTCTTCACGCGTTCATGGACTGGACCATGCCTTGCCAATTTTCCTTTTTGTGCTGCTTCCTCCTCTTCTTCCTGAGGTCCAAGTCCTTCTGGGTGATGCCGTCCTTGACGATGGCCGGGGGGTGGCACACGTACCTCTTGCAGGTGTCCATGCTGAAAAAGAAGGCAGCAAATTTATTGTCACATCTTGTGCGTGCATCCTCCCATGCGTCTCTTACGTGTAGTCACTCCTGTTAGCGGCGGTCTTGAGCAGACGCAGACGCTCTTTTCCGAAGAATCGGTGATCCTTTGGAGTCAACCACTCGACCACACTGGAAGGAGAGGAGAGGAATTGAAACAAAGCGCTGGATTCAGCCTGAGCTCATCAATGCTCTGCCTTGTTCTTCCCTATGTATTATAAGATCGGTCCTGCTTGCCTCAAATTAAAACATTCACTTGGTCTGCCGCTCTCTCTCTCTCTCTGTCTTTCCTCCTTCCTTTCCTCTTCGCTTGGTGAAAGTTTATCAGATCTGAGTCGAAAGAAAAACCTGCCCGATTGTTCAAGGACAAGTGGAGAGGTTGTTCTCGCCTCTATTTTGTCTTGTGCACACACGCACGCACGCACTCAGACACGCACGCACGCACGCTGGGCACAACGGGCGATTCCTCATATGGTGGATCATAAGAAGAACGAGACTAGCAGTTATGGGAAAAGTGTACCACGCCAAGGCAGTTCTTCTGCTGCAAGAATTTTCCAAGACTTTTACGCAATGATGACGATTAGCATTCTCCATCAAGTTCTCGGTGGCGGCTGAACGCCAACACGAGCCAGCAACTTGGCTGGGCGCATGGTAACAACGCGTCATCCTGACCTGGTGCTTGGAAATGCTCCTCTAAAATGCCAAGTATTGCTTATGTGGATCGTCTAGCGGGACCAAATTCTTGCTACAACCCAAGTCTAGCATTTTCTAGACCAACCAAGCGTACATTGGGTGGAAAAAAGAAACTTGCCTACAGGTTTCACTGACAGCCTTGAGCTTAAATGAGAATGAAATGTCGGCTGTCGAGAAACTCACGCGCCGTTAATGACATGTCTCCGGGAAGAAGAAGCGAACGAACGAACGAACGAACGAACGAACGAACGAACGAACGAACGAACGAACGAAGGTGGATCTAGAAGAGGCGCGCTAATGGTCAGATACACGTTCTTGATACTATCAAGTTGTACCCAGCAGTTAAAGACATGACGCCACGGAGCAGAGAAGTGCAGAGCAGAGCAGAGCAGGAGATCGTAGAGCAGAGGGGCGTAGAAAAAAGTAGAGGGAGTCAGTTTTTCCCGCGCAAGTCAAGTGAAAATTTTGCTCCGAGAAACGACGGCGTGGCTCCTTGTTCCATTCCACCTAAAGACCCGCTTGCACTGACATAATTTTCCATGACGAATGAAAGTGCTGCTCTTTGTCTCAGTCCATTTGATGTGGTGTGCGTACATCGGAAAGGCCGATAAGGCCAAATTGGCGTAAAATTGTTGGCGTGCGCTCGGGCACTTGAGAGTAAATATCCGTCCTGGCCTGCATGACCAAGGAAAGAGCTCTTTCTTTCTCCTGCTTCTTTCCCCTGAATTAATTTCTTACTTTCTTTCCTCGGCGCACGCCTCCAGAGCAGAGAGGATAATAAGAAACCACGACGCCTCTTATTCAAACAAGAGGCTGTCTGATGCTCAGAGATATCAAGAGTTCTACACACTCCAGACTCTCACGCCTGCTACACCCCATTCTTCTCGGGCTTTTTTCTGTTGTCTCGAATTTTACGTAGTGGAGGAGGAGGCGATGTTGATAAGGATGATGACTCTTCGCTTTTTATACGCATACAGCTTTGAGCTCCATTTACATGGAAGAATAAGGCTTTTTTGGCCACGGTGTGCGCGTATTTCTCCTCTTCGCCGTCGTCGCCCAATTCCCTCGTATGTTGTGTTTACTGTGGGAGAAAGTGTGAAAAATCACAGCAAAAATGAGAGAGGTGAAGGCGGGAAAGTAAGGAAGTCGAGAGCAAAGGGATATAAGGAGAAGGAAGAGGACGGGGAGGTTGTGTCGAATGAAAAAAAGCCTTGGTTGACGACCTCGCTGGCTCCACCGACGAGGAGGAAAACGACAGCCACAAGTAGTAGAGCTGCCACTCCGCGGTCTCGTGTCAATACCTCCCGAGCGCCCTCCCCCAGCCTTGCCACCTGTGTCGCTCCTGACCCAAACTCGTTTCGTCGTGACCATTTTTGTGTAGCCTTCCCATTAGGTGCACCTACCAACCCGAGATCGGCCTAATGTGCGCACACCGTCAATATAAAGTGAAGAGCATCCTGAGTATGTACGTACATGGAAATGGGAGGAGGAGGGGGACAAGAAGAGCAATTTGGCTTCGTCAGTGCATTGACAGTTGCTCGAGGCTCCGCGCTACTAAAACGGGGCGCTTGGTGAAAGTTGGGTTCTTCTTTTGGGCGGCCGCCACCGCCGCTGTGTCCGCTCCTCGTCGACCGGGAGGAAGAAGGGAGGGCCCGGGGAGAGTGAGCTTTGCCAGAAAAATTAGCGATTCCGCCGGTCAAATAAAAACGTTTCTTTTCGTTCGGGGCCGCCCTCGGCCGGAACCCTTCGGGTAGACGGGCAGACACCAGGAGAGGAGGATCCTATTGTGCAATCTGTGCAATCAAAAAGAATTTCATTGTGGGAGGGCGCTTCGTAGGTAGTATTTGTAGAAAACCTCCATCCATCCGGTCCTTCCTGACTATCGCATGTGTGACACACGAAATCTCCAGCTCCTTGTACTATACAGTACGTCCGTGGTCACGTTCATGCGGCTGGTCGGGTCTTTCTGTCTTCTCCACGTCACGTGTGACGCTGGATGACCCCTCAGGTCTTCACTGCAATCTCCAGCGCAAGAAGCCTACGTACTAATTATACACGTCCGTCTAGGCAAGTAGCACTAAACGCCCTATTTGGGGGTCTTGAAGCTCGAGGACATGGGCGACGCGGGGGCCCGCAGCATCGGGGGTGGAGTTGGGGGCGCCATTTTTGGGTGTGCATAGCTTCCATGCATGTAATTTTAACTACTTTATGCCCAGTTTGTGTCGTCAGGGGATTCTGGCCCGCCCTCTCTTAGTGCATGTGAACTGTCAGTAAACGGAAATGTCCGTGTGTGAACGTGTACACCGTGAAGTACGAGTCCGCAGCACGTCCATTGTGGTGCGGCTAAAAGCTCCAGCTGAGCACTAACACATGCATGTACGGTATGAACCTACCCACTACTGGAGTCAGCGACCAACGTTGTGAGGAGGCTCCCAAATGTACTTTGAGTTCCATTGTTGCATATCAATGACGGAGGAGATGAAGACGTGAAAAGGCCATTTTTCCTCCATAACAATGCGTACAAGTATACTATTTACAGTTCGCACATACCTGAGAGGCTCACACACATCGCGCAGGCCTACTGCAGGAGGCCTTCTTGTCTCTGCGTCTGTGTCTCTGGCAAAGGCATGCTCGGGTTTAGAAATCACGCCGGAAAATCTGAGAAACTTGGTTCTCACGCTTCTCAATTTGACATCCTCGGGGCCAAAACGGCTCGCGCGCACTTTAGCTAAGTTAACACGCTTTTCTTTTCTTTTTTCTTCACTTTTTTTTCCTTGCCATACTTTACTATTGTTATGGCGGCTGCAGCCGCCGCCGCTGAACGAAAAAAAGACGCTTTAATTGCCTGCACTGCGCCTTCTGCGCCGGCGCAGATAAAGACGGCGCTTCGTGCCTCTGTTATTACTCTCAGAGAGAATGGGCGATAGTTTGCACGTGCCGATTTCCCGCCGGCGCTTTAGCCAAAAGAAAGCGGCGTGTCATTCTCAAGATTAGAACGAACGGGAGAACCTTTTCGTCCCTGGTAGGCAACTAAAAACTTAGCCTTTTGTGCCCTACAAATTCGATTTTCTTGCCACTGTTCATACTTTCCCTAAGTGCTGCTCCAACGGACACACATGCAGCAATTAGCGGCGTTCAGTTGCTTGGGACCTTTTTTTGCGGAAAGACTGGTGAGGAAAAAAAAACTGTCGCAACTGGTCATTTGGCGCCGTTTTTCTTAGCTTCAAGTAATCATACACTTTGCTTTGCAGAAAGTAATCGAATGACGCCACCGTCACCCTCACAGCTTAACTTCGGTGGTTCGAAGACGCATCCATTGTTCCCTCAATCTCCCGTTCTCTGGAGATCTTGGTGTATGTGTCTTTTTACGCACATTTTTTGCGTCACTCCCTGTGAAAACGACGTCCGTCAGTCACTTGATCGAGGGTTGCGTGAACGCTTTGCCTCTCGTGCGATCTGCGGTTGACTCTCAGGCTGAATTCGACTTGCAGCTAAAAGTCCATTGGAATGTGCCGGCAGTGATGTAATGTGGCAAGAATTAAGAGCCATTGCAGCTACGCATGTAACACCACAGCAGAGCGTGGCAATATTCTCGTGTGCACTGTTGGTTGGCCAATCCATCTTATTTCATGCTTAGCGGCGGCTGTTTAAAGTGTAAGAGGCATTTGGCGAGCGGAACACACACAAAAAGGCGCGTGGGTTGTTTCCGTGGCTACGTGCAACTCTCGGACATTCATATGTATGCAAGCATCTGGTTTATCGGGTACAACAACGGCTACAACAGTGGCAGCTTCGACAACGACAGCTGCAACAATGTCAGGAACCACAACGCACATTGGGACGTCTCCGTCCACTGTTGCGTCGTGACCAGGGCTGAGCGCCTTGACCTGCTCCTGACTAGCCAGGGTGGTTGCAGCAGGTGGGCCTGAATCCTCTCAGTGAAATGGAGAAGACGTGCTCACGAAATTGAACACAGAGATCCCCTTGCCTCCCCCCTCATACTTTTTCGCTCCATTGGGAGGCAGCAAAGCCCCTACAAAGCAAAGAGAAAGAATGAAATGAGGCACCTCTGGTCAAATAAGCGCTTTTCTATTCCTCCTACTCCTCTTGCAATAACTCAATTTCCATGTCCATTGCGGCTGCCTGGCTTGCAGCCAGAGTGAAATCTGCGAAGTGAGCAGCACTATTCTGTTTTCACTTACCGCAACCAAAAGTTTTGCCCCAGAGCAGTGGTTCCTGCGAGCACTGTGCACCTTGTGTTTCGACTTCCCAGTACTGTGATACAAAAAGTGCCAAGACAAAGGCCCCATTTTCCTTACCTGAAGAAGAGCCCCTTGCTGGGGATGCCTCTGGCCTTGACTCCCAACTCGCAGACAATCCTATCCATGCACTGGTCCGAGTCGAGGGCGCTCACGTACTTGGCCAGCAACAAGTCGATCTCGGCCTGCAGCTCGGCGAAGCTGCCAAACTTCTCGTCAATCTCAGAGTTGCTCCGGCCGAAGCTTCGGCCGTTGTTTACATTCACACCGATCAGGGCCAGGAAGGGGATGGCGAACAAGAGCAACAGCAGCGGCACCAGCAGGAACAGCAAGGGGCTGAAGTCTGGGCTGCCGCTGTCTTGAATGCTGCCGCCGTAGCCCTGCTTGGGCGGTGCATAGTGCGGCGGGCTCTCGTGGATGGGGTAGGCCGCCACTGGGTAGTAGTAGTAGTAGAGGTTACCCGTTGACACTGGTGAAACTTGGGCGTAAGACGCTGATGCAGTGTCCTCAGCCGGAGCTGCGTAAGTATCTGACTTTTCCTGAACTTCGTCCGGTTTCTTTTCTTGGGGTGCCGGCGGTGACTTGTAGCTTGCGCTGACATCGGCCGACACCGTGTCGAGGGACACCGGCACGGTGATGCTTGAGTCGGCGTGCACCAACACGAAGCAGCAGAAGAGGAGTGAGGCTACCCGAGAATAAAGCATCTGAAAAGTTAAGAGGTTGCACTGGCATCAGCCATGGAGGACTTGGATACTCACATACCAAACGCACTTATTAGCGGTACAATGGCGAGAAGTACGCGTACTTTGCTGTGCACACGTAGTACATGTCCGTCCAGAGGCGAGGCGTGATCGATGCTGACGTTTGCATGCATAGCAGTAAAAGTATTTTTCCCCCACGATACTGTCTGGGCCCATCTATCAATGTGCGTCACTACATTTGTCCTGCTCCCCCCAGAAAGTTCCTAGCAAAGTTGGCTGGTCACAGCTACGCACGAATGGTACAGTGGCAAAATCGCTTCTGGAAATTAACCGCATTTAAGAGCGAGTGACGCAACCGTGCGTCATCGGCCAAGTCTCTCTCTATTCTCTCCCCGGCTGCTTTGTGCTTACCATCTGATTCTGTTTTAGCGGCTCTTTCTGCTTCCAAGAGTGGAAGTGAATCCTTTCCTGCTTCTTCCTTTCGCGCGACTGAGGTAAGGAAAAGGACGTCAGACTTTGAACCCGAGGGCGCTCACGCGGACGCACGCGAGCACGCGCACATGCGTAAGAGTGACGGCGGCGGCACCTGTGGTCATGCCCTGCAGAAGAAAAGAGATTTCTCCTCCGTCGACGACGACTCGCTCACAGGACACTTGGGGGACCTCAGGACAGCCGTTTAAGGCTTTAAAGCACACTCCAGTGACTCGTTGGGACAGCCGGCGTCAGTCCAAGGTGGAAGAGTGTTTGTCACTGCTGGAGACCGGAGTCTCCGGAGATTTGCCCCATCAGAGGGTCATGGAGTCATCATCGGACAGACTCGCCGCCGTCTTCTCGGATCTCAAGTTGTCGGATATCAGCGTCCGAAGTCTCAGTCGCCGCCGGATGTTTCAGGAGGAAGTTTGGTCAAGATTTTCCACTTCTGAATCAAGTCGCAGAGGTTTCATAATGCTGGCGGGAAAGAGAGGGGCCTTCCTTCCTCAGCCCTCCAGTATTAGCTCCCTTATTTTTCCTGTTATGACGAAAAATCGTGTGTGTGCGTGCGTGTGCGTGCGTGCGTATGTGTGCGTGTGCGCGCGTGTGTATATGTGAGAGAGAGAAGGAGCGGCCAGGTTACTCGTGTGTGCATGGGTAGAGCGAAAAGAAGTGCTGCAGTTCCTGTTGTATTCTAGACGATGGCGATAGTGGAAAAAAATCTCGCCGGTTTGTGTTTTATACGCATGCATATGCGTCACAAGTGCATTCAAAGACATGTCTATCGGCACCCGTCGAACTTCGGCGTGGTACTTTGAAGAACTAAGCGATGGCAATTGCTTTTTCCACTGCTGCTATGTATTGTCTAACTCAATCGGAGAGGTAACATACATTTCTTCAGAATATGTAGCTGACTCCTGTTTTACGCACGTCGAAATAAATGCACGAAACCTTGGCCGTGGCTGAAAGTCAGTGGGGCAGATGAGGCCTCCACTCTTCCAAATGCGCAAGAACCGCATGGTTGAAGCAAGTTTTGCTACGTCCAGCCACGCCAACAGCTTGGTCACAACTTCCAGTTGGGATTGATATTCTGGCCATCACTGGTTGCTGCGTTCGAGGAGCCAAATCTCGTATCAAAGACTATGTGTAGCAATGAGTATATATAAATGAAAGAAAAGTGATGTTTTTTTTCTAAAACGCCTTACAGGGCAAAAGCATGACAATCTTACGGCATCCTCTGAAATTTCGACCATGCTTCATACAAGCTTGTCAATGCTTGACATATAGAACTCCATTGTCAGCTGCCTTCCGCAGATTTGTCTTGAGTGACTGAAATAGTTTTTGGCAGTCCACTGCTGTGAATTCCTCCAGCTTCTGTCAAATTCTGCACTGTAGACCTGCCTTGTGCCCCCCCAGTCACCTGCATATGCCTTAGACTTCATCCAGCCCCAGAAATCCTCAACAGGGCATAATTGTGGGAGATTTAGTGGGTTTGCAGTTTGGGGAATGAAAGCAATGTGCTCCTCTCTGAAAACATCTTAGGTCGTTTTGGCATGGTATGATGTTGCGAGGTCTGGCCAAAAGCATCGCCTTCAGAGTGACAGGAGTCTAAAATGGGGACCTTATGCTATTTTCCCTGCGGTTTCCTGAGACTCAACTTGAGCATGGACATTCCAACCTTCACGAGAGCAGTCTTCACAACATGTCTTCTAGTCATTTTCTCCCTTTTCCTGCCAGATGCAGGCTTCCTCTCCATTGGAGCATCTTGTTCTCACCTTTGGACTGTTGGTGCATCCATGCCCAGAGCAACATAGTCTCAAACAATGAATTTCTTTCGAGGCCTCCAGTTCTGTGCAAAGAATTGGCCTACCCTGTTGGAGCGCTGCTTGTGGTTAAGGTCCTCCATAGCAAAAAAAAAAAAGGCTCCCACACGCGTACAATTCTAACTCAGGTCAGTTGGTGAACATACGTTGGCTAGACATACATATTTTCTCAAGAAACGGTGAAATAATTTTAATCTGCCAAGCCTCTACAGGTCTGCGAAATCCTTATCATTTTACTCGTTTGTCATTGCTTCGGCAGGCGCAGAGGTTACGCAAAGAATTACGCAGAGGTTTGGTGTTCTTTGATCGCATTCTTCCGGCCGAATGCTTCTTTCTTCTTCCAAAATAGCGCTTCTCGTGTTTGGCTTTTGGCACAAGACAGCAGTAGACAGGGCCAAATGCCCTACCTGTAGTCAAAGTTTATCTTCTTTCTCTCTGAACATATTGCCATGAAGGGTACGTAGGCGTATGGGATTGTCTGTCTGCCATTCCCACCACAGCAGTTGAGACAGAGCGGAGCAACAGCTACAGGTAATCACAATTTATAGCAGATTGCTACGAGTTATATCAGTTGATAATGTGAACTGCGTCACTCAAGCTGTCGAGTGTCTCTTCTATTATTCCTGCCTCTGACCACAGGGAACTTCTCAGCGTCTATTGATGGTCTGAGTGTCGACAAAAGTCTGAGTGTCAGGGCCAGATGGTGCTCAGTCTGTGTGTGAAGGGTTGAGGAATGGTGGCCGTCGGAACATCATGGAGGAATACGTGGATGTCATCGGCGACATCAAAGCCAAGGACTTCAAGAACAAAGAGGCCAAAGATGTCGCAGGCATTGCTCTCAAGGAGCTTAGTCACCACACCAAGCACATCACACAATTGGAAAGGCAACGCAGACAGGTAAATTTTCCTCATCTGAGTGGTGGACTTGTCATTCCTCACATTACTTATTCATGGTTCCAGGAGAATGCTCATCCTCATGCTGATGGTGGCGCTGCCACCGACATGGGGCTGTGCACCAGAGAGCGCATGCTTTTTTACCTCCTGGTGGCCAAGGTGACCTTCAGCGGCCTGCTCGTCCCCCTCTTTGACATTGGCACGGACTTCGCCACGGCGTTCACTCACTTTCGCTTCGGCGACATAAGGTATGCCAACGATAGCCGTTGTTACGTGCACGTCAGTACCTTCTTCACAGCTGGGGTGCACTTACGCTCTTTTTCGTGTGGCTACCCGGCTTCGTGTGCGCGATCGCCGTCACCGTCAGGGGACTCATGAAGAAGTTCTCCCCCAAGAGGCTCGTCAACTATGTCATCGTCTTGGCGGTCCTGCCAATACTCTATCCTCTTCTTCAAATTCTTGTGTAAGTGATGGCAACCATAGTCAACGCATGCAGAACCAGAACGAATGACATGAAAATCATTTTGCAGCAACATGTACATGTTGTATCTGATGATTGTAAATCGGTCGCGTGAGATTGTCAGCATCATGGGGCACGATGTGAAGCAGTTCAAGTCGCTGGAGGGTTTCCTAGAGTCCGCGCCACAGTTTGTTCTGCAGACCTACATACTTATGACCGAAGGATACAAAGAGGAAGACAAGGGAGAGGAGTACGCAGCAAGTACGAAAAATTCTATTGTATTGTGTGTACATTGTACATGTGTAACGTCCAGTACTGCCCGCATAGATCAACTGAACTTCTGCTCTAATATTGCACTTGCTTTGCAGAACGCATCCTCACTCTGTCCCTGTCCATTCTGCTCTCGTTTCTCTCACTGGCCAAGACTGGCTACAACGTCAATGTGCCCGATCCAGACGACAGCCGAAAGTCTCCGCAGTACCCAGAAAATGCGCGCTTCTTCAAGCTCACGTCTGTGTTTTTTCACCTTGTGGTGACCCTCTTCAGGGTGGGCAGCATCGCCTACTTCTTCGCCTGCTTCAGGGGCTACACTATGATCATCGTCACGGCTGCCGTAGTCTTCAACGTGGGGCTGCTATTTTACTGTGAAGCATCTCACACCATGTACGCATTCGTTACACGCATCCACATATGTTGTTTCGTTATGCACACACGCACACAAATGCTCTTAGGTCTCTTCTTCTCGGAGTGGTGTCTATATTCATGCCCAACGGCTATCTCCTGTACAACTTTGCAGCAACATTCACTGTTGACTTGACGTATCAGGCATCGAAGACCTTCATCACCTGGCACATGGTCATCATCAACGGACTTTTCTCCGTCTGTCTCGTCCTCATCTCAATCTGGCTGGAGCTGGACGATAACTGGCTCCACAGACTGACTTCAAGGATAGAAGGAGGGCCAGAGAATGTACTCAAGTCTTCGGCCTTCCGCGCTGGCATGGACGCCGGCTTGCTGGTGTTGGGCGTGACATCTTTGGTCCTGGCGTGGCTGCACTGGAGGATCAGCGTTGTGCCGCTCTATCAGCAGCCAGTGCGAAATGGAGTAATCGAGGACGCGCAAGAAGCCTTTGACGACGAAGCTGGTACTACTTCCTGAAAAAAAATACCATGGATACTTCCGTATGTATAGTATGCCTTCGACTTACTGTACGTGAAAATGCCACAAGAACGAAATTTATTACTCACGTTGCATTTCGTCATTTCACCGGTAAAGCGTATATTGCCTAGATGCAGCAAAGCTGGAGTGCGCACAACATGACCTTTACGCATAAATTGCGTATCGTAATTGATGTCGTTGATCAGGTAGGTACCCTAAAAGATGTCACGGGAATTTGGAACCGGTTTTCCCTGAGGTCGCGTACAATGTATGTACTGTGCATATCCACGGCACAAGCTTAGGTAGGCCCAAAGTAGAGCAAAAGACCTCCAGACGCAAGCTACTGCCAGCTGAAGAAAGGTATGGCGAATTTGGCGAGGACAATGTTCATCTTAGTGATGATCTCTTGGTGTTGTTGCGAGGGTCAGCTCTTAAAAAGACAATGTGTCTGCAATCTGCAGTATCTGCCTGTGTGTTCCAAGGACGGAATCACCTTCCCCAACGCCTGCTCCGCACTCTGCAGTAAAAAGGTACCTGCACTTAATCACGAAGTAACTAAACCAAAATTAGTTGGTCTGTATGGTCTGAAATCAAAGTGAAGTCTTCTCTCTTTGTCTCTCAGCTTATATCTTGTCGCAGACCCTGTCCTTGCCCAGATTCACCCAAGACGGACGAGTCGGTGAGCTCGCTCACAAGAGGTCACGAGGAGAACAAGGTCAACTGCATTTGTCCAAAAATTGCCAATGCGGTCTGCTCGGAAGACGGCACCGAGTACATGAACAGGTGCTTTGCCAAGTGCAAGGGGGCAAAGATCAAGTGCCGAACGGTGAGTTCTCCGGGGCGCACTGGAGTCAGTCTGCGTAGTTGCAGCACTTTTCTGTCCTTTCCAGTCCTGTCCTTGCGAAGAGGACGAGGATGAATACCTAGACGACGAGGACAGAAACGACGATGACGACGACGACTTAGTCCTCGCCGCCTGCACCTGCGAAGAGGATTATCGTCCAGTGTGCGGCAGGGACGGCGAAACTTACACCAACGAGTGCTTCGCTGGCTGCAAGGAAGTGTCTGTTCGCTGCGACGGGCGATGCCCATGTGACGATTCTCGGAGATAAATTAGGGTGCGGTTGGAACAGTTTAAAAATGCGTTCGCCTGCCAATATACGTGCCATATGCATATACACAGTATGTCCAAGAAGGGACTGACACTTTACGGGTGATGTTTCTCATCAGTCTAGCAGAGAGAGGTCTGTTTGCTGTCCAAACAATCCCTTGAACCTCCAGTTTGAAAAAAGAGCAGCATTTAAAGGTTCTAGGGATTTTTATTGACCCAAAGCTTCACTGATAGCTTAGAAAATTACGTTTGCAAGGGTTCAGTCGAGGTAAATCGTGACTGCATACTCTACGTTCTATGGGTATGAGTGGTACCAAACTGGCTTTCATGTTACGTAACGTATAGGTGGTGGAGACAGCGAGTTACACCAAACTTAGCTAAGCAGCAACGACAACAGCAGACGTCTAAACTCAAAAACAAAGGACCTTCTTCAGAAACTTCGAAAAAACATGGCTTTTGCATACTACTGGTTGGTCATTGGCTTCGTCATGTTCTCTGGCTCCTCCGGACAGAGAAAGTGCATATGCACCCGGGAGTACCAACCAGTGTGCGGCATCAACGGTGTCACCTACAGCAACGGTTGTAACGCCAGGTGCTTCACGGTGGGTAAAAAGTTGTAGTTCAAGCAAAGCAATAATTCCCAGGTATTTACACCTGCTGCTCAGAGCAAATCGTACATCAAATGCTTACTGATTCACTTTTTTTCAGGCTGTTGCTTGTCGTCGCCCGTGCCCTTGCTCTTTTGGTTCTTCATTCCCTTCATTTCCTCTACCTGCCTTTGACCGCCTTTAATAACACTATTTGCATTGCAAAAAGTCTTTAATATTCTGCAGATATTGTACATACACTTGCAAAACCCCTTCTCATGTACTCATTTGCCGCTACGAAGAGAATTCCATGACAACGGCGCTTAGCATGCATCATCAAGAACAGGAGCGGCAGCACCTTGACATCCGAGGCGTTCTCTGTCTTAACCTTTCTTGTCCCAATAAACCATCAGATTCCAGCGATTTGCAGACTATTTTTAGACGTCAAAGACGGCCCGGCTGAATTCCGTAGCCTCTCTGGTGCTAATCAGCGCCGGCTAGTGAGTTAAGACTGATCGGTTAAAGGATGAATATGTCAGTCAGTTAAATGACTAATACAAATAGGAAAGTTCCTTTTCAAATAGGAAAGGGACTGACAGCACAAATCGAACCTCAATCGGAAGAGCTGCAGTGATCAACTACTACAAAGAAATCAGGTTGGGGCAACACCTATCGTGAGTCCTGTGAGCTACAGAGCTGTTTTCAGGGAGGTTTCGTAGACTAACCATGTAGACGATACTATCGTCCATACACGTACACTGGCGGTGTGGATAGCTGTGCCGCTGCGTTGTCGTTTCCAGGACTTAAATTTGAAGAGTGGATGAAATGCATGTGCAGACTACAGAGGTCGCTGAAAAAAAGCTATTTAACCGAATCGGGGTCGGTCAAAAACATCAGTTGAGATTGACTGATCTGAAACCGTGGGAGTCAGTGAACTACTTTTACTCACTGGTGCTGGCGCCATGAATTGAGCCAGCAGCAAGGATGAGAACTTTGGACTCCAGGCCAGCTTGTGACAAAAGGGAGCAGCGTCATGGAATAAACAGTGAGGTGTATTAGTGCTTCTATAGGAAATGAACCTGGTAAAAAAAGAGTCAGCTTTGGCTTCCCCATTTCCTCCAACCCCAGCGCAAGGATCTGGTGCAAAACGTAACTGAAAGGCGCCTTCAAAAATCAAGAGATTCGATATTGATCCCAGGTGCAGCGGAGTGTCTCAATGTGATTGTGCAGAACAAGCTCTAGGGATGGATGGTGGACACTGGCTGCAAGCACTGCGCAAAAGGAATTCATGTGGCACAATTCACAATTAATACAATCCACCATGCTATGGCAAGAACAAAGCCTTTTGAGGTCACGTTTGGGAAGGCACCACAGCTGGGCCTACACTCTATGGGGCCCCCAGACAATGCCATTACAGATGTCCACACTGAAGAGGAACTGGAACACATACTGGCTGAGGGTACAGGTAGAAGCACAGCTGGTTTAGATGTGACAGAAATGGGTGGCAAAGGTGCACAGACAGAAAAGAAGCATCCAGACCGTGTGAAGCAGGCCACTCCCCTTCTATGCTGTAGCATCTGTGGGGAGGTGGTGGGGGGGACTGACATGATGTGCAAGCACTGTGGTGATGCAGTCCACTCAACTTGCACAAACCCTCCCAGGATAGAGGTTTTGCTTGCTTCCTTTGCAGCACCCAGCTCCTAAGGAAGAGGGCAAGGATTGAGGCTGACAAGGGCTAGTCAGTGTAGAGCGCTGCAGCAGACAGCAGGCTATCAGGAAAGCCGCCTGTGATCCGTGGCGGTCATAAATGCCACTTTAAAGATTCCACAATTTGACAGCAGCCCCAAAGACTGCCACAAGATGATGGGAGTAGTTACAGCAGATGAGAAGGAGGGTTCAATCCTAGTAGATGGTCAATCTGGAATCCTGGACTGCCTGCTTGGACTGGCAGAACAGGAACCCATGAACGACCAATTCTTCAAAGTGGAAGATGTACCTCCAGACATCATCCCTCTACATGTGCTTGTCTGCCATGGGAACAATGGATAAGATTTCAAGCCGTGTGACTGCAAACCTGGATGTCAAACCAAGCACTGTTACTGTCTTAAACAAGGCTTCAAGTGCAACGGCAACTGCCACATGTGTCCGTCAAGGGTATACAAGGATACAGCACTTCTGTCTGACCTTCACCATCTTGGCTGTTACAATGAACTTTTGCCACAGGCATAGGACGTCATACCAAGATCCTTGATGCTCTTAGAGATGGTAGCATCACATATACAGTGCAGTCCAAAAGTGAGCGTGCACCTGCTTGAAAGACAAAAAAGACAAAAAAGACATTTTGAGGTCACTTTTTAGAAGTAAAATGCATTTTTTTTTGCTTGGAGAAGGACTTGACTCCCCCTTCCTCCCCTCTGGGGGTAGGGCCCCCAGGACTCCTGCTGGGGATGAGCCCAGAGACCCCCAACATATTTGGGGGCAGTTCAAAAGTCAGCATACACCTCTTTTAAGCATCATGACTTCCTTAATACTGCAGCTACACAAATTCTGTTGACATCTTTGAAAAACTTGAAGCCTTAGCAGTTAAACTTTTTTACTCCACTTTGAATGAAAGTTAATGTATGTGGCAGCACTGGCCATTTTGTCCCCTGTACTGTACTGATGTGTTGGATTTGCACAAGTTATTGTGTAATATATATATCGCTTCCATCTCAAGCTTTCTAACAATGCCAGTAGATTTTGAGGAGTTACAGTATTAAGGGAGTTATTTATGCTGCAAAAGTGGATGAAGTGAACCATACCCCAGTTATGTTGTGAAGAACAAAGTGTATGTAGCATTTTTTGTCTGAGTTATTTGCCCGCACTGCTTTCACTATGCAACATAGTCCAAAAGTGAAGCTAATGCCAAAATGCTCAGGCCTTAAGCTTTCCAATGATGCAAGTAGAGTTTGTGTAACTGCAGTATTAAGGGAGTTACAAATGATGCATGTCAGTACAGAACACAGGCAAAGAGTATGGACAAAATGGCCAGTGCTGCTATCTACATTAATTTTCATCCAAAGTGGAGTAAATCAGTTTAATTGCTGAGGCTTCAAGTTTTTCAATCATGTCAACAGAATTTGTGGAAATTCATAACATCTATATAAATAAAGCTATGTATGTATGTATGTATGTATGTATGTATGTATGTATGTATGTATGTATGTATGTATGTATGTATGTATGTATGTATGTATGTATGTATGTATGTATGTAT
>JAAUXU010053359.1_pt1 | contig 15800 bp, 16 predicted proteins | sample 7278151 | NCBI WGS metagenome assembly JAAUXU01 (sample SAMN14350113, study PRJNA611818) | marine sediment metagenome | isolation source: surface marine sediment (1.8m) | place: French Polynesia: Moorea | collected 2018-08 | reverse complement strand
CCCCCCCCCAAGCAAATCCAACTCTGGTCCTCACTGAGTGGAGGGACTACTTGTCCATGGTATGGACAGACAGACGGACAGACAGACAATGTACAGGGAGAGGAGTCATCATCACTCCAATGCATTCATCTATCACACGCCGAGCTGTCGAAGGAGGAACAGATTCTGTGAATTGTTGCCTCTGGCCTTTCACTGAAGACAGTTTACATTTCCTGGGCCTCATGGGACCTGAGAGAGCAATTGGTGTACAGCTGCGGCTCAAGCGTTCCACCAGGGGTCAGAGTCAGACACCAAGCAACCCCAGTCAGGTGTCGAGCACTGAACAATCTTGGACCGCACTCAGGTCCACCTAAATTCAAAGTACTGCTGAGGTCCGACACTGAGCAGCACCCTGGGGCCACACTTGTATAAGCCCCAATTGCACTCTATCTTTGGCTCTGTCAAACACTGGGACCACTTTTGAGCACGGTGGCACCCAACAAATGTATGACAAAAGGCCACGAGCTGAGTACTGTCCAGGTCCACCTGACACTCTCAGCCACCTAGACTGCTGTCTGTGATGCAGCCACTCCACAGATCGAGCACGCACACATACATCACGCTGCGGTGTGATCATGTACGTAGCGTGGAACTCAATTTACCGAGAAGAGAAGCAGACAACAGCGCTCCTTGCATACGTAATAGATCAATGAGAAAACATCCACACACTGTTATCTTTCCCCAGGGGTAGAAGGCCTAGAATGCAGCAAAAGTATCTTTTTTATTCAAAGGTAGACGGTGGAAAAAAAAGTGACAGCCTACTAGTTCGAAAGATCCTTTATGCATTGGTTTCGATCTCTTCTCGTCGCGCTCATCGCACAAGTCATTAATCTTCAAGAAGATTTCTAGTAACTGTGCGAGAAAATTTAGCCGTCGAACATTCGTCTCCTCCTTGTAGTAGTAGCCTTTTCAGCCAGGCTCCCAGGAGATAGAGAGGGGTAAAAAAGAGAGAGCTTGGTGATGTTCAGAGCCACGAGTTGAGCTCAGAACTCAGTCCCAGGCATCCCTGACGCTGGCTGGACGTCAGTACTACCCCAGACTGGTCCAGTGTCGGACACGTCACTGGTACCCTGGTGTTGGACACCTCAATAGTACCCTGGTGTTGGACACCTCAATTGTACCCTGGTGTTGGACACCTCAATAGTACCCTGGTGTTGGACACCTCAATAGTACCCTGGTGTGGGACACCTCAATTGTACCCTGGTGTTGGACACCTCAATAGTACCCTGGTGTTGGACACCTCAATAGTACCCCCTGGTGTTGGACACCTCAATAGTACCCAGGCTCGAGCTGGACCTTTGTGCAGCCCTATAGGCTGTTTCGGTGTTGGACACCTGACCTCAACGACACCCTGACCCTAGCTGGGCCTCTGGCCTCAGGCAGTGCGTCCCAAGCTCGTTTTGATCAGTGCGAAGCTTTCAAAGTACCGTGAAATGGTGCAAAATGACCGTGGGCAATAGAAAAGAAATCCCATTTTCAGGACCATTTCTGTCCAGTTTATTCATACAGAACCTCTCCATACGCGGCAGTTTTGACTAGGGGGATTAAACATAGGCTTGTGCTGAGCTTGAGAGGAGGCCCGACGGAGGCTGGCAACATCACTGCTTTTTTGGGCCTCATCAGCGCAGCTGCTGGTGCGAAATTTTCTCCGTCCATCCAAAGGAGGTGTTATGATCTTGCTCATTTCCTTTTGTGCGTTACGAGGAGCGAATTTTTATGAGAACAACGATGCTGATAGCTCCCCCCAAAAAATAAAGGCAGGGAAAGAGGTTGAGAATATGGGCAGGCACACTCGACATGCATGCAAGTGCGGAGCAGAAATTGGATGAAGGCCCTCAAACAACACCTATCACAAATGGAACTTCATCTACTTCTGGGCAGGCACAACCAGAAAAAAAGGTGTGATTTGGTGTGCTCGTCACTTTTAGGCGTTTTTGCAGCCAAAAAAGTCATTCTGAGGATGTTGTTCAACCTAAAACATCGGCGTTGGACGGTTTGGGAAGGGAGTAACGTCAATTTTTAGGAGATCTAGTGGGCAAAGGCGTCAAATTTTACGTGGCCTTTCAGCCAATAATGTTAGTTTTAGGTGACTTTCCAGCCAATCACCTCATTTTAAGTTGACTCTCCGGCTAATAGTGTCAGTGTTAGTTGACTTGCCAGTCACCGCCTCATTTCAAGTTGACTTTCCGGCCCAAAGTGTCACTTTAGGTCGACTTTCCAGCCAACTATGCCATTTGAAGGTGACTTTCCAGCAGTCATGCCAGACTGTTTAATTCAGAGAAAACGCACTCATCGCTATCAGATCATAATAGCTTTTTCAGCTGGTGCGATCTAGTCCACTCAGAACGCTATTGTGCATTGGAGAAGAATAACAAAGGCCTCATCATTGATGAATTGTCCGGATTCCCTTGGACAGTCGCATTGTCAATGCGCCCTACTTGTTTTCATAGCCTGGGCCCCGTGACCAGGCCTGTGACCAGGCCTGTGACCAGTCAGGACAACCTGAGAGATGCCCAACTGACCGTGCAACATGTGACAATTATGTTGATTTCACCCCCCCCCTCCCAAAATTGTGTCATCTCGACCAAAATGGAAAAGTTTGGCTCGCTCACGCAGATCACGAGTGGAGAACTGACCTCGACTGTTCAGTTCCCGCACGTGCGGGAGTGAATTTCCCCCACCCAGCACGACTGATTCAATGTGATGCGAGAAAGACATTGGGAATCCCACATGACGATGGCAAACACAGAACGGGGGGTAAATCTGCCTTCCCCCCTACCCTTTTCCCTATCCCCATCCCCCCCCCTCACACATACACACACACACCCAAAAAACGGGCAGAGTTTTGAGCTATGGGCTGTCAAAAATGTCCGGTTCCACCCTGTAGACTTTACTTTGTTGAGTGCTTCTTCTTCTCCATGAAGCCTCCGCAATGTCCTCCCTCGGAAAGCAAGCCCAAGCATACCATTAAACAGCCCAGTATTTGGGCACCCAAGACTGATGGGGTGAGCCAGAAAAAAGGAAGCAGAGCGGCAGCAGCGCGGTTCTTTTTGCCTCACACGCTTCTCATGATGTCTCGCTTAGAGTCTTCTTCTTCTTGGTTCGTCCCAGCCCAAAACTCTGACCGCCAATGAAGTTCAAGAGTTTCTTCTCGGACCAAAGTTTTTTTTCTTCTTCTTCGTCGCATTTCCCCGCTTTCTCCCCTGGCGTGGAGGGAAAAAAATAATGGCTGCCCAAGTTGTGAAGCTGCCTCATGGCAAAAAGAAGGCTTTTTTTGCACACATTGCAAATTATGATGAGACTTGCAGGAAATGTGTGTCTGTGTGTGTGAAAACATTTTCTTTGTATCTCTCCTTTCTAATGGATGTAGCTTTGGCAGAGGGTCTTCATAATCGTGTTTTCTTATCTTTTTTTTGGGGTGCTGCTGTCGTTACACAAATACGCACACACGTGTAAGAGGAATTGTTGTGCGCATGCGCAGAGTGGCGGAGAAGCTCAAACAGAAGGATTTTTCTCTCTTGTTTACTCAGGCTTGTTTGTGTGCGACCACCAGTGCAGGCCGTCGGAGGAGGGCGGCCTCTGGGCCCATTACGACGACGACCACCTGAGCAGCAGCGGCAGCAATAACAATCGCATCAACGCGGCCGACGGTGAGCCGGAGCCCAGCTTCGTCAACGAGGGTGCGTTCGCCAACGTCACGGCCATCGAGAGCAGACAGGTGCAGCTGGAATGCACGGTCAGGAACCTGGGCAACAAGACGGTGAGGGAGAAAGCATTTTTTTGCATGACCGAACGTATTGAGAAAAGATGTTCATAAATCATGGCCGATGAGATGCTGGATGCGAATAAATCGATGGCATCCCCCGCCATCGCGGCCACGGCCGCCGCCGTGGAGGACATGGAGACGAGGGAGGAAGTCAAATGAACGAGATTTATGGACGAGGAGCAGCTCCTGCATGGAAGAAGGGGGGGGGAGACTTTCTGCCTCAATAAGTGGCCACCACACCATGTTATATGCATATGTGTGTATGTACATAGATAGATAGATACCTCTTATAGGCAGGCTGGACTCATTTCACAAATCCCCCTCCCTCTTCGCCGTCTCTCTCGGAAAGGTCCCGTTGACACGGAAACTTTCCGATCAGAGCAGAAACTTTCCAGCTCTGTGTTTTTGACGCCAGAGCAACCGCGTCTTCACGCCCGAGAAAAAAAACCCGTGAAGTGTGAGCCAAAAAGAAGCGTCCACTTGATTCCGCTGGCAGATTTGCCAGGGTCGACCTGTGCGAAATTTGCAGCTCTGCCTCGCGCTGCAGCGCCAAATCTGCAATGGCGTGCAAAAAAAAAGTCTCTCCCCTTATTTTGTCGCAGCGGCTGGAGAAGAAAACTCCCATAAATTCGAGCTATTAAATTCATCCCCTTCTTCTTCAGCTCCTCTCAAAATTTTACTCTTCTTCTTGTTGGAAAGAACTTTTGCCATCATCATCTGAATTAAGGGTCCCCGTGCGCACTTTCCTCCTAGTTAAAGGGTTGGAACACTTTGATCGAGAGAAGCAGCGGAATGAGCGCAGACCAATTTTGCCCAGGCATAAGTCAGCGGAAATGCCCAATTAGGCCTAGGCCTGCTCCAGAGGCCCGAGAGGCTCCTCCGGCAACAACACACACCCAACAGTGCAAATGAGCGCAAATGGGACGGGGAGGGGGAAAAAATTCGAGGAGGGGGAATCAATTGTTCACAGGAATTCACACTCGGGCTGCTGGGACGGAAAGTCACGGTCTTGGAAAGTCATTTGGAACTTTCCTGTCAAGGGGAAGGGGGGGCAGAGCTGGGTTGACTGCCTGGTCAAGAATGTCCCGGTGCTGGGGGCATTTTCCATGAATGAAGCTGAACAGTCCACAAGCTGGACGAGGCACGAGCACATACATTATATGTATTTCCAAGCGGTCCTCTTTTAACTGGGAGGTAATTTTGTACCTTTTCGATTTTTCTGTCACATTTCAAGTTCTTTACGACTGTTCTAGATCGACAAAACTATTTAACTTCTACATGACGATTTTAATTTCTGTATCACTATCTTAGTTTTGCATAACTACTTCAATTCTGTGCATCTTTCTCTCTTACGCACAACTGTTTCACTTCTCTACAACATTTCTAGTTCCGCACAAAATTTCTAGTTCTAAATGCACAGAGACTTGAGAATCCCCCAGAGGTCGAGCACTTTATGCTCACCCGATGATAGCGATCCTGTCCCACTGCAGACAGACGAACCAAGCCGAGAAACGAATCGAGCTGACTCGAGCTGTGACGAGCCAAAAGTCACCACGAGCTGAAAGAAGTCGAGCCCTTGGAAGGCAGTTCGGGCCCACCCTTATCAAGTGGTGTGAGAAAGATGGACGAAACGAGATCTTATATTGACTTGTGTAGAAAAGTTGTAGCGGCACAATAGAAAGTGCGGAAAGTGAAACGCAAAGTTTGCCATTGCAGTTTTGAGAAAGTGCATTTTTTTCGGCCAGAGTTGCCAGTTTGGTTTCTGGTCACAATAGATCTTTGCTCCTGCTGGATCGAATTGAGGTTGACCCAGATCGGATCCAGCTGGAATCAGAATTGAATCTACGCCCGGATTGGATTTCTCTGATTCGTCTCGACCCGGGTTGGACGCCACCCGGATTCCACCACATCCTGATCCGGTTCAGACATTTTTGTATTCCCTTTGTCGACGCTTTTTCCGCTTCAGACTCATGTGTGAGAGCTGAAAGAGCAGCCTTGTTAGCACTTGTTTTGATGAACACTTTGCATCTCCAGATTGGAACCATCTTGACTTGATTCAATTTGGCTAAACATTTCCTCTTGATTCCTGCCGGAAGAGCTTGGATTTGGGTCGAGGCAAATTGCTTCTGATTCAATCTGGAAGTACTCTCACTTAGGCCAAGAGGATTCTTTTTGTACTAAAGCATTCCTGACTTTAGCACAAAAGTAATCTTTTTCGTACTAAGGCACATGCCGAAGGGGGGGGGGGAAAGGTTGTTGGTACAGAAGCATTTTCGTGTACGAAGGTCCTTTTTGTACTCCAGTGTGCTCATCTAGTGCCATCCTGCTGTTATCTGGTCCAAAAGTACTCTTATTCAGCCCGAAAGTACTGTTGACCTAGCAAATGTGACGTTGCGGGGGATGGGGGTGAGAGGCAACAGAACCCATCCTTCTCCCCAAAGCAAGGAGGAATAAATCACCCAAGAATGTGCTCAATCCCCTGCACTTTTGGGCACATGCAAAAGCAGCATCGTTCCGATAATGCTGGGGCAAATGGTGCAGCTCTGGATGATGGAACTTCCCACGGAGGTGCAGGTCCCAGGGTTCCCCAAAGATTGTTGTTGCATGTCCATTGCAGCCAAATGAATCGATCCCTGGAGGCATCAGGAGATCCCAGATAAAAAGTCCACACATCAGCTGTACCTTGAACAGTCCCGTAGGACTCTGTCACGAGCAGCTGTGCTTGGTTAAATGGGCGGCTTCACCTGAACCCTGGCACCTGAGTACCCCACTCAAACCCCTGAAAGTACACACGTGCTTGAACTTTGAGCAACCCGACTCTAGTCATTGTTACTGAGCTTTTCGATGAAAAGGTGGTTATTATGCAACAGACGAGATCATCCAACTTTAGCCGCTGCTTCCAATGCATGAAGTGCGAGCTTTGGCACAAGTTTGCGCCCCAATGACTGTGAGAATGAGAATGTACGAGTAGTACAGTGCTTGTCCTTTCTTGTATGTGCAGTGGTCGTTCTTGTAGTCGCTAGGCCAGGAAAGGTTGAGAGATCCCTGGCTGAAAGGGCCGGTTGGGCGACTAGCAAGTATTCAGCGGAAAAGACAAAAACTTCATTCAGGACAGACAAACAAAAACAAATTTAACAGTTGTGGCGGCGGCCTTCAATGTAGCTGCCGTCATTTTCAATGATTATTATTATACAGAAAGGAGCAGTAATGGCGCACATTCTCAGCAGTGAACAAGAACAGTGAATGTAGAGGGAGGTCTCTGAACCTTTCCCACTTGTTTAGTGCTATGATGTGTTTTTTGGGTGCCACATTGGGAGGTTTGGGGGTGAACCCCCCAAGATGGGGGGCCTGGGGAGGTGGGAGGCCCCCAGAAAATTTCTGCCACTTTCACTTTCATTTGGTGGTCAAAAACATCAAAATTGGGTTGCATCCGGCTAGGGGGTCATATCAACTAATGACATTGTAGCCTTAACAAAGAGTCAAAACTTGACGAAACTGCAGGATCTCATGTCCCACACTCTCAGTCACACATTTCACAGCAAAAGTCAACCTTACAATTACCTCACTAAGAGTATTGCATCGATATGTACCAAGCAACATTATTTACGCCAAGCACTGTATTGATGAGGTTTACATCATGCATGACACTATTGGCAGACCAGGGGTACATGGGGCTAAACGGCAAAGGTGTAGGCCGCTTTTGTGCTTGGTGCTCACATGTATACCGCCCTTAAACTTCAGAATGATACTAAGAACAACTGTCTTGAACTGTTTTGTCAGCTTACGCAGCTCATTTAGGTAGTTTTTAAGGTCTCAACGTATTCTCAGCTGTAGATGTCGAGCTCAGCGGCCCGATCTCGTACTGATGAGCTTTTGACTTTGATCTCAGATTGCTCAAGAGACAAGGTCAGATTTCGACTGCATGCTGAGCGCTCAATATTGTCCTGATCTATCTGGGTAAGGACAATGACGTGAGCAAGGCCCAAAAATCTCCGCAGGCCTCCAGTTCGACTCCAGGTCCGTCACTTGACTTGAATGCAAACACTGAACTTCCCCGGGATGCCCAGTGGGTAGCGAACCCCCGACCCCGTCCGGGTGCGATCCCTGCGTCCCGCTTGGGTCGGGCAAGTCCCGTTCGGACAAGCACTGATCCGGTCCGGAACCTCGACCCGGCGGAGCTTTCGCGTCTTGTCACCTGGTCCCGGAGAGCATCAAAGCCCCTTCCGCAAGTGCGTGTTTCCCGGCCGCACTGCGCAAATTCTCCGGAAAGTCAAGGAACGAGGGCTAATTAATGAAACACATCTCTTTGAGTTGCACCGGAGGAGGAAGGGGAGCAAAAAGAGAGATTCCCAATGCTCCTCAGACACGCACGAGGCCGCTGCGAGGCCGCTGCGAGGCCGCTGCGAGGCCGCTGCTGACCTCGCTTGGCTGCTTCTTCGTGCTTCATTTTGCCAGAGAAAGAAAGAAAAAAAAAACTTTCCTCTTTTTTTTTTTTGGCTGGCATTTTTTCGGCAACTTTATTGCCACATTGTCCGCGTGCTTGCGCGGACGCCATCGACGACGTGGATTTCTACGGCTACGAGACAAGAAAAATGATAAAAGAGCGAAAAGGAACCCTCAAAGCAGCCGCGCTTTGGATGCTTTTCCAGGGGTTGGCAGAAAAAATGGGTCGGCAAATAATTGCTGACGATTTTTTTTGGCAAGGTGAGTGATGAAGAGTAAAAATGCATGGAAAAGCATGAGTGGGTGGGTGGGGGGGGATTTTCTTACCCATCTTTGCATAAGAAAGTTGGCTCTCATTGTTTCTTAAGATAATCTCTTGGCCATGAAAGTCTTAAGCTTTCAAAATGGGCTGTGGAAAGACCTCATGCAAATGTGACTCCCTCAAAGCTGCCTGGGCAAGCAATTTTTTTTTACTGCTGCCTTGAAGGAATTGCACTGTTTTATGAACTTTAATACGTCTATTGTGCATGAAGGAGTAGAGTGAGATAGGAGGAGAAGGAATCCATTGGCACCCCCTGAGGATACTTTCAATATTGGCTCCATGCGCGCACTGCGCCAAAAAAAGACTTTCCACTCGGAGAAAGTGCATCTTCTTGCCGTGCACAAATGAGCTTGTTCTCGTCCACGCAGGTGGCCTGGCTCAGGCCCGACAGCCTCAGCATACTCAGCGTGGGCAGGTTCACCTACACGGGAGACACCAGGTTCTTGTCCTCGTTCAAGCACCACCGACTGGAGGAGGAGGAGGAGGAGGACGACGACGACGACGACGGGGATGAAGACGGGGGTGGCGGTGACGTGGGCACGTGGACGCTGCAGATCAGGGAGGTGCTCAAGCAGGACGAGGGACGCTACGAGTGTCAGATCAGCACCCAGCCGGTCAAGAGCTTCTTCGTCAATCTCAGGGTTGTGGGTGAGTGTGCCAGTGTACTCAGTTGGCAGGACCAGTGGCAAAAAAAAAGTCAAGACGTTGAACAAATCACCAGAAAAGCCTCCTTAAATTTGCCAGATCATGAAAATTCATTGTGAGAATTAAAAATTTATTACCAGAATTAAAAAAGTAAGCGACATTTTGCCAAAATCTACACAATAAAAGTGAGAACACGTGTGACAAAAGAGACAGCAGAGATGAAAAAGTTAAAAAAACACAATTGTCAAAGGCTGGAAATGACCTGAGAACGCTGGGTGTGAGGAGGAGCTTTTCTTTCTCTCTGAAGAGCAGGACTGTTAATGTGTCTCTCCCCGCCTGTCCCACATTTTCGCCCACGCTGAAGCTTTAAAGAGAGGCAAAACAGAAAAGGCTTTATTTTCTCGTCTTGCATCTCTTCACAAATGAATTTACGAGTAAAAAGCTTCTGGCAGAAAAAAGCAAAGCTCTCTCTTCCAACAGTCCTTGCACACCAGCTTCTTCCTGTCTGACACAGCAGCCACAGACAGTGGTAATTCACATTAGGGCTGAGTTTCTCAAAGGTTTTTGCCTCCTTTGGCATTGCCACTGCTCCCATCACAGCCGCTCAGAGCAGGGCGAAGAAGTTGGAGCTTTGTACCAGTGCAGTGGAGTCCTCCTTTGAGGGAGTGTTCAGCCCTGTTCAGCCCTGTTCAGCCCTGCTCAGCTCCAGTGTTCAGGAGCTGTCTCCACTCCGAGCAGGGGATGTCCATGACCTGGCAGGACCTGGCAGGGCTGAGCAGGCATGACCAGAGTACAGCAGAATCATATTATCGATATGTACTTACATTGTTGTTGAGTGCATTAAGTGGGCAGGTGCATTATCTGAGAGCAACAAAGGCCCAATTCCTTACAAGAGCAGCCTTCTTTGGGGAGCTGCCCATGTCGGTGGCGAAGCTGTTGGGCTTGAACTACGCCTTGATGCAATCATTGCTCTTGTCCAGTGAAAGCACCAACTTTTTTTGCCCCTGCGTACCAAGTACTGTAGTCACAGTCTAACTGCGGCATCAAGATATCCCTTTTATTAGTCATTGTTTTAAACCATTGAACAGAAATGAGCTCGAGTCACTGCACCCCAATGAATGGACTCCACTGCTCACCAAAACACTGTCTTTTTTTGCATTAACTTGTCATATATCCTTTTAGGTACAGTGTCTGTCACCACTTTTGCTGTCACAGTGCTATAATATCAGCTGCTCGCCCTTCTACTAGTGCTGAATACACTTTGGTGGGGATTTTTTGCTCCTGACACAAACTTTGGACCTCTAGAGTACCTACAGAAGTAAATATTCAGGAAGACCGGCTTCAGCAGGTCCATCCATAAAGTGCTGGTCAATCAAGTTACAAGGGAGGACGCGGATGCTGAAAGGTTCATACTCAATCAACTTTTCTCTGGTCAATCTTTATTTTGTGTGTGTGTGTGTGTGTGTTGGGGGGGGATTATAAAATATGTCATCCTGAAATTTGCTGGGCCATTCCGTACGTCCCCATGGCAGCTCTGAATAAACATTTCAACGGTTCCACTGTACTGGTGATCATTCTTGGAGAGGCTGCCAATTTGGTAGTGTTCATAAGCATCATTCTTTGTTTGTCCCTCCTTCCATTCATCAGCAAGAAAAAAGAGGTTCTTGACACCCTTTATAAGACCCCCCCCTTTGAAAAATAAAGTATTTACACGTTGGGTTTTTTTTCTGGGAACCCCTCTAAGGTTGTCAGGGACATTTCCAGAGATAAAGCGGGACGATAAAGCGAGCACAACCTGCAATTTCTCTGCTCAATCAGCATTCGATTACCTGGCAGAGGAGAGGGGGGGGGGAAGAAGAAAAAAATCAATGGGGGGGGGGTCCTTTCAAGCGCCACATTTACCCCCCCCCTCCTTCTCCCCATCGAGTCCACTGTGCTCATGTATGTAGCGAGGCAGAACGCATCTTCAGGGAAGAGTGGAGGATAAAGAGGGGGGGGGGAGTCAGCAACACGTGGTAGTCGAGACAAGAGATGGACGTGTGAGTCGAAAAGAAAAGCTGTCTCTGCGCGCGTCAGCTGTTCTTTGAGGCTCACACTGCGCTCGGTTGCCTCGGCAGCTCTTAGACAATGGTTTCAAACCAAGGCGAAACTCGTCTCCTCGCTACGTTTTAAGGAGGGGGAAATCTTTCTTTTTATATCGGTGCTATCGCGTGAGTTGAAAAGACTTTCGTATTTTCAGCTCCTCCACGAACGTTTCAGTCTCTGGATCGCAATGGTAACGTTTTTGATGACGAAGCTGCTAACACAAGCTGACATTGTAATATTATGACTGTTACTAACGCTACTACTATTACTTCCCTTTCCCCAGTGCTATAATGTGAGTAGATCACGAAAAGTTATTGGGGAGGATTTGTTTTATTCTGCAGTAACTCGCACTGCAAGAATGTGAAAATGTGTGTTTTTTCCTCCTCTCCTCTGGCTTTTCTTTATCCCTGCTCTGTCTGGAATGAAATTATAAAATTTAAATGTGACCATTCATAATCTGTATCTAAGGCTATATAACACGTATAAGACAAAGCGTACATAATGTTGAAACAGTTTGAATGGTTTCTCCTCCACTTGGACTCGGAAAATGTGTCCAGAGTAAAAAAAAAACCTGGGAAAAAAGACCTGACAATACCGTCTTTTTGATGCTTTGTCTCCTGTCACTTCTGCTCCTCCATTGCACCATTTATACAGTGGGAGCATTGTCACCATCCCCAAATGGAAGCATCTGAGCAGAACAAGCGCTATTGTCATACGTGAGAGTGGTGGCAACCCTGTGAGAGCGCAGGTGGCAACCCTGTCTGAGCCCAGGTGCCTTGAGGTCACTTTAGCTAATCCAATAACGTCTGGTGTCTCTTTTGTCGTCATCCGCCAGGGCTCAGCAGCCGTCGGTCCTTTGCAAGGAGAAATCGGGGCAAAAAACTGGGAAGTTATGTGATGTGATAACCGCTACTCAAAGTTTGCCGGCCCAAAAAAGGTGGCCGACTTCCTCTCTGCCCCTTTATCCCAGAGCTGGGCAGTGCAGTCGTTGAACTTTCCTCCGCACAGTGTGAGCCGTGAAGAAGCTTTCCCTCGGCACAGTGTGAGCCGTCAAGAAGTGGACTGGAAGCGGAGGAGCCATATTAGGTGTCCATTCTGCTAACTCATACAGCTGCACCAGCTCGGTGAAGAGAGAGAGAGAAAAAAAAAGGATATTTCCTCGGACAATTCGGAGTATCTTTATGTCCTCTTAGGCCCTGCTGACTGCTGCCAGTCCGGCCAGAGTCTTTGATGCCAAGAGTGGGATTGTTTTAGGCCATTTTAGTGCTTTTTTACAGGTGCCAAAATATGTTATTTGTGAGATGAAAGCTCGGCCAAAGACATTTGTTGTTGTTGTTTCTGCCGCAATCGAAATTCACTGCCCACATTCGTCAGCTGCTCCACCAAGTGAAAGCACTCTTGAAGTAGATAAGCTTTAGAAATGAAGCATACTTTTAGTACGAGACGTTTTTGTGCAGCAGGAAAACGTCGACTTCTTGTCTGACAGAGCAAAACATTAAAGCTTTAAGCAGAATTTGGGTGAAAACTTTTTCCTGCGTGACAACACATTATGGGTGAGGAAAAAATTGCCACTTAACCCTTGCATTGTCACCCTGGTAGCAGTTGTCACAGGTGGGGGGATGGAACTTCATACATGAGGAGTGAGGGGGGGACTAAGTGAAAAAAATGTGTTCTCCACCTAATGAGAACAAGAACAGTAAAAGACCCCTCATAACCCAAACATTATGGCAGCATGCATAGGACTTTTACGACCAGGAGGAAGGGGGGGGGTTGGGTTGGTGTACCCACACTGGGTTATGGCCCTTTCTTTCCCTCAGAGAGAAGAGGAGAATGAAGAGAAGTTTTTTCTCCTCCTCCTCCCTCGATCGAGTTCACGTTATAGGTAGAGAGCGGAAAAATACGCTTTCACATAAAATATGCAGCTGCTTTTTAGGCGAAATCGCACGTTTTGGCAAACAAAAAGCAGTCTGAGTGAGCGTCAAGCAGTGGAGAAGCAGGGAAATGCATCATTTCTTATTTAAAATTATCAACATGCTTGAGTAGGGAGAGTTTTTCTCAATTCCCCCCAAAAGGGGGGGGGGAATTCCCGAATTTCCTGTTTTTTCCCGAATGGCAAAATTGAAAATCCTGACACAGCTGAAGACAGATTTTGAAAGAATCTCATTTTTTCCTCGTTGTCCAGACCCAAAAATGTGGCATATTTCTCGTCCAGAAAATTTCCTATTTTTCCGCCCCTCTCTTGTTATAGGTTATCAGCACTGGGTAAAGTAGGTGGGCCTTCTCCTGCCTCTTATTTCATGGCCTTTTTCTTTCTCCCCACTACAGAGAGGAGAAGAAGGAGGAGGAGGAGGAGGAGTGGGGCAAGGAGGGAGTCAAGGACTCTTTAGTGGCTGAACACACTATCAAGTGCTACCAAGTCAAACATTGGCCAGCTCCACTCACACCTGAGCAAGATTAGCCCCTTGTCTGCATCGAGCACAACGTTTGTCCCTTCTTTTCTCTCAGCCTTAAGAAGCCCCCAAAACAATTTGCCAATATTCAGTTTGCATAGCAGAGTTTTTTAAGCCCTGACTGCCCACTTTTTCCAGGCTTTCTCTTTCCTCCCCCTTTTCTTTCTTGCCAACAGTAACTTGAGTAAAGAAGCCGTATCTTTCTTGGCCTGGACTTTTATGACCTGGGGCGAATCCACAAAGAGGTAGAAGAATAAGAAGCTGAAAAGTCACTGTTGCACCCACTTTCCCCGAAAAAAAAAAGGATGGAGAATAAGCAGATGTGTCTTTGTTTATACGGGAAACGTCTGAATCTGTCTGCCCGCCTCCAGAGACTATTTTGACAAATTTCTCTTTTTTTTCTCTGCCTCCCTCTCCCTCGTCGGCCGCGTCCTCAGTGCCCGTGGCCACCGTGCTGGGCAAGCCCGAAATGTTCGTGGATGTGGGCAGCACCATCAACGTGACGTGCGTGGTAAAGCACACACCGGGGCCGCCGCAGATCGTACACTGGAGATACCAGGACAAGGTAAAAGTTTTCATCTCCGGTGGAGAGAGGGAAAAATGGTTCCTTGGGGGCGGCTTCGTTGACCCACAGCAATGACACATGCGGAGCTTACGATTATTGCTAAATCTTTGTACCTTCAAGTGGCGGAATTTGGCGGTGGCGTCTGAAAAAGATGCGATTCTTTTTGACCACTTCTAAGCTTTGACAATGCGCAGGTGACTGAGTGATGTGCGATTCCGCATGCGAAGGCAAAATCTGCATGCGAAACTGTGATACCACCAGTTCTGATGAGCAATGGTGGAAAAATCGTCAGAACGACGAAGCTCTGCACGAATGTCAGGAATTGTAATGGCTAAATCAAATCTAAACCCCTGGAAGCTCCGACTTGTTCAATATTCTGTAGACTTGTGACATTGTACAATGGCCAAGCTGCACCCCAGAGGCCGACTAAAGGCTGAACAAGGGTCGATCGAGATCTGCGTCACCCTGTACGACAGCACTGATCAGCTGGGACAGCTACAACGTCAGGCTGATGCTTGTCAAACAGTGGACTTGAGAGAACTTTTCGCTCGTCCACTTTTTTCTGATATCCTGTTTTCCTCTGTACTAATTTATGAGTCTTTTTCTTTTTTTTCCCTCAACTTTACCCGCGAGAAACTGAACTAATCCATGCATGCATGAAGAATTGGGTGTTCAACTTCTCGGGTGAAAATTAAGTCTGTGTGAGTCAGAAGAGCTTTGTTGTTTTTGCCAAGTGATCCTCACATCTGCTACACACTCAAACAGAAATGGTTTTCATATCATGGATCCAACTTCAACTGTTGTTGTTGTTGAGAAGTGGCTCTTTTAGCGACGCACGCACATTTGCAGGCAGCAATTACTATAATCAAGGAGCATCTGGAGGAGTTTGCGCCGAGGCCGCCTCTTATGTACACTGGCGATATGTTGATGCGCCTCCGATATTGCCGAGGACGCAGTTGTATCGATTTGTTTGTTCTTCCGATCGCAGCAACAACTTCGAGTCCGCAAAAATTGCGTCGTGACTCGTGACTCGCCTACAGAGGAGCCTCAATTGGCCTCCATAAAGTTGAGGCTGCCGAGCTAAATCAACAAATGCATACGGACACCTCTGTCTCTCCTTTTTGCCGGGGCGAGACGAAGTTGCGAAAAAATGTGCTTCAGCATAGAAGTTTCATTCTTTATTATTTTTCCTAGCCTATTGGCCACACGTCGACTCGTGGAGGCGTGAGTGTCCTCACCAACAAGGCCGCCACCACCGTCAGCTCGCTCATCATCCAGAGGGCCAAGGTGGAGGATGGCGGGAAGTACTCCTGCCATGCGGGCGCGCTCGTCAAGCCCAGTAGCATAAAGGTGCACGTCATCCACGGTAAGAAAAAACTCAGTGGTTGGTGACCTAGCTTGACCTAACCTGAGCTAGCCTGGCCTGAGCTGGCCTGGCCTGAGCTGGCCTGGCCTGTGCTGGCCTGGCCTGAGCTGGCCTGGCCT
>JAAUXU010027088.1_pt1 | contig 15809 bp, 18 predicted proteins | sample 7278151 | NCBI WGS metagenome assembly JAAUXU01 (sample SAMN14350113, study PRJNA611818) | marine sediment metagenome | isolation source: surface marine sediment (1.8m) | place: French Polynesia: Moorea | collected 2018-08 | reverse complement strand
GATGATACAGTTTCTAGCTTGACACCATTTAAAGGGTGGAGATAACGCAGTTTCTAGCCTGACACCATCTACAGGGTGGAGGCAATACAGTTTCCAGCTTGACACCATCTACAGGGTGTCGATGATACAGTTTCTACCTTGACACCATTTAAAGGGTGGAGATAACGCGGTTTCTGGCCTGACACCATCTACAGGGTGGAGGCAATACAGTTTCCAGCTTGACACCATTTAAAGGGTGGAGATGATACAGTTTCTAGCTTGACACCATCTACAGAGTGGTCAGGACGAAGTTTGTGAGCCGTGGACAGGGTGGAGACGACAAAGTGCCTCCAGCCCTCTTCGGGGATGGCAGCTCCACTTCCGGCACTGTCCCTCCCCGATTGCTGCTTCACCCTGTCCTGCCTGCGCTGTCGTCATCAGTGGCAGCACACACGTCCGCACAGCAGCTATGAAAGCGTGTGTACACATGTGGGGAGGGTTGCGTTACTCTTATTTATGCGTTCTCCCTTAGTAAGCGCATGATTCACGGGAGGGGGGGGGGGGGGGAAAGTGGCCCTTAACCGCACTCGGCACACCACATCCATCCCGGCCCCCACGAACACAGCATGAAAGATCTCCAAAAAAGAGGCATCCACGATAAATTCGACAAAGGTGTCGAGAGACCAGCAGGAACTTTTCTTTTTATTTGTCGAGGTTTCCCGGACAAAAAGACAAAAAATGAACATCCTTTCAAGGAAAGTTTGAAAGTTGCCAGCAAACATGTGTGAAGTCTATAAAAGGAGCTGCCATTGATGGGCAGGGAATTAACGTCGGACCAGGACTTGATGGACGGTTATCAATTATTTCTAGTCTGCTGCTAATGTCTGGGTGGCCAGAAGGAAATGGTCCTGCTGCTGTTGGCGGCGCTGAGGCTGAGGGCCGAGGGCGTCGTGGCCAAAACGCGTTTGGGCAGACTCATTCTTGGACAGAGAAGGCGGAGGAAATGGCGGAGTTTTTATTCTCCCGCCAAAACCGAAAAAACATCTGTTTTTCAGCACCTTTGCTTTTTTTTTTTTTACTCGGCCAGACAAAAAAAGGTTTTCGTGTCGATTTCGTGGCTTGATTGACATCAATCGGGGAATCGCGTGTGAAGGACTCGAATGCGTTTTTTTGCTGTTGTCACCCTGTGGTGAGCAGGTCGAGCCCTCTCACAGGGTGTCGACGACGCAATCGACGTCTGGCGGGCAAGCCCTCAGGATGCTCTGTGCATTCGCCTTTATAAACACCCCGTATGTGTAGCACGCACCGGCTTAGTGGGTAATTTGAGCGTACAGGGTGTCGAGAAGGAAATGACGTCTCCCTCGCGGCGTCCAACTTCTCCCAAACGATCGCTGCGCTCTTTGTGTCGTCTCCTGACCACCCTGTAGCGGCACCTAAATATCTCGCTGTCGGTGCATGACGTACAGGGTGTGGAGAAGATAGTGTGACACACGTACAGGGTGACGACTTTACAATCAGCCTTAAACTGCATGTCCTCCCACTGGGTGGTCAAAAGTGACTGGCACCGTCTCTTCTCCCTTTAACTTGGTGGTGTTTTCACACTCAAACACCACCCTGTACGCAGATGAAGTGCGGAGAAAGAAGTTGACACCCGCAACTCCTTCGCCTCAACTCGTGGCCTGCTGAAACACCCTGTGCCACGGCCAATTTCACGCACGCTTCTGCATCCCCCCTGAAACACCCTGTAGCGGTAGCGACAAATTCTAGACATCCGTCTTTCTTTGTTTCGTCCTCTGCCTGCTTTGATCGGAGCTTTTCTGCGAAAACCGCGACAGCAAAATTGGCCAGGAAAAAGTCACTTATTCGGTACACAAATTTCCGCTCCGATTCGACCTCTTTCCTGGTTTCTTCTGCGCGGATTTTTCTGAGAAGACGCGAAATTTTCCAGGTCGAAAGTGGCAACTTTGGCACTGCAAAAATGAGATACGCGAGGTCTTTCGCGGAACTTTCCAGACGATGAAGTCAAGACTGCGTGGAAAAAGGCTTAAAATGTGCTTTATTCTCATGACTAGAGCTGTGTGTGCATAAAATCATCGTTGCTGGCGCGACACCAGAGAAGCAAAAGTCTTTTTTTGTTCGCTTTTCTCACTTTTTTCCCCTTCAACTGCCAGAAAACGCGTTGCATTCACCATTTTCTTCTTCCCCGGCGGTTTTTTTCTCCCTCAAATTGTATCACGTGTGAAGGGGGCGAGGGAGGGAAAAAAGATCATCCTTCCTAGACCGTGGTCACGCTGAGCATCACCGGCTCCATGGAGTGCGACGACGACACCGCGGGCGGCGGCGGCGGCTGCTGCTGCGGGGACTTGCTCGTCTTGTGACTCCTGGCCGACGGCGAACTGCGGCGCATCTCGCCGCTGGCGCCGCCGGCGCCGGCCTTGGACGCCTGGATCTGCGCCAGCTGCTTCTTGCGCCGCTCGCGCGACTGCTCCAAGTGACGCTTGCGATCCTCCTTGGACCAGTAACGACCAATCTGGAGAGACAGAGAAAAGTTTTTCAAGGGGTGTCAGTGACGGATTAGGACGAAGCAACATGGCTTGAATAATTGGAGCAGCTGGAGCTTGAAGCTTTTCTTTTTGTCCCCCCTGAGGGTCTGAGACATTTGCATAATCGACGCGTGTAATGAAGACGCCTCCGACAAAGAGATGCACGGTGAGGATCACGATGAAGATGAACGTGTCACGTTTCAAAGGGCTCACCTTGAGTTCTGACATGTTGTCGTCGTCGGTGGTGACGCCGCCGCTCCGCTCCTCGTTCAACCTCTGCGCGCGCTCGCGCAACAGCTTCGTCCGGGCCGGCCTCCTCGTCACGTACCTGTGGGTGGACAACGAGACGTCAGTCGACGGCCACGGCAGAGACGCCGACCACCGCAACACGTACCTGGTGCCGTCGGGTCTGATCTTGACCTTCCACTCCCACGTGCAGTCCTCGGGGGGAGGAGGGGGCGGACACTGCTCGCTCAGCGGAGGCGGGGGAGGGGCTTGGAACACTGGGCTGGGCCTCCTCTGCTGTTGCTGTTGCTGCAGTTGCTGCAGCTGCTGTTGCTTTTGCAGCATCTGCTGCTGCTGCATGCGGATGGTGTCCCCCAGGTTCTCCACGTTGGTGTAGGTGATGAGATCATTGCTTGGACAGGTCAGGGGCTGCATGCTGTGCGGCCTAGGCATGGTGCCCTTCAGGGGCATCTTTGCCGGCAGGAACCTCTGATGGGGGTGTTCCTTCTGCCGCCGATCGATTTTCTTGAGGTTGTTGTTGTTGCAGTTGTTGTTGTTGTTGTTGCAGTTGTTATTGTTGTTGTTGCTACCGCCGGAGACGAGAGACAACGTCGACCCGTTCAGGTCCTTTCCACTCAGCTGCAGCACGTTGGCCTGCTTGGGAATGACGGTCTGGTTGCCGGCGCAGTTGGCCTTGAGCCACAGCTCCACCTCCCTGATCTTGGCGGCTCGCTGCTCGTCGTCCAACTCTTCGCAGCTCCTGTTCTTCTCGTACTTGTTCAGGCTCGTAGACCTGATCAGGCGGTTGAGGCCGGCGGAGAACTTGGGTCTGCCCCGCTCCGCCGAGTGGCTGTGCTCCTTCTTCTTCTTCTTCTTGGCCTTCTTGCTGCTGCTGGTGGTGCTACTGCTGTTGACGTGGTCGATGGGCAAGCAGTAAGTCTGGTCGCCGTCGCTCTCGCTCACTTCCGGAATGGTTTCGTAGATGGGCTCGTCCTTGGCCATGACGACGGAGGCCACGGCAGCCCTGTTGTTGACGGCACGGTGTCTGATTGCCTCGCAGTCGAGCCTGATGTCGTGCAGCTTCTTGTCCACATAGTACAACTCACGGTCGATGGTGTCCTGTGTCGCCGTCTCCAGCAGGCTGCCGCCGGACGACTCGCCCGAGGAGGACGACGACTTGTCATGGCCGCTGTCGTGGGAGCTGGAGCTGGCCTTGCGCTGTTGAGCAATCTTCTGTCGGCATTCTGAGCCGCAGGAGGACGAGAAGTCGCTCTTGCGCGTGCTCAGGGCGCTGTCGGCGCTCTCGGACGACCGGTGGGTCTTGGACGTGTCCGGCGGCGACGACATCTGCGGGGGCTGCGACGGCAACGATGGCGGAGGCTGTTGCTGCAGTGGCGGCATCGGGGGCTGCGGCTGCGGCTCGTGCTGTCGCTGCGGCGGCTGCGGCGGCTGCGGCAGCGGCGGACTCCGCGAGTCTCCCCCGACGAACACGGCGTCGTCGTCCACCACTGGGTTGGCCTTGCTGAAGTAGTGGGCGGGTGGGCGCGCCACCAGGAGGCAGATGTCGCCCTTGCAGCGCAGGAACAGCTCCTGGGCCTGGGCCTTCGTCTTCACGTCGGTGCCGTTGATCTGAGGAGAAAGAGACTCCGATGATCACAATGCCACATTTTGGTCGCTTAACACAGAAGCGTGCCAGAAATTGACGCCTAATTTGGCACGCCACGGGATGGATCTGCCTTATCTGATGCCACATAACAACCGCTCTGGCGGCCGCTCAAGTGTGACGCTTGCCAAGCGACTTCACACGCAAAAAAGTAAAAAAAAAGTAAGAAAAGTAAAAAAAAAAAGTCACCTGTATGATTTGGTCTCCCAGTCTGAGCCTTCCGTCGCATGCTGCCAAGCCGTCTGGATGAATGTCGTCGATGAAGATGTCGGTGAGCCCGTCCTCGGCGTCGGTCTCGTAGCACAGGGTGAGGCCGAGGCGCTCGTCGGCGGCCTTGCGACTCAGGACGACTTCCTGCGGAGCGGGAGAAGAAGCAAATGAGATAAGTCAATTCATAACTCGACGTCGGAATATTAGTTGAAGATTCGAGCCTTTTTTTGGGGAAAAAAATCGGCTACATTTCCAATTTTCCGCCCACAAACTGGGCCTTTTACACTGGCTGCTGTATGAACTGGTCTCTGTGTGACGTGTTTACACGTGCTTTCTACATAATAGTCTTTCTAAGAGTATTGAGCAGAATTTGTGTGAAATTTGCCTAAAATTCCGAGGTCCCCCCTTAAGTCAGACAGCAAAAAAAACCAACCAGGCGGAGTTTGCATTTCTTATTTGACAGGCAAATTTGCACATCCATCAATATTAAAATAGCCTTCTGCATCTCTCTTTTTGCACGTTTTGACAGCCCAAAATGCAAGATCCAACCTCTCATTCATGTCCGTGGGGAAGTCAATGAAAGTGTTTTGCTCTGCTCAGGCCTAGAGGAGCTTCAGCTTCAGCCTCACGCAGACCCTGGGAGACCAGAAGGCCTGAGAGCAGCGAACTTTCTGTTTGATTGGATAGAGCTGCAGTCAAATTATTCTTCGCAACTCGTTTTCTCTCCCACCTTTTTTCAGAGGCAACGAAAGAAAGTGTTTAAATGGGAGAGAAATAAATAGTAGGAGAAGAAGAGGAAGTCTGCCCCCCTGGACCCCCCCTTCCCCCCCCCCTACAGGAAAGCACCACAGCTCACCCTCAGTTCTTCTTAGTAGAAAAAAGGGGGAAGAAACCTCGTTCGGAGTTCACCTCCATAGCATAAACTATCTGTCAAACGGACCTCTGTGTTGGAAAAACATCCGGGATGTTTGGACAAGAGCTGAGACGACGACGCCGTCGAAGTCGTGGGCATGGGGGAGGCGGACGAGGAGGAGGGGGGGGGGATGATGCCTTAACCCCACCCCCTCTAACACCACCACCACCTGGACGAATTGAGTCATAAAAGCTCACCTCATAGTCTAGATCTGGCACCAGCAGGTCGTTGAGGTCGTCGTCGTCGTCGTCGTCGATGATGCTGTCGTCGTCGTCGTCGTCGACGTCACCCATGCGGACTTGCATCAAGTCGGTGGGCGAGACCTCCTGCTGGAGCAGTCCCAAGGAGTTGCGCTTGGTGGACGAAGACGAAGAAGTCGTCGTCGACTTGAGGGAGCCGTTCTCAGACGTCAGGTTCTTGGTCGGGGCCGTGGTGCCGCCGTCCGACCCCGCCGGTCGCCTCAACACCTCGACCGTGATGGGCTCCTGGGCCTGCAGGAAGGCCTCCACCGCCTCCTCGTGGGACGACTGCGAGACATCTCTGCCATTCACCTAGAAATGAATGGGGGGAGAACAGAATGAGAAATCTGCTGGAATGTGAAGTTTTGCACATTTCTCCTCTTCATTGTCCAGCTGTTGATGCCATAGAGTGAAATCCAATCAGATCGAGCCCATGAAACTATTTCATTGTGATCTCCTCTCTGTAACTCAGTGGGAGGCCAAAATGCTCCACATCAGATGGAATTTGATGCTTCCAAACGTTGGGATTGATCAACGAGGCCAAGGAGAAGCTCGAGCACAGCAAAGTGAGCGTCTGCGGACAGGGTGCGGCGGAATGGGGGGGACCCCAGACGCCGACACTCCTACAGGGTGCAGCAGAATGTGGCCTGACGCCAGAAACCTGCGTCTCCTCGTAGACAGCGTATAGCTAGAAGCCTGCCTCCAATGCCTACAGGGTGCGGCGGCAGAATGTAGCCTGAGATCAGAAGACTGATACGTCTACAGGGTGCAGCCGAAGCCGCGACGCCTTCTACGACGACACCCGCATCTAGACGTCCACAGGGTGGCGCCCAGAAAGGGTCAACAGCTCTGCCGCCACCCTGTGTCGGGCCGCGACATCTGTTCCACGTGTCACGACCGCGGAAAAACAAGTGACAGACAGTGGTTTTCGGGATGATTCAGCCCGAGCGTGACGACCACGACGACCACGACGTCCACGACGTCCACGACTACGACCTGACGGAAAAATTGCTACCGACGAGCGCAGATAAACGAATTCATCATCATCGAGTGAAAGTTAATCTGTGGAGTGAAACAAACGCCGTCGTATACGTTTGAGCGGTCACCATTTGTGAGAGAAAGGGGGGGGGGGCAAAAGGGGGAGGAGAGGGGTAAGTGAGGGGGAGCAGAACGTGCGCATAATTGCAGTTGTCACGCAGAGAGAGAGAGAGAGAATTGCTGCTGCTGCTGCAGTGCACGCACGTGGAATACGCGACCGCACTTTGTGGTATCAATTACACACACAAGAACGACACGAGCACAAGAAGTGTACACACACACAAGCTCCTCGCTACACGCACGCACACACACACACACATGCACGCCGGGTGCTAAAACAACACCCACGCAAGTCCTGCACTTCACACAAGGTCTATGTTACATACAAGGGACGTGTATATGTGCTACTTGGGCAACACACACAATATCAATAGGACACGCATCTCATGCACAAGGTCTGCACTGCACATACACACACACACACAAGCTCTAACTAAGACTCTGGAGCGCACACGCACGCGCACAAGTCATTAATTGGCAAGCACAGCTGTGTGTGCATGTGTCTCTTTTGCTTGTCGTGGTTTCACAAAAAAATGGGGGGGGGGATTGGGGGTGAGTCTGTTATGACATGCATAATTCAAGCCTGTGTTTCCTCCTCAATCAAAGTTTCATATCCTCCAAATGTGAGGAGGGGAAACCATTGATCAAAGTCCATCGTGGCCCCTACAGTGTGAGTCAGAAGTAAGTAGGGTTTTATGACAATGAATCCGCACACAACCATCAGAAAGACTTGTTCATTCCATTCTACATCTGGAGCCAAAAGCAAATTGAAAGTCGTGCAACAATGAATATGAATAAGTCTCTATGTGGATCCATTCCAATGCAATCACCCGAGGAAATTGAAACAAACTTAGGTTCGAATGAGCCTAAATCTTTAGTGTCTGACAATATATAGTCCAATATATATATGCAAACACTCATATAAGCATAATATTTGTCTGTCACACTCTTGGTGCTCGGAAGGACAAAAAGGTCGCGGGCTCGTCCGGGATTTGAACCCGGGACCTCTCGCACCCTAAGCGAGAATCATACCCCTAGACCAACGAGCCAACCACGTTTGCCTGGGGGCCCGCAGCTAAAGTAGAGAAGCAGGAGCAACCTGAGGGGGGGGGGCAGCAGCTTGATCACGTCCCACAAGATGCCGTGGTCGCAGTTGCTGTCCCCGAACACCTTTTTCGCAGTGATCACAGACTGGTGTGAGACTTTCACCATCAGAGTTGCCAAGTGGCAGCCCATTGTCTGGCTCACACTGTACGCACTATGCATGGCTCACACTGTACGTGACTACGTTGTCGTTGTCCAAAGCACTCTTGTCTTTCTTTCCCCACCCAATAAATAACGTGTGGTGACTCATTCTCCCTCGTCCTTATTAGAAAATCCATCTCCCCCCCCTTCCCCAGAGTCCCCAGCTCAATGTTGCTCTGTCAGACTAAGATGAGGCCAAATATTAGGAGTCTGCAGGAAATTAAACCACTTCTCATTTACTAAATTTGTTATAAATTACTGTTCACCGCCCCAAAATGTGGGCAGTGTAGATAAAAATAAGCCCAGAAGTATCTAAACAGCTTTCCTGATTTCTCATTTTTTGCACGTCTGTCTGGATCTTCCCTTCCACTACTCAAACTACCCTCAAGGGGGGAGGGGGGATGACGGGGAAGGGAGGGCGACGGCGTCAAAATTCCTCCCCCCCCCCTCTTGTGCTGTCTTTTTTTTCCCCCTCCCCCACTAACAACCCTCATGTCTCAGAAATATAAGTACACGTTTAGATCCTTCTTCGTCGTGGCCACCACGATCATCTTTGGCTGCTTCTGAAAGTTAGCGGACAATAAATACACGTTTGCGCAGACATCTTTGCTGGCAATGGGAGAAAGTCTGTGGTTCGTTAAGAAATCAGTACCAACTTCTGGCAGAGATCACTCTTGACAGCTATCAAAGTGTCCAAGAACAGGGTGGCCACCAACGCTGGCCAGGTGAGGCTGTCTTGGCAGAGCAGCTCACACTTGCTCACGGAGTTGAACGGCATTTCCAATTCCAGGCCAGGTTGTCAGGGTTGCCATCACTTGCATTTCTGAGGGGTGTTTTTATTTAAAAAAATCGCTGTGAAAAGACAGTAGTTTTGTGATGCTTGTGCCCACCCTGTAGGTGTGCATGAAGTCCAAGCTTTGCTTCGGGTTTACAGATTGGAAGAGTTTAGAGCCCAGCTTTGGCAGTGAGAAGATCCAATCAAGACTTTGAGAGCTGCTTTAAAGGGTGGCTTTAAAGCCAAAAAAAAGGTGGAGATTTTGCTTCTGCTGTGATGACACAAAAAAAGAGGAGAAGTTTGGAAAAATATCTGTCACTTTTTTTTCTTTCCTGTCTGTGCTGAGTGAAGAAGAATCTGTCTGAAGGGAGGGAAGAACATTGATTATCACCTCCTCCTGCCACTTGAGACCCTGGACGCCAATCAAGGCAGTGAGCAGAGTGTGTGGAATTACAATCAGCACCTCTTCCTCCTTGTCTTCTGGAACGTGTGCCTGTCTCATGGAGGGGGGAGGATTTTTAGTTGAAACAGCAGTTCAAGCTGCAGCTGGAGCTTCATGTGGAGTCGATTCATCACAGCAAGGACAAACAACTTGGTAGAATCGAATTTTCCCTCACTTGGCAAGACTTTTCGAAATCGAATAACTTTCCCAAAATCGAAGACTTTCTTTCCCTGACATTTTTCCCTAAATGAGGGTCAAGCTTCCCCCCTCTCTCTGTTCTGACTCCGGTCAGAGTTGCCATTGGGCATGAAGAAATTGAGTCAGAGGCAGCAAAAGTGGTCAGGACGGCGAAGCTCAGGTGGCTGCGCAAAGAGGGGTGGACGAGGCACTCGAGTGGGATGCCTCAGTCAGGACATTTCGGGTTTCAAACAATGTTCTCAGGCATCTGAACAATTTTTATCAAGAATTTCAACACTTTTTTTTTCACTTTTCTGACCTCATTTTCAGGCACTCGTCTGGCTTTTGAGCACTTTTGTTTGCTCATAATGTTGCCACTTTGGGTGTTCAACCAAATTGTTTCACGTATTCACTTTATTTCAGGTTTCTTATCATATTTTCAGGCTTTGAACCCTTTTTTCACAGCTCTTCGGTTCTACTATGTATTCAACCAATTTTCTTCACATATTCAAAGACTTTTTTCAGCTTTTTGCTGGCTTCCTAGCATTCTTTCATTTTTTCTAACTACGTCTTTAAAGGCATTCAACTATTTTTTTGGCGCTCAACTTAAAATTCCCAAGTTAAAACTGAAGAGTTCAAACATTTCTGACCCCGAATTTCAGGCTTCTCATCACACTTTTTTTTCTTTCCAACTTAAAATTCCGAGGTCCGCCGATGACAAAGAGTAGTTGAAGCTTGACGACGACGACGTCGACGCCCTCGAGAAAATGGAGGAAGAAGAAGCATCAATCACTCCCTCCCTCTCGGTCGGCATCGACGAGATCACCAACGACAAGTTCGAGAGCAGCAGCTGGAAAAGGTTTTTTTGTTGCACTGTTTTCTTTAGAAGAATAAGAAAAAAAAAGTTCTGTGTTCTCTTTTTTTTGTCTTTTTTTTTCCTCCGTGCTCAATGTCCAAATGATGGCGTTGGCGTGCGCCAGTCAATTTATTTCCTAGGGACAATCGTACGAGCAAGGGCGGGCAGGGGGAGGAAGCCCCCCCCCCCTTCCCCAAGCAGATTAAATGCTGCCATTGCTACTCCAATAGTCCTGGTGATGGCAGCAGATGCATTGAGCACAATCGTTACTGGAGGCAGTCAAATGACAATGGGGGGGGGGGGGACACAAGAGAAAAGCTTTTTGACTGAGCAACGTTGCCTTCTTGCTCTGTGTCTGTACTAAGCAGAGTTGCCTTCTTGCTCTGTCTCTATACACCAGATTAAAGCTTTTTGACTGAGCAGAGTTGCCTCCTTGCTCTGTACACAGGATGTGCGTTATTGGCTTGGCTGCAACTCCGCCTGCAATCACCACGAGCAGTGATTGCCAGTGACTCTCCTTAGTGAATGCCTCTTTTATTTATCCGGAGATGGCGCCATAACTTTTGCCATGATCACAGTTCGTGTGTGGTCTCTGCTGCTGCTGCTGCTGCTTCCAGTCAGACCGAATCAGGAATGCCAGAGCCAAAAATTGCCTGAGGGATGGATCAGAGCAAAACATGACTTTGCCTCCCAAAGCTTTCACCAGTTTGTGACCACTCAGACCTGGCATTTAAAGACTAGACACAATCAACAGGGCAGGAGTTGCCACGGACAAGTCAGTGGCAACCCTGCAGCAACACTTTTCTACGTGGTCTCTTCTAGCATCTTCCTAGCTTTAAACGTACATTTATACAGGCTGCTCTAGGATTGAAAACACTTGTGAAATGTCGTGCATACTCTTTAAAACAACACTTTTCCATTTAGGTCACTGCCAAGCATTTGCACACTTTTCTTTCAGCTTTAAACGTGTTTTAGATGTTCTCTAAGGCAACAACACCTCCTTCCAGCTGCCTAAAGCTTGTACTCGAGTTCACTCATGCAAATGACTGTTTTTACTCAGGTGTATTTAAAGGAGCAGCCAGAGAGATCTAAAGTGTTCTATGATCACCGACCTACTTACAAATGAATTCGTGTGAGCCAAAAAGATAAGGGAGAAAAAAGCATCATTAGTCATTGGAAACATAGGTTTCTGCCCCCCGGCGCCCTCTGCCTGCCGCCCGCCCTCCCGGCCGCCCCGCCCGTCTGCCAGTGGTCCAGGGCCAGCCAGAATCACGCCGTCAGATCAAATAAAAGTCTTTCTTGTAGTAGAGACAAAGCCATAAAGTCGGCCCTCCATTGATTCAATTTTCTGATAAAGCCCCAGCTTGAGCAAGAACCTCGTCTGCTCCTCCGTCTCCTCCCTCTTAGGACGGTCAAACAACATTTTTTTTTCTTTTCTGTCGTGCACTCTTTCCCCAAATTTTCTACCCTCCGGGCATAACTTTTGGGTGACAGCGAACTTGCTGCTGCTGCTGCTGCCCAAAAGTGAGTCGACTGCCCAAAAGTGAGTCGACCGCCCATGATCAGTGGTTATTACTGCAGACAAGGTGGCGGCGAGGCCATTTGGATAATGGGCACGCCACAAAAACGACAAAGAAGGGGGCAAAATGGGCAACGTTGTTGTTTTCATGCCCGCTCAATCACCTGGATCATTCTCTAATGACTGTCATTAAGGTAATGGCTTCCTTTTGATGTCTTAACATGCCATATTTTGTGCGAGACCCTGTTAAGAGAAAGGGGAACAGACACACACATATATACAGAGACAGAGAGACATCCTAGACCTACAGAGTGCGTCACAAGTCAGGTGGGTGACTCAAAAAGTGCAAAAAACATTTGAAAATGGCATCTTGGAGATGGAGGGAGTGAGTCAAAGAGTGGATTGCTCTCCCCTATAGTTACTACCTTTTGTTCTTATGTAGAATGTTATATAAGAACCCTCATCTGCAGTTCTGACTCAAGTTACTGGCTTTTTAGACACTTTTTGTGTATCTTCAAAGTAGCATTTGAAACCCTCTTCTTGTGTCTATTCTCAAGTCAGTAAGTTTTTATTAAATTTAAACACTCGTCGAGATTGTGCGTGCTCTAACAGCACACGCAATTAACCGAGATGTTATAACAATTGTGATGACTTCCCCAGAAACTGAAGCAACCGAGCAAATACACTCCACTAGAATGTCGTGAACGGCTACAGGGTGTCCAGAGTGTGGTTGCAGATCTCCCTGCTCAGACTCGACTGAGTCACGCTCATTCTGACGCACCCTGTGGACCTCTTGATGGGCTTTGCTGCTTGTTTACGTCGTTGCTCCCCAGCTCGGGCCGAGGTTATCAAGAGGAGAAACAGCCTCTAATCACGGTAAGAACCCATTCCTTCCTGAGAGTTTAAGAGTTTTTTGGTATTTTTTTTTTTCGAAAATCGACTTTGAAAAAAAATAGGGAAAAATGCGGGAAGTCGTGACTTCAATAGTGAAATCTCTATTTTTGAGAGCAACTTCTGTATTTACATTACTGCAGACATTGAGAAGCTGCACATGCCATACGCACGCACAGGGGGGGGGGGGGAGGCTGCTGCTGCTGCTCTTTTTCCACCCACCCCAGGGGATTGGAAATGCGTCTTTTCTTTGAGCTTCGTTGGAGAAATTTCTAAATTTCTCTTTTCCCTAGCGAGCAACCCCCCAAAAATTGCTCATTTCCCCCCCCCCCTTGATTCTGTCCTTTTTATCCGCAATCAACGTGCAAATTAATGAAAACTCCCTTTTTGCACGAGGGTCTGAGCTGGAAGGAGCCTCTGGGGACTCATCAGGGTCCCCTGGAGAGGAGTTTTCCAGCTCAAATGCTGGCAGCAACAGTATATAAATGTATATTTTTTTTTCTTTTTGCTCAGCGTCCTTTTTTTTGCAAAAACTTTGAAAAGTCGCAGGGCTCAAAAAAGGGGGTTCCACAAGAATGTGGTCGCATTAAAAAGTTTTCGTCTCAGCCACAACTTTTAGCTCATGTGTCTGGCTTTGGTGACGGAGGCGCCTGGCACTGATCTTGGAGGCGTCAGACGTGGTGGAGGCGTCCGCCTCCTCTCCCATGCCCACGAGGCTGTTGTTGGACGTTCAGCAGGCCTCCAACTTCAGTGCCAAGCAGTTAATCAGCAGTTGGCCGATTCTGAAAGGCTTTTTTGCACTAATGGAAGTTGCAAATTCCGAATATTTCTCCTCCAGCCTAGGAAATGCTCGTATTCAAGGATGATGAAAATCTCATCGGACGAATTTTTCTCTGCACTCCTTATTGGAAATGACCACTCAGGCACGTTGAGTCCATGCAGCACAGCAAGGGGGGGAAGGGGAGGAAGTGGCAGAGACTGAGCAGCAGCCATTGGCAGTCAGTGGAAGCCAATTCATCTGCTGGAGAAAGAAGAAGAAGTGATCTTATCTGTCATTTCGGACAACGACCACTTCCCAGAAAAGTTCCGCAGTTAATGGGACGTCCATATGACTGCAGCAATTGAGATGAGAGTGATAGCGACGGATTCGTTTCAGGTCTGGAGTGATCCGTGATCGTCAGGTCTCAAGGTTGAAACGAAAGACTTTGGCCCGGTCTGAGGCTTCAACGGTACGGAGGACTAATCCTCTCTTGGCGACTTTGCGCTGTCCAACCTTGGACCTGCACTGGTGCCTGTCCTCATTGCTGCTCTGCACGTGTCATGCAGCCGGAGAGGGGGGGGGGATGAGGGGATCTGCTGACCCTGCCAGGTGGTCCTGACGCCGATGGAGAGCGTCAGCGTCTCCAATCTGCCGCTCTAGTTGCTCGAGTTCCTGTTTGTGGCCGCCCAGAACTGAGTGTATACAAGTACTGTAGCTGTAAGAGTCCAAGCGAGTACTCTGCCAGACAATTCACTGGTACTGTTAGGCATGCAAATACTGCACAGTTGCGAGAATAAACACAAGTACTTTTGTGCAACGGCATGAACGTTAACAGACACTGCACAATAGGAAGAGTAATTTAGTATGCGAGGACTGCGCCAGAAGTACTGTTGTTCAATTGCCAGAACGAGTACAGTGAGCAGAGATTATTTTAGACAGCCAGCACAAACCAAGATCTGGTTTGGTTGAGCGCTGCCAAGGACAACTGGCAATGTTTGACAGGCCAGAGTCATCATCTTGACCCACGAGAGAAGCAAACTTCCGTTGGCAAGTCTTGCCAAAGAGAGACCTGTTCACCTGTGCACCCCGGCAGCGTCTGCGTGCACATCAATGCCGTGCACGACCCCACTTTGCTCTAGAAATCTAGACAGTCAGCACCGCCACCTGCGGAGCTCTAAGACCATTTTCTAGTCACAGTGCACAAAATCTTTTTGCAGCAAGGCTTGAGGGATCTTGGCAAAATCAAAAAAGGCAAAATCTTGTTTGCAGCGCACAATGTTGGATGCAGAAACTGCACTGAGGGCTGGGTCACCCGCAGGGTTGCCAATCCAAGCCAGAGTTGAGGGAGAGAAATGTTTACTTCACGGTCCGGAATTTCTCCAGTTTATTAGTGTTTCTAGCCCAGCTGTCACTGGGTGAGCACTGGGTTCTTCCCCATTCGCTGCCCCACACTGCTGGCAACCCTGCAGGCCCATGTCCAAGGCTGTTTCCCTACAGTCGTTTGGCCAAACTGCACCCTGTAGATGCGCCGGCGCCAGTTTGTCCAGCCACCCTGTAGAAGCCTCTTCACACATGTGCGATTGTCATCGATTTCTGGGCGTTTTCTCGGTTCTCACGCGCTGAATCCAGTGCTGGAAGTGAAGACTCTTCTTCTTCCTCTTCTTCTTCACCCTTGACTGATCCAGAGATCAATTTAATCTCTTGCTTTGTCGCGCCTTCTCTTCGATCCCTATGACAAATACTCAGCAGGAGGAGAAGAGATAAAAAAAATATCTTAATTCTTCCCACACACACGAGCTGTGGCTTTTGTCAGGCGTCATTTATCAGAGGTTCCCTCTTTTTTTTTATTCTTTTCATGCTTAAGACGCGATTTATGTTATTTATGTTCGCTAAAAGGGAAGAAATGCGCGATCACGTACGGGAGAGAGAGAGAAAAGTCTCATCCACTCATTGGAAGCTCAGCTGAGACGGAGAGACAGAGATAGAAAACACTTAAGTCACTCTCACAGGAAGCATTAATAACACCCACCTTTGGTTACGCACGCCCGGGTCTGTCTGTCTGTGCTTATGACTCTTTCTGTGTGTCTCTCTCGCGGAATAGGTGCTAGTGTGTAGTTCTGTGTGTGTAGTTCTGTGTGTGTAATCCTGTCTGTGTAGTTCTGTGTGTGTAGTTCTGTGTGTGTAGTTCTGTGTGTGTAGTTCTGTGTGTGTAGTTCTGTGTGTGTAGTTCTGTGTGTGTAGTTCTGTGTGTGTAGTTCTGTGTGTGTAGTTCTG
>JAAUXU010084105.1_pt1 | contig 15816 bp, 18 predicted proteins | sample 7278151 | NCBI WGS metagenome assembly JAAUXU01 (sample SAMN14350113, study PRJNA611818) | marine sediment metagenome | isolation source: surface marine sediment (1.8m) | place: French Polynesia: Moorea | collected 2018-08 | reverse complement strand
GTTGATGGTTGCGGTGGTTTTCAAGTGTTAGGTTTGCAAAAAAATGCAAGTGTTTTAAGCAATTTTTGCGCTTGCGTCGACACATTGCGCAAAACACTTAACACTTGAAAATATTTTTTAAACCGCATGCATCAAAGACTTTCAATGTCTTTGTCGGAGTTGCAAAAAGATAGCCGAGGTTTTTTTAATCAAGTGTTAGGTTTGCAAAAAATTGCAAGTGTTTTGCGCAATTTTTGCACATGCGTCGACGCATGCACAAAAATTGCGCAAAAATTGCGCCGCTGTATTTATATAATGGATTTATCTCCCCATTTCAGACGGAAGACAGGGTAGCTGAGTGGTTAGAGTTGCGGATTGTAGAATAGAAATCCCGGGTTCGAATCTGGTCTCCGACTTTTTTTGTTCTTTTTTTTGGCGCATGCCAATTTTTTTTTGCAATTTTGTGTAAAAATGACCCATACGTCGACGCAAACGGCAAATTTATACAAAAATTGCAATAGTTATAATGCGCGCAAATTTGACGCACAGAGTGCTCACATAGCAAGGCTGCGTTGATATTGCGCCAATTAAAAGGAGGCGCAATATCGACGCAAAATTGGCGCATTCTGGGTCGTTGGGTTCCTTTTCACTTTGGATGCTCCTATTATAAAACAGGTAGATTGTCTTCCAGACCCCACATAGGGACTTCCCCTATAATCTGGCACCAACGCACCAAAATTTTAACATACTGGTGCATGACTAAATGTAAAACCATTCCATGTTCTTCTCCCACTCCCTTGAAACAAAAATGAATGTTTCAACATTCATTTTTGTCATTTTTTCTCTTATGGCATGTCCATGACATAAGTGAAAAAATCTAGCAGCCTTGATTACAGCTACAAACCCAGTTTTTGACTGCAAGTGCCCCTTTGCCTTCCTCTTCCTGGTTCAACTGGAGCAAAACAAAGCCCTACACCCCTTCTTTATTAGATTGCTCTCTTTCTTTTTAGTCTTTTTAGAGAATGCTACAACATTTGCATTTTTGAAGTTGCTACTACTTACATTTTTCAAAGTTTCCACTACCACTCCATGTTCAGTGTTGGTAGACTGCAAAAAATAGTTCATAGGGAGGGGAGCCATCACAACTGAAGAGAAAACTCAACAAAAGCTCATGCTTTTTTCACCTCATAAGGCTATCATCTTCTTCTTGGAGATGCTTCTTAGCCAGAACACGCCATCCTCCATGCCCTCTTGGGGAATCCTTAGCCTGGGGTTGTAGGCTCAAGACTTGAAAAGATCTGGCTTGCGACGATCCCACTTGCTCTGCTGGGGTCCATGACCAGTGTCTCTGCTGTTGACATCAGGTTGTCGTCCTTGTCCTCGTCACTCAGAAAGTACTTCATGATGAACTTCCTGTTCCTCCAGCATAATCTCGCTGCCTCCGACCGCACCCGGTAGCTCGGTCCCCTGGGCTTGACCTCTGTGATCGTCCCGATCAGGTCCCATCTCATTGTGAGGTGGTGCTGCACCCTTACCATCGTCCCCGGCTCGAGCTGCTTCAGTTTGTCCTTTCGTGCTGTTCCTTGGCTCTCTTCCACAGCTTCCCTGCAAGCCATTCGCCTCCCGAATCTTGTCCCCAATGTCCTATTTGTAGATCACCCGGTGCGCCTGGAGCGGGGCGTATTCGATTCTCACAAAAACTCGCAAAAAAGGAGTTGTCTTATCTCATAAATTGGGAATTAGGTGATATTAATATTTTTTCCGCAAAGTTGTCTATTCTCATAATTGAAAAGCTGATATACTTTAAATTTTTCGTAAGTTCCCCCTTTTTAAAATATTAAGATATCAACAACAACAACCCCCAACCACCAGGCCAACATCCCTCGAAAGTGGCAAAATATTATAGACACTCATGCACCCTAGAAAGACCATAGTAAGCAAAAAAACATTTTTCCAAACTTCCTTGCATTGGAGATCAAAGGCCTTGGAAGTCTTGCTTGTCATTTGTACTTGAACACAAAAGGAAAAGCATCCAACAGAGTCAAATGTTCGCAAATATAGAGTATTTTTTTTATAAAAAATCAAACTGAAACAAGGTTTTACTTTATTGGTACGTCATGCATATCATAGTTTTTTTGGAATTTTTAGACAATTAAAAAAAAAAAAGCATGGGTACATACCTTTAAGCTCAAAAACTTTGTGTTCTTAAAAAAATGTCATGTTCTACCCAAGCCAATCAAGTCTCCTTCCAAGGATACAGTAGACATCTTTCCCAAAAATTATGAAGATGGACAACTTTCCCAAAAATTATGAAGATAGGCAACTTTCCCAAAAATTATGAAGATAGACAACTTCCCACAAAAAAATATAAGTATAGTATAGACAACTTTGCTTGTGAGAATGGACAACTTCAGTAAAAAATTGTGAGAAATGACTTTATGAGAATTTATAAGAAAAGACAACTATGAAATTATGAATATCCACAGGATCCCCCGGGAGCTTCATCCTCATTGGGATCCCAAATACCCTCTGTGCCTAGCTCAGTCCACCCTTCCTCGAAGTGTTCCTCTCCTCCAGAAGCGCCTTGAAGAATTTCTCGTTCCTCACCGTGCAAATCTTCTTCACCAGGTTCTTCACCGATTTGACCGCCACCGCCGCATAGTCATTCGCCTCGTGGTGGTAGGGTCACGACGGGTTATGCTCAATGCCCCAGTTCTTGCAGTACTCCTTGAATTCCTTGCTCTTGAACTGGAGACCGTTGTCACTTGTCAACCTGTTAGGTGTCCCGATAGTGGTGCTCCACGCAAGAAGCCTCAGCATCATATCCTCAGTTGACACGCTCCTGGTAAAATAATAGATCTCCGGCCAGCCGCTGTACTTGTCCATGACCACGAGGTACTCTCTTCCATCACAGCTTAAGAAGTCCTCCACGATTACCACTCCTGGCTGGGAAGGTTGAGGATCCTGCACCAGCGGTTGCCTCTGCTTGTTGGGCTGGTAGACCTGGCACGTCTTGCAGGTCTTGACCACATTCCTCACATCTTTGGTAATCCCTGGCCAGTACACACTGTCTGCCTGTCCCTCTGCTTTGCTCTCTTCTGTCCCTGATGTGATGCATAAAGCTCCTCGAGAACTCCTTGCTGCAGCTCCTTCGGGACCACAATCCTGTTGTTGTACATGATGATGCCATCCACGACCGTCATTAAGACATCATTCATAGTGACCACACATTTTGCGCAGGCATGCACACTCCTTCCATTTAGGTGGAGGATGGAGAGGGCTGGGCTAGCTTGAAAACGTGCAAACGCTGTGCGCACCAGCCAGCCAGGCAGACTTTCAAAAAATAATTTTGACATAAATTTATTATATTGGAAAATTGATATTTCTGATGTTGCAAAAAGGGGAACTAAGGTATCTTGTCCAGAAATTTTAGCAGTCTGCTACCATTTGTAACAGAGATATGGCTTCGTAAAAAAGCTGTCCGCTATGAACGATGCCTATTGTGCCTGTCATTCCAGAAGGTTCCTTGCTTTGTGTTCTCCTTTGGGAACTCTTCAGGGGTGGTGATGCATTCCATTAGCTTCTCCAGATCTGTTGCCTCCACAACCTGCTCCATCAACCGGTCGACGGAAAACGCGCCAACGGAAAACTCCCGAAGAGTCTGCTCCAGCTCCTCATCCCCTTTGAGTTATTCATTGGTAGGTTTGGAGACCGGCTTGCGAGGGAAGACGTCCACAACCATGTGTTTCTTGCCCTCACGCCAGACCGCCCCCAGGTTGAAACCGTTGAGCCTGGCCTTGAGCCTGCAAATACTTGGGAAGTTCATCTCGTCCAGGCACTTGTTGTTCAAGATGGAGACCAGCGGCTTGAGTTCCATGATGAGCTCAAACTGTCCTCCTTGGAGATAAAGGTTTAATTTACGACAAGCAATAAAACCAGCATTAAGTTCACTCTTGGTAATGGAATATCGGGTCTCTGTGTCACTGACTGTCCTGAAGCCACACGGCAAGAGTCTCCTTTTCCCGCCTGGTTCGTCTTGCCAGAGTGCGTGCCCCACGCTGGTCTTTTGCAAAGCGTCAGTCTCCAGTGTAAGCCTTGCACCAGGCCTGTAATGGGCAAGCACCCTTGGACTATGCAGCTCTGCAATGACCCTCTTGGTGCAGAGAAGATCATTGATTGGCCTCGTCAGTTCAGTGATGTCTGGAGAATGAGAAGTTCGGAAAGTAGACTAACAAATATTTCATATCGGATCACATTCATTCATGCAGAGCGCACTCGCGAGCACACCTTCTTTAATGTATCTACATATGTTTTAGTGGCCCCACCAACGAAGGAGGGCAAAAATAACGGCTACCGTCAGACAAACGCTAGAACGGTCAATATTATTAGGTATATTATATTTTTTTGACGGACCAATCAAAAAGTGACATTAAAATGGTACCATTTAAGGACCCATTTTTATGGCATAAAAATACTTGTCCAAACACCTTGAACAAACGCCTCAACGGGTAGTATTTTTTGCAAAAAAAGGGGAAAATGGGTCAAAATGAGCCTTTTTGGGTTCCAAAAACGGGTGTTGTGACGGGCAATTTTTTGTCTCTGTCAGGGGGGGTAGTTGAGACGGATTTTTTTCGACGGGCAGATTTCTCGGTAGGGGGGAGGGTGGAAGATGCAGCACCAAATGCAAAGACAAAGACGGGGCGCGGGTGGAGAAAAATTAAAGACCCCATGATGGGGGTACAAAAGAAAAAAAAGCAACCGGGAGCAAAAAAAAATACACGGGTTTGCAAAAATGTATGCAGGGACTGAATAAGGAGTAGGAAACGGAGTAGGAAAATAAAAAAGTGCAGTGTATTCAGAGGAATGCCTTGCACGGGCGGACCTCAGGCGTTGGGTAAGGTGTCGCGAGGAGGAACTCGATGCTGAAGAGGCTGGGGAGGGGGAGAGAGAGAGGAGGGAGAGAAGATGAGGTCAGAGGAGCGCTGAGCATGGCGAAGCCAAGGTCCTCCCTGCCGTTGTCGTTGTGACAGGTGATCCTCGGGGTGGGGCGGGGGTCAGGAGGGTCAGGGGGAGGGATAGAAATCCCTCGGGAGAGGGAGCAGTCCAAGGATGGAGGGTTGGGTTTGCAACCTAGAGGGGCCCCGGGGGTGGGAGGGGGAAGGGACATCGGGCTCCTTCAGGCAGGGGGGCAAGCCACTGTCCTCCGGAATGTCGAGGGCGTCGGAGATGGAAAGCTGGTGGAGGATCAGGCCCGGTCCTCCTAGATCTCTGCCCTGTCCATTGGTTCCTCAGGGGAGACGGGGAAGCAGGAGAGGGCGTCAGCAATGAGGTCCCAACGAAACTTTACCAAAAAAACCTTCACTTGGCCCACACTCAGGGGATAATCAAGCAGTTTTTCCCTCTTTTTAACCTAACCTGACAAGCTCTAGGCACAATCATGAATTTTTAACGCAGGTCAAGCTCAGCAAGTGCTTATATTTTCTCTCAAGAGAAGCTCAGCAATTAATCAGTATTTTTATAAAAAAAGTCAAACCCAAAAGCTGAAGTCCAAGTTGGGGCGAAAGACCAGGCGGGCGGCGTAGAAGACCCAGCGGGCGGCGGGCGGCGTATAAGACCCAGCAGGCGGCGGGTGGCGTAAAAGACCCGGCGGCGGGTGGCGTAAAAGACCCGGCGGCGGGTGGCGTAAAAGACCCGGCGGCGGGCCGCGGGCGGCGGGCGGCGGGCGGCGGGGGCAGGCGGCGTAAAATACCCGCCGGCGGGCGGCGTAAAAGACCCGGCGGCGGCAGGCGGCGTAAAAGACCCGGCGGTGGGCTCCTCTCTCTCTCTCTCTTTCACTTTTATTTTTGTTTTGCTTTTTCCGTTTCGGTTTTTTATACTTTCGTTTTATTTTCGTCAATAAGCTGATGTCTTCTCCCTCACCGATTGGTATAAATAGGGGCAAAATCCCGTTCCTTCACATAAGGAGAGCGTGGTAGCGCAGTGGTACGACATCGGCAACGCAAGGAAAGGGGAATTGGTGACGTAGGTTCAAATCTCCCTTGGACCCTCCAATTTTTTAATTAAAAAACCCAAAATTTCGCGTTTGCTCAGAGAGTAATTGTGCATATACTCCACACAAGCTCTGCCTTCACTGCTGACAGCTCCATATTGCACAGAAATTGCATTTGCTCAGCAAAGGCTCCATACATGATCTAATGTCTTGGGGGGGTTGTGCGACCCGGCCTGCCACTCAAAACGGACGTTGGCCCCGACCACCTTCAGCCTTAACCTTTGCAGGGGGACACACATGGGCAAAGGGGGGCAAAGGTTGGGGATTTCCCCCCGAGGGTCTAGCCTGATTTAATAATGTATGAACCCTTATTTACTCTACCCCCCCTGGCACCTTCAAAAATGTTGCTTGCCCATGTGTGCAGGCGGCTGTTGGTGCACTCATTGAGGGGATGTTAGAAGAATCCGATGAGTGGTTGGTGGTTTGTGATGAGGGTGAAGGTGGTGGGGGGGGGACTCCAACATGTAAAAGGAGCACATTTGGATGGCAAAGACAGCTCCAAGCGCTTCCAGCTCCATTGGGGCATATCACTTCTGTGCCGGGGTTGAGGCTTCTGGAGCCGCAGGAGATGAGCCTTCGGGGCATCTGTGCCGTACTTGATCAGGGTGAAGCCGATGCCAGCTGCACTTCCATCTGTTAGGATGACAGAGCGCAGCATCGGGTTAAAGTGTTTGAGGATGGTGGCTGATGTGAGGAGGTGTTTGAGAGCGTTGAACTCCTCCTCATGCTCTGGCTTCCAGACCCAGGAGACGTTCTTGCTCAGGAGGACCCTCAGCTTAGTGCTAGCCGCCGCCAGGTCAGGCAGGTAAGTACCAAGTTGGTTTGCCAGCCCCACGGATGAGGAACGCCAGAGGAACACCTTGCACGGGTAGACCTCGGGCATTGGGGAAGGTGTCGCGAGGAGGAACTCGATGCTGACAAGGCTGGGGAGGGGGAGAAAAAGAGGAAGGAGAGAAGAGGAGGTCGGCGGCTTGCGGAGCATGCCAAAGTCGAGGTCTTCCCTGCCGTACTCGTTGTGGTAGGTGAACCTCGGGGTAAGGGCGAGGGTCAGGAGAGTCAGGGAGAGAGGTGGAAAGCTCTGGGGGGGGGAAGCAGTCGGTTGCAGCTGCCACACTTCACGTCCTTCCTTTTGGTGTTGCATTTGCTCTTGATGTGGTTGGCTTCACGCACCTCATGCACAGGCCCTTCCACTTGTCGGGAATGGACATCCTGCCCCTTGACGGGGAGCGTCCCCTGTTGCACTTGTCACTGGCCTTCGCTGCCCTGGCGTTGTCCTTAGGGTTAATGTGGGTGGCTTTTTCTTGCTTCTTGGTATATATGCATATTTTCAAGATGTGCTTCATCTTGGGGATGGTGGGGTTTTCCATGCGCCTCCACTCCACTCATGAGCATGCCCTTTGTAAAGGCCTGCGAAGGCCGCAGAAGATGAAGACTCAAAGATACTGCCAAATGCTATCAATCTAACCAATGAAAGACTGGATGTGACCAAAGACAATGTATAAAACAGGGCAGAGATATATTCTTTCAGCAGTATATGAGGGATATTCTTCTTCTTCTTCTTCTTCTCAGATTCTGGGAGGAATACTGATGCTGAAAAAGGGAAGGAATACTGCTTCTCTCTTTCTTACTCTATTCTCTTCTGAGTTCTCTTGTGATGTTCCTTCCAAGAATGCTGGGATACTGTTGGTGATCCCCATCTCTTGCGGGCACACCCTTCTCCTGGACGCTGGTTTGCATGCAGAACATCATGTGCTCTTCAAACGTCATGAGGTGGATGTTTCCGAGCTCTGCGCCGGCCTCCAGCAACTCGACAAAAGCCTCCACCGTCTCAGGCCATGGCCCGTAGCTCAGTCTGTAGAGCTCGGATTCAGACACCGAACTGGTGCAGGATCTAATTCCAGAAGGGGAGGAGATGTTTTGCCTCTCTCTCCTCAATGGAACAGAGCTGTGGGCTATTTTCAGGGTTCGAATAGGTTAGGTTCCTGATCTAGAAAAGAGCTATGGGCTCATTCTGTGGAGGTTGAGAGAGTGGGAGGCAAAAAGCCAGAGGCACACAACCCTTCAGAGGGATGCATATGGAAAACTTCTGTAAAGGGTAGCACGTAAACTCACCGAGAGAAAGATCTCCGTATCATAGTAATTATCATCTCTCCGTTACTTTTCTCTGTCCTCTCCGACATTTACACTCAACTCTCCGAATTCTGTACTTTCCAAACTCTCCGCCTAGCTCGGAAAACTGGCCGTCTTTTCTTTTCTGACCTTCCTTGAACCAAGTGTGCAAAGTTTGCTACGTTGGAAACAAGAACACAGTAATGGTTCCCTGTGGACATCAGTTCTGCAAGAATTGCGCGGAAAAAGTCAAGAGAGAAAAGGGGGAATATCGTATGTGCAAGCAACAATTTCAGTTCCTTCTAACATTGTACAATTAAAACTGTTTTTCTAGGAAACAGCCTTTTACCAATAAAAAACTTCTAGTATTGTATCACTTGCCAACTTGCAAAAGTATTTTTTGAGTTTTTATAAAATGTGTGGTTAGAGATCTTTTTTTGGTCGGAGAGAGTGTTTTTCCATGTGGAATAAGATTCGTACAGTTTATTCCCCCAGGAGGAGAGTTTGTTTTTTTACTAAAAAAATGAAGGTAGGATTTCTGTCGGAGGGAGTTGTAAAAATTATTTGAAAAGGCCACGGAGACTTTTCTAACGGAGAGTTATCAGCATACCCTGTAAAGAACAACCGGAGAAGGGAAACTCTCCTTAATCAGACGCAAAAGTCCTTGATACCTCCGGAGGGAAATGGCACCCCCTGTAATCCAAACAACTGGGAGGAGGAGTCAAAAACAGGAAGCGCCCTCTGGTGATATAATTGGTGTAAAAACAAAAAGTCTCCAAGAGGCATGAACCTCCTTGGTTCTGACCTTCTAGGTTAGGTCCCCAGATAGGTTGGGCTTGAAGCTTCCGAATCTGCCCGTAACATCGGAGGGCGAGGGTGATGTAACAATATCCACCCCCTGTTGAGGTTTGTAAACTCTCAGGAGAGAGAGTCAGGCTAAATCGATGCACCAATGAGGGACCAACACCTCAATGCATTGACAGGGGACAGGGTAGCCCTGTATACAAGACACAGACGCCTCCACCGTCTCCCCTTTCCTTGTGTCCTGCTTCATCTCCCAGAACTCCAGGCGGCAGTTTGAGAGGGGTGTGTTGGCGAGGAAGATGTAGTCCACGATCTCAATGAGGCTGTCGTTGGTGGTGGTGGTGGTGGGGGGGGGTTGGAGGGAGGATTGACCTCACCGAGCTGTAGCTGTTGTGGCGCAGGATCCTGGACTTCAGAGATGCTTCGACACATCTGAAGAATGTGTTGTGCTTGTCCTTGTTCTCTGTCCATAAATCACACTCAGATCTGGTGAAGTAAGCGTGGAATTCCCTCTTCTACTGCTTCAGGTCGTGGGGGGGGAATCAAGGCACAGCGTCGGCAGCTTCAAGGAGTCCATCATGGATCGAGCGGCCGGGGCAGGGCCGCGGCTGGGACAGCTGGTGGCGGTAGGGACCGTAGAGGGGTGTGAGGACGCAGGGTGGTTTTGATCTTGGTGAGGGCGATGCGGCATTCGTGAGGGCGTCGGCAAGGATCTTCTCCAGCTTGTTGGAACATTCTGTCCATTTGGTGTGTTCCCTAGGATCGGTCTCACCAAGGATGCAGACCTTGTCTGTGTCAAGCCCTCCCTCGGCGGATTGCTTGGGACTTTGTGATTGTTCCCTGATATTGTCGCAGAGCATCTGGGAGGGCCTTGTGGTAGCGAGGGGGGTGAGCTTGTCTAGGGTGCTCTTGCGTCTGTTGATCCAGTCCCTGAAGGAGTTGGCGGAGGCGGCGACGTTTGCATGTGGGTAGGCCTTGAACTGTTGCACCAGCCCACATAAAGATCTGACGTCTCCCTTGTCCAACGGCCATGGAAAGTAGGTGGGGGCATTAACTAGCCCCTCTCTTGGAAAATACCCCACCTTGTAGAGGGTGTATCCACACCATTCCACGGATGGCTGTGCAAACTGCGCCTTCTTCCTGTGCAGCGTGATCCCTACTGCCTTGCACCTCTCCAGGACCACACACCCTCACCAGGTGAGCCTCTCGGTCCTTGTTGTGGATACCGATATCCTTCACGATCTGATCTTCTTCATGATCTCCATCCCCTCGAGTGCCTTGTCACCTTGAAGGTTGTGCTTGTGGCCTCCACTGATCAGACCCATGATGTTGCACTTGAAGCGGTAGAGCCCCCACGGCAAGATGAAACAGGTGTAGTGCTTGCTTTCTTCACTCAGAGTAGCCTGCCAGTAGCCGTGACGTCTGTTAAGCACAGTGAAGAACTTCATTCCAGGTGGAATATCAACGATCTCCTCTGCCGGAACCTGGGTGGGGTAGCCCAACCTTTTGACGTATCGGTTCACCAGTTTTAAGTTGACTGTGATGGTTGGATCGGTGATCTTCTTAGCCACTTCACTGTTGATGACTGTCTCCAGCTTGAGGAGCGGCTCCTCATCGCCTACGCTAGCCACCTTGAACACAGCATTGTTGCTCTTCCACTGTGCGCCGCAGCAGTCAGGGAAGTGGCCCATCTTCCCGCACCTTTTGCACTTGATCCCCTTTCCTGGACACGACCCCTCCAGGTGCGTTTTCTTACAGTTGCCACAGTTGGTGATGGTCTTCCCCAAGCTCGGAGGATCCTTGGCACTATCTCCTTAGCCAGCACTGTCTCCACTAGAGCCGCCTCCGCCACCTTTATTGCTCTTCTTGTAGGTCGACTTCCCTTTGCCTCCTCTGCTGCTGCTCTTCTTCTTTACCTCATACATGCTTGCTCTGGATCTTGGTCAAGCCCTTATTTGACCTGCAGATGTCCTTTGTGCGGGCAAGGCTGAGATTTCCGAGCCTCTCTTTGAGGACCTCCTTCTGCATGGTTTGATCGTGAAGACCAAATGTTGGATGATCCCGGAGCATCCGCTGCCAGAACCTGGAATAGATGTCAACCTCCTCCCTGCACGTCTTGCACCTCAGAATCACTTTGCCATTGCAGCTGTTTTGGCAGGAGGCATAGTGCATGTCCAAGTCGGACTAGCGTGAGTCGCACAAGATTTGTAGGTGGGCATAGCATTTGTCGACCAACTCTGAGGCGTGGAGGTTCAGGGGATCACCGAGGGGGCTCCTTTGGTCTCTGAGGTACCACGCTCATCAAATCAACGATGTCTCTCCAGTTATGGGTTTTGTCCATCTCCAGCACACCTGTAGACCACAGCAAGCTCCAGTCCTAGTGGATGGCCTTGCGTTGCACCTTTCGTCAGGCCTGCCGGTCACACTCTGTGTCTAGCTCGGTGATGGCTGCGTACTCCATAAACCTCTCTCTGCAGTTCCAGAATACCACCAGTGTTGTGTCCTCTGGGGACTTGAGGTGAGGTCCTTCCATCTTGCGTGAGCGCTGCTGAGCGGGTAGCTGCTGTTTCTGCACCCCTGCCGCTGCCCCCGTGTCCTCCAGCACCACCTCCACTTTGGCCTGCGCCACTCGCTGTGAAGTAGGCGGGCTTATGCTAGCCTAAGTCGCCGCTAAATAACGAGGCTCTATCTTACACTGTGGCTCGAGACGAACTGATTCGATTTATTAACCAAAGGAAGGGATCCTTTACAAAGGGGCGGCGGGGGTCCCTTTGTCCGCCGCCGAAAGGGCCTTCTCTCTAAGGAAGGCGCCCATAGAATACAAACGCTGGCTGCTTCAGCTGCAGCTCCACCCGCTGCAAGTGTCTCAGCAAACAGCTGCATCTCACAGCTCACAATGCTGCTGTTTCCTCCTCGGCTTGCTCTACCATCTTGCGCTGTTCCCTTTTGTCTAGACTGATTAAACCTCGACTGATTGAGCCTTGGTATGATTGAACCTCCATCATTGAATTCCGGCCGATAGAACCTAAGTATTATTGAACCCAATTTTTTGAACATATTGTATCCCAATTTTTTAACCTACAAAAAGTGAGGATTTGGCCTGGCCCTGGCGCCAGCATTTGAACCAAGCAATGGTCCAATGGAGAATATATTATTCCGTCTTCCTGAAAAAATAGTTCTGCTTTTAAAAAGGTGGTCCAAGTCAGCATCCCTTGCTCATCCCTCTTTTTTAGGCTTAATGAAGGAGTGACCATCTCTATCTTTGAGTGATGGGTTCAAATGATATGTATGAGGTGTTTCTTTTCTCTTACTACAATTCATCTCATTTAACCTCTGAGCTACTGAGGCAATCCATGAACTTTCCTACTTCCATCCTTTTATGCTCCCTGTCGCGACTGTAAATGGCCAACAAGTGTATGTGTGCGTGGGGTCAAACGTCGGGGGGGTTAGCGGCTCTTGGCCAAGGAGGGGGTGTTTATTGATCCTTCAGGGGGGGAGTTAAAAAAATTTGTCAGGGGGGGCTGAAGGAAAGATTTTCCTGCTTTTTTTGCTCAATATGTACTGCCAATATGGTTCTTTTTCATCTAGCTGCCAAAGACGGCTAAAAACTTGTTTTTTGCACAAACTAGTGCACAAATTATTACAAATTTTTGCACATTTTCAGCCACCTTTGGCGGCCAGGGGGGTGCTACAGTACATAAGAGCAACCTCCAGTAGGGGGTAGCTTTTCGGTCGTCAGGGGGTAGTTCCCCCCCTCCCCCCCTAAGGCCACATATGCTACGGTGTTAGCAAACAGACTAAGTGAGAAAGTTAGCCAATTTGATAATGAAAACGATAAAATAAAGTATCTCAGAGCAGTTGACCACATGAGTTGAAAAGTAGTTCCATGTTGGAGACAAATTAAAATATGTTTGAAGAAAAAATTGCTAGATTTTATCATCCCCCATAGTAAAGGCTCAATCATACCCAGATTCAATCAGCCGTGGTTCAGATTTAAAGGTTCAATCATCCTAGGTTCAATCAGCTGGGGTTCAATCATACCTAGGTTCAATTAGCCTGCGTTCAATGAGCCAGTCACCATTAACAATACCTCCTAGCACACAGCAAAAAAGTGTCTCATGATGAAATGATAAACTGGAGCATTGACAGCACACATGGCCGGGTAAATATCTTTTCACAGCCCACCTGACGAACTTTTCAAATTGTGTACATTAGCAATAGGAATAGCAACAGGGTGGGTGCCTTATTTTCCTTGTCAGGAGAAGGGGAGGAAGGGAGAACGAGGGGAAGTGTCAACACATTTACTTACGAAACAAAAAAGCATACGTAGTATCCAAAAAGTTTTGTATACTGAGGCTATTTTTTTTCAGACGAACCTTGGATGTATGCCAGATGTAAAAATATTATGGATATTTTCTGTGGGGAGAAACATGACCAAGAGAAAAAGGAATGTATCAAAATTGTAAAAAATAAGACAGACTATACCCTTGATAACCCGGATAAGTTTAATTTTTACACTGATTGTCAGGTAAGTAGGCCACATTTTTTTATAAAAATGCATTCAGCTTAGAACGGAATATTTTTTTTTAGTTTGAGGACGTAATAGTCTTTTGGTAACCTCCACCTTTGTACTGTTTTTACAGGTTTCTCGTAAATCCTCCATCTTTGGGAGGATCTACGGAAAATAGCTAGATAAATATCTTGATAAAGGAAAAAATTTCCGTGCTCCGCATTTACATTCGTATAAACAATTTTTTTCTTGAAAAAGGTGAAGAAGGTAAATGAGGAACCTTGCTGCAGTTAAGTCTTCCCCACCCTTCTCTTGTTGCAGTAGGCCAGGCTCTTGGATCAGGTAATATCCGAGAAGGAGGCGCAAAAATTTAAAATCAAACTCTCCTTTTCCTCTCTGGGACATAGCCGGGTTCGGTTATCTCCGAGAAGGAGCACTCGAAAAATCAAAAATCAAACTCTATTCTCTCCTTTTTCTCGGAGAGGGTGGAGCCACAACGAAGTGTGGCCGTGGAACCAGAGAGAAGGTGGAGCGTTGCCAAAGTGTGAAAAATGGCAAAATCTTGGAAGCCCTGGCAAAATTTTTAAAGCCTTGGCAACATTAGTGGTGGATACGAGTCCAAAAAATATCAATTGAATTGAGTCAAATTGAATCAGTCATCAGTAATCAAATCTAAGTATGAAATAAGTAAAGTACAAAGAAGTAAGACATTCAAAGTGCAAAAATACGCCTTTTGAGTAAGAAAGTTTTGAAATTTTGAATTGAATTGAATCAAATCCGGATTCGTGCCCATTGATAGTCGAAAGAAAGATCTCCGGGAAAGGAGAAGGCCCATCCCGCTCTCCATTGATGGCATATGGACTTCAAGTACATAAAATCCCCAACTGGACTCCTGCAGCTTAATGGACGCGTCAGTCGCGGGCATGTTGTTGTCTTTGGCTTCCCTGCTGTTGGAGCCGCCCAACGGTGGATTATATACATACGAGCAACGATTTACCGACACAGAATAACAAATATTTGCTTTGGTTGTTATTGTCCACCGGAATATGAGAAACTGGAGGTGTCAATCCAACTGTACACGGGAACTCATTTTTTCCACCTTGACACTTGGTGTCAGATTTTGCTTGGTCTTCTGCTTCTGGAGAAGTCGCTCACTACGCTGCGGTGGGTGGGGATCAAATGATGGATTTGTGGATGCAAGAGTGGAATTAGATCGAATTCTTCTCTGCTCATCACTTTTTGGTTCCTTATCGATCTTCTTCTTGAGGCGAAGAAAGTGTTCGTTTTGACAAGAAAATCCTTCTGTGTCCGGGAAGAAGAGCAATAAGACGCCCTTCCATCTTGCTGACCCAACACATTGGCCCATGAATCTCAGGCGCCAGTACGGCGATTCAGCACCCACACTTCGTCCCCTTCTTGAAAAACTTCCAGATGGTGGCTTCCAAGCCACGACAAAGCTTCATTGTGGGTTTTCTTTCTTGCAACTTCTGTGTATGAGAGGGGAATGGGATCGAATGCATCCACTGTCGCGGGGAGGGTCGTCGTCATCCTGCGACAAACATGAGCTGCACTGGGGAGAAGCCGTCCGCCCCTTGGGCAGTTCCTGAACTCCGGAAGGGCGGGTCCAAACTCTTCCCCCCCATCGATGCATTTGATGAGGAGCTTTTTGCAGTTCTTCATCGCGGACTCCGCCAGCCATTCAACCATGGATTGTAGGGGCTGGAAGTCTTGAGCGTGATCTCCTTCCTCCGACACAGCTCCATAAACTCCTGGCAACGGAATCGCGGCCCTCTGTTTGCCCTGATGACCGAAGGAAGGCCAAAGAGCTCCCACCAAGCAGTGAGAACCTGCCCCACAGCTGAGGCGGTACGTGAAGTTAACCTCTGGACCAATGGGTAGTCAGAGTAGTGGTCGACCATAATGAAGTAGTTCTGTCCGCACGGCGTGGCAGAGATCCAGCCCTACTGCCCCAATGGGCCTGGCCGCCTGGGCCACCACCAGCGGCTTGCTGGGCACTGCCGCAGACAGCCCTGGCCAGTAGTAGAGCTGCCTCCCCACCTGCTGTGTCTTCACCACCCCGGTGTGGGGAAGGTGGAGAAGCTTGAGAACCAGCACAACAATTCTCACCCCGTCAAGGATCGACCCGCAACATGAGTTCGCCGGATCCCTCGCGGATGCTGAGCTGGTCCCACATGCCCTGTAACTGTGTGCAGGGTAGGAAGGGGACAGGTTCCGTACTGCCTTGCCCTTCCCGTGTGCGTACGGCATGAGCTGGTGATCCTGGTCCTCAGTAGCAGTCTGAAACATCCAGTTGGCAGCCTCAATACTGCCCGTTTCCAGCGCCCGGACGAAAACCGCCTCCTCT
>JAAUXU010150997.1_pt1 | contig 15820 bp, 13 predicted proteins | sample 7278151 | NCBI WGS metagenome assembly JAAUXU01 (sample SAMN14350113, study PRJNA611818) | marine sediment metagenome | isolation source: surface marine sediment (1.8m) | place: French Polynesia: Moorea | collected 2018-08 | reverse complement strand
TTTCGTCAGCTCTCTGCACAATAGAGGTTGACACGAGTAAATGAAAGAAGTCGATATTTCACGATGCCAGGAGCAATTCCTTTAAGCAGGTTGCAACCACTTGGAAAGAATTTGACATATTTCTGATCCACCCTGTAGAATAGTCATAAGTGTGTAAGATCTTACTACTGGACTGGCAGTAATCCTCCTATCACCTTGACGTCAGACCCCAAAGAAACATCTCCTCTCTCGTCATTCAGTCTGAACGTTGCATGCAGACAGGGCCAGACGTTAACCTTCGAGAGGAGATTAAGCTCACACACGCAAGAAATTAAGAAAAGGAGGAACAACCAAGTTACCCCTGGTGGAGTCCGAAAAAAGGCTGGATTCTGGACTTCCCAAGACCTCGCATCTATTCCCAATTTGGCCTAATCACTTTTGGCAGCCTCGGTCTTTGTTTGGCACTCGGCGTGAGGTCGAGGCCTTTGGATGGATAAGGCTAAAAAAAAAGATGAAAAGATGAGGTCACGGGCTGGAAGATCTCTTTGAACAGACATTTGAAATTCATACGTGATCTCTGAAGTTCTGATCAGACCGACCTTGAGTCGCTCACCTGGAGTGGAAAGATCTTTTCTATCATGAGATACATTTGTTATTCCGATTAAGCTTTGACGTTGTCCCCCCCTCCCCCGCCCCCCTTTTGTTATTTTCAAGTGTGCTGACGACAAATCCTTCTTCTCATGATGTTTGTACAAGCCAAACCTAAGTAGCTTTGCTTGCCCAAGTGGAAAAAGAAGGAGGCCCACTCACATATAGAGTCTGAAGGCCTCCCTCAGGCCAATTTTGGGCCCGTTATTGCCTACTCAGAGTCAATAGGGTAGAGAAGGACAAGAAGCACAATAGTCGGTATGTTTGTGGGGAGGGGGGGAGGAAACGGGGGTTCCAACATATTACTGCTTACATGCAGCAAGTATGTGGTGGGTAAAAATAACACCTTCTCCCGAGGAATTGGGAGTTCTGCGGTGCTTTTATGGCTGCCCTACCCACTTAAGTAGCAATATCTGACTACACTCGCTGTCTCTCCATGAACCTCTCACTGTGGTTGTTGTTGTTGTTGCTGCTGCAGCTGCTGCTGATGGCCATGGGGATCATAACTCTCGGGACGTCTTCATTATATACGCGACTGCATCGAAACTTTTGAGCGTGTGAGTATTGGGGAACAAAGAGGCCTTCTTCGTCTTTCCCAGAGCGTCTCCACCAACATTTTTTAAGGGAAAATAGAGGTGGACACTGATTTTGCTTCCACCAAAAGTTGGTTCCTGTGCGGAAAGTTTACCTCGGCTTCCTCTCAGCGGAAACTCAGAGGGAGCACAACACATGTAATGGAACGCCAGTTAAGTACACTGTGTGTGGTACAATATGAGTCAAAGTGACGCTGCGCCAGCCCCGGTGGGGGCCACCAAGGCCGAGGCTGGGGCCCCACCGGGCGGACTCTTTGGGGCTCGTACGGTGCGACTGCTGCTCATCCTTGGCAGCAGGTATGTGCGGTCAACCCAGATTGCTTTGGTGCCACCAGAGGAACAGGGATTCAGCTTGAACGTCCTCGGTAGTGGCATGAATGTCATTGGCACAAGATAAACAGACACAGGACGTCCACTGACAAGATTAGCATCCATGCACATGAATTTGTTTTCTTTGAATAAACTCCTACCCTCACGCTACCAAGGCTTTTAGGACAAATAAGGTCTGCATGGGGGGGAAATGGAAAGTGCTCTGGACAAAAAAAGTCCCCTTGCTGCTACGTACGATACAGGGTGGGTCAGAAAAGTGCAACTTGCACAGATGGAGTCTGGCTCTGAGAATGAACTGTTTGTGGCCGAAGAGTATGAGGATTGTCATGAAGGGCGGCCGCCAAAACTTTCCGCCAGACTTTCCAAGCAACAGAGGCGTGTCCCGATCGTACTTTTGACTCTTCCTGTAGTCGACAGCAAAGAAAAATGGAATAAAAATAGAAACTTTGCACGCAAAAAAAGGCCTAAAGAAATGGACGGACTGAGAAGAACAAGGATATGTAGCAAAAAAAAAACCCTAGAAAAATTGAATATACGTAGTGAGCTTCTCGGCGAATCCCAGAGAGCACTTAGAGAGGTCGTCCGAGGCTGCTGGCAAAGTCTATGACAGGATGAATGAGCAGGATTAGAGGACGTGGAGGTCATTTGTTATCCGCGCCAGACAAGGCGGAAGGAGAGAGTGATGGAGGCCGTGGGAACAACATGCGGAACTTCATGTGGAAGTGGTTAAAATTTTTGGTTATTCCTTCCAAGGAGGGGGTGGGTGGCAGAAGAGACATCTTTCTTCATGCCCCAGTGATCGCTGTCCGCGCAAAACTTTCGCAGGAAAGTTTTTTTGCGTGCAAACTTTCAGCCTGCCCTTCCCTTCGCTTCCTGTTTATAGCCTTTTCATTAAATCGAGAAAGTTTGTGCATTTTTCCCCCCTCCTCCTTCTCCCTCAGCGGGCTCCTCCAGACTGGATCAAAGTGATCCAGAAGTTTGTGCCACTGGAGCTCTCTGGTTTCACAAATTTGCCCCACATCATTTTCTGTCTCTTCAATCGCACAATTACTGCACCTCCAACAATGGGTGGAAAGGTTGTCAAGTCAAGATGCTTTCTGTCTGTGTCAGATACAGGGTGGCCAATCATTGGGGAAACTTTTCCTTTGTTCATGGCATTCATGGCCGAGGGCTGAAACCCATTTGTTGATGCTTATCGTGAGTAAGAAACTCAAGACTTTTGCACGTGCTATGCAAAAAACTCATTTATTTTCGACTGCATTCCTCTATTAGAGGTGACATTTTGTTGATACCCCTAACAAAATGTCACTGTTCTTTAAACTTTAATCTTCTTCAGGTAACTTGATTATATACGACGACTCTAATCGATAAAAATGAGTCCATTTAAAGAAGTGACAAATTGGGGTCAGGAAGAGTGATCACTGTCACTGGATTAGGACCATAACCATAGACTACTGTATTATGCATTAGCAAAAAGCTGAATGGCGAATGGTTTTTTTTTGCAAGTGGACTCATGATTGCATAATTTTTGCACTTCTGACATGTGCAGATCAATTTTCCTAGTCGTGACTTTTCCAACTGTTGGGTTGTGAAGTACTTCTAAATATCACATTCAGCACATGGGATATTTGCTCTTCGGGGTTCAGACAGGCCAACGTGGACTTGTGAAAGTCACAAGTGTTGGAGGAGGTCAAGCTCATCGTTGTAGAAGTTGTGCAAACGTTTGCTACTGAAATTCTGCACAAAAGAGCTGGATTTTGCCTCGCCCAGAAATAGCGGTCATATTGGTGTGAAATTGCAACATATGTGGTAATTGATTTTCCTTCGAATGGCTAAAAATCCATCTTTCAGCTATTTTTTTTTACTTCAGCTCAATTTACACCTACTTATCCTGACCCCCATGAACAATTTAGAATTTACTGACCCTGAACATGTTTTTTACTTTTTACGAAAAAAACTGTAAGTGAAAACTGTAAAGTGTAAAATGGAAGTATTTCATCTTCAAGTATATTAAATGTGCAGTAAAACTTCTAGCGTTCAGGGTGAACTTGGTCACCTTCAGTGCCTCTTCTGCTTAGGTCGGGTGTGGCCAGATTCAGAGACTGAGGTCGAACAGCATCTCGATAGTCGATTGAGTGAACAAACACTCTTAAGCCACTTGTTTAGCCTTATTTAAGCACTTCTTCTTACCTTTCAAGACTCAACGATTTATTTGTCATGGACACGAGAAAGTCTGTGTAGGAGCAGGTGTATCCTGTAAAGGCCTGCAAAGGCCTGCAAAGGCCTGCACGTCTGGCTTTCAGGACACTTTACTCTTGTTTAAAATTTCAGTCTCCGATTTGTTTAGGGTCTCTCCATGCACGTCAGACTTGCAATTCAAGAATTTATTGACAAGAGTCTGGATTGAGCATTTGCCACGTTGTAAATTGTCCAACTTTTGGATGTCAGGATGCTCCTTGAAGAAGGTGAGGCAGTGCAACAACAGTGCTCTGACTGTGCAAGTTCCAGTTCCTCAAAATTGTTCCCAACAGCGTTTCAAAAAACCGAAATTTGGAGACTTTGCGATTGGGGAAAATTCCAAATTTTCAGTCTCCCTCAGGGTTGAGTTTCTGGGAAGCCCCTAAAGCCTGTTAGCATGATTGTTTGATCTATCTTTTGCCTATTCCATCAGTCTCACGTAATCAGCAGCTTACGAAAACAACAAAAAAAAGACCTTGTGAAGAAAAGCAAACTAACCTAAACATACTTAACTCTTGTAGTAGCTCTAAGGAGGCACAGTGTACCGACCATATTACTCCTCAGCCGATTCCTCAACTTTGCTACAGTGTTTCCTAGAGCAGCTCTTTACTTCCACATTGGATTGTTAGAGGAGCCTCTTTGAGGAGGCCAAGCTTGTTGGGCAGATTATTTGTGGCCTCGAACAGACTCATCTCTTTCTTCAGAACTCTCTTGCTTCCTGAGGTCGGCCTCGAGTCATTAACTGGTGAGCAAGTGGCCTCCTCAATAGACTTCACAGGGAGGAGAAGCCTCTTCAGACTCATCAGCGTCCTCACCAACAGCTGACTCATGGTCACTCTTTTGCAGGGTTTTTTTCAGGGGGGGGGGGGGGGTTCGAGTGTGACTCTGCGAAAACCGATTTTTGGGTTGGGGTTGAAAAACGCTAAAATCCCCAGAACCGTTCAGGACTGCATAAGTGTTCGAACAAGTTGGACATCCCTGTCACTAGCTGAGTTGGGTCTATGACAAAGCTTTTGAGGAAGAGTCTGGCAACTCTGAGCTCCTCCCTCCCCTCGACTTTCAGGGCAATGACAGAAAAGTCGGCAAAGTGACCGCGCAGAGATTAATTTCGCTTCACCAGCCACCAATTTTGCCGCAGGGTCAATTATACTCCTGTCATTTCTAGGGGGCTCCAGAGCTGAAGTACTTTTGTTCACGCGAACAAAATGTTTCAAGTTCAGATGATCTTCACTACTTGCAAACGCGAATAAAAGTTCCCCGAAAAGTGCGACAATGGTTTAAAAAACATTTCCACTGAAGGCTCCGACCTAAATGTTCGAGTATATTTTGCTAGTGAGTCACATTCACAAGGATGTCAAGACAAGTATTTTCTGTCCTGTTCATTTGGAAAATGTTTTTTGGGAGAAGAAACCGAATTTCTGCTCTCTACGCCTGAGATTATGCGATTAAGATTCAAAGATTCATCACACATTAAGGAAATCTCTTCCGTTCGTACGAGTTCGTATACTTACTCGACCGAGAAGGAATTTTTCGCTGACTGAATTCTCTGCGACGCGGTCATTACCAACGTAATTCATGGTATAATTAGTCCCCCTTCATCTCTCATCATCATTATGCGCCGCGGGAGCTGATGAAGAAGCAGCTTGGACAGCAAATCTCTTCCTTAAGCTTTCTTGTCACATCTCAGACTGAGCCAATGTCTGAACGATTGTGTGGTGTAAACGCGGCCTAAACGAAACAATGACCCAGTATCAAAGGCAGCTTTTACCACTAAAGAAGAATGGGCGAGGAAGAAAGAGTCAGACAATCCTTCTTTTTTCTCTCAATGCACCCCAAGAGAGTCGTGGCCTTGGGCAAAAATGACTGATTTGCATGCTATACACAGAATGACTCGCGCGCGCCCGCGCGCACGCACGCGCACTTCGGGACAAAGGGGCTGCTCGACCAGACAAAGAACAGGGGGAGATCTCAAGAAAAAAACTGATTCGGGTCCTTTTTCCCTCCGTCCGGGCAGCAAAGGCCACTTTTGTCTGGTGGGACAGGAGAGAGTGGCCTTGGTGAGGGAAGAAGGACTTCTTACCCAGTACTTGTGGCTTCTGGCCCATTATGGAGTACTGAAGCGGGTCCATGTTTTGGGTGGGTGAGAGCAGGAGAAGCAATAACGAGGTCCGTGTCATTAGTCTCTCTCACAAACATTCCTCTGTCAGGACGCTCATTAGACCCAGACGACGAGAGCATCTCAAATCCCACCCAGTTTGGCCTCAGCTGCAACAGCTACACTTTGGGGCAGGCCGACGAGGGCGGGGGCAACAATTACAAAGTTCTTGGGGGGAGGGGGGGGGGATGCAGATTCCTTGATGCTTCATTTCTCCATTATTCCTCGGCTCGTTTGCCCCCGTCGTCATGACAATATTTTGGACGGGCCCCAACGTGCGCGAGTGGAAACCGCCCTGGCCAGATTTAATTCATCGCTCTTTTTGCGTGCTGTGAGATATTAGGCCTCATTACGACTGTGGGCCTGGCTGGGCCCGCCACTTTCTGGCTGAGTGATCTCATGTAGCAATTGAAGTGCACGCCAAGGAAGAGCAAAAACAAGTTGAAAGAAGAGCAAAGAGAGCGAGAGCGTGAACAACTCCTCAGGCAGGTCGAAAACACGTGTGTTTTCTTGAAAGCTCTCATACACAAAAGAAACAAGTGTTGTCTTTTCTCCCTGCAGTGTCAGCGAGTGCTTTTTCCAGGCACTCTGCAGTGCTCGGGCGGGGTGGAGAAAAACCTCTCCCTGCAGGAAGCTGTAAAGTCGGTTAAAATGAGGATCCGCGGATAGAAAAAGATGGTTAATGGACGGCAGGAGGAATATGAACTCGTTTCAAAGAGCCAGGCCTGGGGCCCATTGGCCAAGGCCCATGCTGAGTCCGCCAGTACCAATGCAGAGGCCTCGATTAAGGAGACTTTTTCTGATTCGCCTTTCTTTGTTGCAGCCGACGAGTCTGATGCCGGCATCGGCCTATGCGGTTGGCTCCTCACGGCGATTTCCTGGGCCATCGTCATGGTCACACTGCCATTCTCGTTGTGCATCTGCTTCAAGGTGAGGAGGGGACGGTCATCTCAAGGGGGAGCCTCAACAGCGCGTCTTCACATTTCATGAGCAGACATTGAGAGTCACAGTAGTTGAGGGAAAACGCACCAAATGTGGCGAGAAAATCACCGCACTTGATGAGGAAATCGTCAAATTTGATGAGAAAGTCACCCAATGTGACGAGAAAATCACCGGCTTTGATGAGCAGACATTAAGAGTCACGGAAGTAGACGTGAATGTCACCAAATGTGGCGAGAAAATCACCACTTTTGACCAGCACAAATGAGAGTCACTCAATTTGACGTAAAAGTCACGGAATCTGATGCGAAAGTCACCCAATTTGACGTAAAAGTCACCGAATGAAAATCACTAAATTGTGTGCTGACCCGCACACGTTGGGTGTGGCACACCTTGGCCCTGGCTGTGGCCGAGCACTGCGCAACTCTATAGTGGTCAATACGTTATTATTTAACTACTTTCACCAGTCAGTAGCGACCATTTGGAAATTAGCTACTAAAGGCCACAGCGACATCTGAAAAATTATCCTATTATTGTATCATTATGAGAGAACCATAGATAGATGCAGTCAGCAAATGCTTGTTCTTCCTCTTCCAGGTGGTTCAGGAGTACGAAAGAGCGGTCATCTTCAGGTTGGGTCGGCTACTCTCCGGGGGTTCCAAAGGCCCAGGTAAAAAACCCTGTTGCACAAGCTGAACCCTGATCAGAATGGAGTTGATGTCAGATCTGGATCAAGCACAGTCACAGGTTGTTGTTGTTGTTGTAGTAGTAGTTGTTGTTGTTGTTGTTGCTGCTGCTGTTGCTGCTGCTGCTGCTGCTGAGGACTCTGGCGTTCGAGTCCAGACTGATGCCGTTAATTTCTCCCGCCCCCAAACAGAGGCTGTTTGGGGAGATTTATTTGCTCTCAGTGCTGTTTCTGGTGTCTGCCACTGACTTTAAGGGCTGCCATGCAGATGGAAAAATGCCACTTTGGCAAGAATCCAAAGGAATTCCGGATCGCACAGTCCCACACCTGATCCAGATCGCGGGGATTCATTTCCCATCGCCCACTCCAAACTTGTCTAATAGGGTGCTTACATGCAGGGTTGTGGTTATAGCATAGGAAGTGTTTTATTCCTTGTCCGGCTCCAACTTGAGGCAGAGCTGAAGTATTTTCTCGTCTCCACACTTGAACTAAAAGTTCAGCCCCCAACCTCTTGTCGTGCTCCAAATCTAGCAAATGTACTAGAAAAGCAGCGCGATGTTGCTGCTGCTGTTGCTGCAGCTGTGATTTGTAGCAGCGCTATAAAAGCTTCTGAGGACAAAGGACAATGTTTTTCTTGGCGAGCAGAAGCAGACGACAAATTGATGCCAGAGAATTTGCTTCTGCTCAAACAGATTGGCCACGACTTGACCTGAGGCAACACAACTGCCATGATGGATCGATCACCATCATCTTGGCCTTGGCTGACGTCTGCATGTTCGTGGCAGAAGAAAGAACCGTGGATATCGAGTCTAAGCTCTGGGTAGCAATAATCGTCGATACTGCTTTTCTTCTCCCCTGAGCTGTTGATTCCCCTAATTCTCTCTCCTTAATGTTCACATCGACTTCCCACACAACAAAGCTTCCTTTTTTCTTCTGCCGGCCACAGGGTGGTCAGGAACTTCTGTCAGCCGGGCCTCGTTGGGCAGCAACATCTCGAAACACAATGTTTGATAGCTGAGAAAAAAGAAAAAGCCTCGAGACCTGGAGGCCGCGGCCTCCGGAGGAGCCTCCAACTCCTTCGTCAAGGACGACAGCAGGGTCGACTGGCTGGCTAGAGCGATGGCGCCGAGGATAAAGCCACTCACCACGTGACAGAACTTGCTCGCCACCCTGTCACGCAAGGAAAGAGGCAGTTGCACGGCAATTATTGGACGACAACAGCAACTTACGCAATTTAGGCGGTTTATGAGCTGTGTACAGCACACACAAAGGAAAATCTTTTGGAATTCTCATTTGTCTTTGAAAACTACCTTAACAGATGAATTCCAAATGCTTTACTTCTGGTAACTTTCTTGCTATTTTCCCATTTTTGTGGCAGACCCACGCATAGGAAAAAAAAACAACCCAAGAAATTACCAGGTTTTTTTTTTTAAAGTTTAAGCAATCCTTTGGGTGTTTGAAACAACAGCTGGCGTTCATGTTGGAAATAGGAGAGCAAAGACCAGAAATAAAATATCTTTTATAAATGTTACCAGCGGAGTCGCCCAGTATGGAGTGGATCATATATGAAGTAACTTGGGTTTGGAGTATATAGCGGCCTCTGCAGCTTTGGTGTGGGCCAAATATAATACATGTTCTTAATATATGTTATAACATGAGGATATCTACTTATGAGATCCTAAGATTTCATCTTGTCATACGTTGTCGATGACTCAACGAACGTCTGTTTGGGGGTTGGTTTCTCATATTGGTGGGTCTTAAATATTGCCCACTGGGGAAGACTTTTTTTGGCAGTTTCTTCTGTTGAACTGGTCACAATTCAAGAATAATCAAATCTAAATATTCCAGCATTTGCAACTTTAGTGCGAAACAGTCTGCACTGCACAAAAGCTGTGCTTCGCTCCCAAGCAGCAAAGCTCAAATTGATATGCGTGTAGCAAAGCCTTCGTCAGCCCCGAGTAATTTTCCGCAAGTCTGACCCTTTATAGCCCAAGCAAAGAAGAAAAGCAAACTAAATGTAAATAGGTTACAGCTGTGACTGAATAACTTGTAAACAAGTCATAGATAAATTTAGCGGGAGACTTTTTAGGGCCATAAGAGCTTTCCCAGGGAGGTCTCTACAGTAATCTTACACGCGAGTACATACGAGTGCGACTGTGACCTACTTAGGCGGATATTGCTGTGCTTTCTTCTCCGTGATGGCAAACATTTGCCGAAAAAACTTGCTAAATCGACATTACCCAGACTAAATCTCACGTGTCTATTATAAGTTAGCAAGTGCAGGTGGACTTTTAACTATGAATTTGGTCTGTGTCCCACAGGTCTGTTTTTCGTCCTCCCCTGCATCGAGACCTACCAGAAGGTGGACCTCAGGACCATCACGCTGGACGTCCCGCCCCAAGAGGTACAGTTGCTTGGAGTCGCAATCGGCCTCCCCAGTGGTGACTGTGTCATATTTTCATGTTAGCATTATTCCTGACTGACGTGTACGCAGTGGCAACCCTGAGGGCCACCCATAAAGTTGAAGCTTTTGCGTTTGTCGTGCCGCTCTCGTGCCCCTCGAATGACCTCCGAGGCCAGGTCTGACCTCATCCCCTCCCCCATTGTCAGGGGTGATAACTATTTTCTTAAAAGCTTTTTCATGGGGGCCTCCTACTCCTTGAAAAGGGCAACTCAATGTAGTAAGCATAGCGTGCGACGTCAAATTTAGCGTTTCGGACTTAATGTACGACCTCAGATGACCTCCAGGGTCCGATTTGTAGCCACGATGATGCTCTCGGGGCCAGAACTGGCCCTAAATATATGAAGACCTCGGTCTTAAGATAACCGAGTCATATTATCCATAGCCCAACATGCCAAGAATGAAATAAAAAGTTATCATTATGACCATTAAGCGTCATAAATACTGCATTCATGAACATTTGTCAGCGACGTCAAGGGGCAAAGCATATGTTGACCTCACGTCGTCAAGTATCCGTTCAGCCACTTGGTTGGGGTTGGACGAGACCGCGGCCTCGGTGACCCCCAAAACTGCTTCGCTGAGGACAGAAAATTTACCACATCCCTGCCGACTTCACTTTGAAGAAATGTTCAGGCCTCTTTGGCTGTCAAGGGGAATCAAATAGGAAATATACTTAAAATAATATGACTTCCGCCACCTCGAACGACTACAGCAGCAGTCGCGAGGAACGATAGAACTCTGGCTGGCAGTCACGAAACCACGATTTCTCTCTTTTGCACCAGTACAGTGATCGAACGTCCTCGTGCTTCCAGGTGCTGACAAAAGACTCCGTGACGGTGTCGGTGGACGCCGTCGTCTACTACAGGGTCTCCAACGCCACCGTGTCGGTGGCCAACGTAGAGAATGCTCACCACTCCACCAGGTAGGAGGACAGTGACATCTTGGAGTGGTTGAAGAGTTGGTCAAATTCTCCTCTTGCTCGTCAGGTTGCTGGCGCAGACCACGCTAAGAAACATCCTGGGGACGAAGAATCTACACGAGATCCTGAGCGACAGGGAGAGCATCTCGGGATCGATGCAGGTAGGGAGGAGCGGCCCGGGGAAGTCCACAGGGTGTCTCGCCAGTGACACTGGAGAAAAAAGTGTGTTTTGGCCCCAAGCACCAGAATGGAGGGACTTTTGACGCAGCTGTGCGAGTCTTCCTCTCCATGTATTGTGTTCAGAGATGCACCTAAAAATATGAAAGCTTTTGTTTCAAACCTTGAAGTTTGATGAAACCTTTCAGCATCCATAGGAAACGGACTTTTTATAGTGAATACCTTATGTTTCCGCCAAACACCCCCTGCTTCCCCCACGGAAGAAGTGCCGTTTCAAACTAGTCTGACATATTTACAATACGACACATGTGCATGGATGTGTGCACATACGTATTAATGACTGCTGCGCACTCTAGGACAGTATTTCCCGCTGATGATCTGATGAGGTCGTTCAGACCAACAGAAGGGTCGATATCGATTATCAGCGATACCTGAAAAGATCAGGCGATATCGTATGCGTTGTTGTGCGGAGGGCATGAACAAGACCAAAAAAAGTTCATCACTAGAATTAGGTCACCGAGCATCTTTGCAATATATCACACTTGCATCGACAATAGCGATGCGGATTTAATTCATAATTACAGTTTCAAGACACGTCGTTTTTTCAGCCTGCCCCGGGGTCACTTCTTAAGATGTGGAGCAGGACATTGATAAGCATTCAACTAAAGTCGAATTGAATTGTTAACCCAGTTTGTGTTTGTCCAGGCCTGCATCACAAACCCCACGAGAGGGTGAAATAGTCCACAGTAATTCCTGGCACTGAGCCAGGGCTTCGCACTGCGCCTTTTGGTGCCAAGGGACTCTGATTTCTCATGGAGGAATGGCTACAGCCATGCAAGAGCTGCTGTGGCAACTGTGTTCATAGCTGGGCCATCATAAGGCTTCAATGGTACCTCTGTTAACGGAATTGCTCGTGACCACGAATGCTTTTGGGCCTTGGCATTAAAATGCTGGAGAGCCTGGACTGTCCAGAGCAATGGCATTTTCCACTGGAGAGACTTTTGCACGCACAGGCCCAGCTGGAGGCCCATGGCTTCGCCCTTCGTCATCTCGTAGCCTTTAGTGCACGCGCAGAGGTCCCAGGCCTTAAGGGGAAGCACACATGCAACTGATCAAGTTTGTGGCAACCCTGGGGGGGACAAAAAGCCTGGTAACTTAACGGAAGCGGAGTCTTCTCCTGTAGCGATCCAGTAATTCACCGAAAGCCACAGCAGGAAAACCCCATTTTTACATATGCAACCTGACTTTCTTTCTCCAGGATGTTGCTCACGCAGAACGTCGTGCATACCGTATGAGCGTCTGCTCAATGTACGTGCGCATACTGTACACACTTGAGGTCAAAAGTTTGCACATGGTGAGGCCAGAAACAAAAGTTATTCCTGTCTTAATGCTACTTCACCCTAACGAATGCATTCACTTCCAACCCAAGCAGCCTCACCCGCTGAGGCCAGACCATAGATTGCTGGGGTCAGAGCTCGACCTCGAAAGTTTAGGGGAGAAAATTTAACCATTTAGCCGAGGCTTAGCTTTTTAATTTCACAACGCAACGTTAGTGTCACTTTTTCTTCTAAATGTCACTACCAGTTGTACTTTTTCTTTGTTCTTCATACTTTTTCCCCCCTGAAAGAGTGTTTCAGGCTCTCAACGTACAGTTTAGTCTTTTAACGCACATTTGCATGTTTCAACTGACAGTTTAGGCTTGTTGCAGTCACATTAGGATGTCAATCTACATTTCACTTGACTCTCACTTGAGTGTTTTAATATACATGGCTTTTTTTCAGACATTTTTAGTGCTTTTACAGCCCTTTCAGGCTTCTCTCAGTCATTTTTTGGACTTGTTGGAGTTATTTGAAGATTTCGACTTATTGTTGATGTCTCAATTTTACATTTGAGACTTTTCAACTGCATTCCTTATGTTCTTCCACCTAAAATTCCGAGCTTCTGGTGCAAGGTTTTTGTTTTCTCAGGTACAAGCAAACTTTGACCTCAACTGTTTGAGTCTATGGGAGCATTTTACCTCCCCCAGTATTTTACCTGAGACACCCTGTTCGTTGCTGGTGCTTTTTTTTGCTGTGTTTTCTCAATAGGTAGTCCTGGATGAGGCGACGACCGCCTGGGGCATCAAAGTCGAGCGAGTTGAAATGTAAGTCAAACACTTCATTTCCCACTTCCTCTTTCAGTCGAACTTGGACGAGGCCACCACGGCCTGGGGCATTAAGGTGGAAAGGGTCGAAATGTGAGTCAAAAAAGAGGGGACAACAAAAAAAAATCAAATGGGAGGAGGACAAAAATCCAGTCGAATGTACAGGCTGGAGCTTTGACGCGCACTTTTCCTGCTAGAAGCATGACCTGAAGGACATACGTTTGACCTCATCTGCGTTTGTAGTTGAATAATAACTAAAAATCACTTCAGTTCCTTTTTTTCCCCTTTAGTCCGCTGCTGTACCAAGTTGGCATGCGCACAGACTGAAAGTACATTTTATACTATATTAAGTCTGTTCTTACAATAGTGAACAAAAAGACAAACCCTAATGGAACTGAGCCGTAGCCTTTGTTCTCTCACATCTGAACGCGAAGAGAAAAAGTCCCTTGAAGGCCTTCTAACACCACCTCGTACGTAGCAGAAGTAAAAAAAGAAGAAGAAGAAATGGCCAACAGTGATTTTTGCAAAGATACCAATGCAAATTTTGTTAAATTGCAGCAAAGACGCCCGCCTTCCAGTCCAGTTGCAGAGGGCCATGGCGGCGGAGGCAGAGGCAGCCAGGGAGGCCAGAGCTAAGGTTTGTAGCTTCAACATTATTATACAAGTTATTAGGTCAGGTGGAACAGTCCATGTAAAATTTGTTACCAGATGTTATTGCCAGACTTTAAAAAAGACCAATGCTCGAGCTTCGCCACGTAGCATTTGAACCGTATGTTAGGTCGACAACGCTAGATGTAAAATGGGCATGAGAAAGCAGTGCAGTCGAATGAAACTGGGTACAATGCTTGGCATGGAGCCTTGAAAGTCAGTTATGTCCTTCTTTTATGCAGTGAAACTTACCTCTCATTGTGCAGAGCAAAAGTTAACTTTTTCAACAAAAAAAAAGTTTTTGACTGCCTCTCCATCATTAGGCCTTAGGTAACCAACCAACTCCAATTCAAAATAAAACCTTTTTCTAACCTAGCCTATTTCAACCCAGTCCTACTTGCACATTAGGCTAGACCTATCAATGAAAATTTTGTGTGATGTGCATCCTAGGTTTGCTACCAAATCCCAAGTGGTGAAGATGCAGTCAAGTGTTTTTCAAAAATGAAATTGATCCCTCCCCCTCTCTTGCAATGATGTTTTACTATATAAGTTCAGTATATAACCAGTTCTGGAAAGTCTTGAGACCCAGCTAAACACTCCTTTACAATTGTTGCAATTTAATATCTGGAAAGTTACTCAGCAGGTCTACATCAAATTTGCAATGCTCACCTAACATCCTTTTTTACTGTTTCAATAAACTTGCTTGGTCATCATCACCTTTAGTTCATCAAATTTAGTGGATAAAGCAAATGAATGAAAACAAATGGTTTGATTCAGCACAGGCTGAATCAAAGATTTGGTCTAATCTTTCATGGCCTCATCTGCAAGGTCACTCACAAGTGCCCGCAGCTGGACTCCTCGGGGGACTGGGGAGGAGGGTGAAGGCACCATGAACGGCCCCAGGGCCATTCCAGGGGAGCTCGTCACGTATGTGATGTTGACTATCGACTTACTCAGGTGCTACTACGAGAGCAACTGGCCATGGATGAGGCTGTGCACATGCTCGGCATGCATGATGTGCTGCATATCAATGACCTTGGGCTTTTCTGGGAAGGCGCAAGGGTGAAACCATATGTTTTCATTCAATTTGCAGTTGTCGCTGAGCTGTGACCACGCAAATTTACAGATGTCCGCATACTTTAGGGGCCCCCAAAGTGACTTCTTCTTCATTCCATTACTCTAGAGCGTCTTGCAATTTAGCCTTGTTGCAAAAATGGAGTGCAGGAATAGATGCAAAATTTTGGTCGAACTTAACCCAGGACGAATTCGAAGTGATCGTTATTTTAGGTGTGAACTTCTCGGCTTTTGTGGCTGTGGATATGAATAAAAGCTTTGCGGGCACCACGTTGGAGTGCGGTAAAGACAACCTTTCGTCCTTATATAGGGGTGCAGCTGAGCGAAGCAAGACTGCGGAGGCGAGGTCTTTCACGGCTTCTCCTCCGCCACTGACGTCCTCGAGCGCTTCGGCGTCACGAAGGACAAGCCGAAGACTGGACGGAGTCTGAAGACTTCGTCAGGATGCGCCAGACTTTCACAGTGCGTACATTCCCTCTTTCTGCTTCAACAGGTGATCGCGGCCGAGGGCGAGCAAAAGGCATCCATGGCGTTGAGGGATGCGTCAGACGTCATCGCAGAGTCTTCATCAGCGCTCCAGCTCCGATATCTGCAGGTAAGAGAGGACCTCACTAGGCCTACAATTCAATAGGGTCTTGGTAGACCTACAATTTAGTAGGGCTTCAGTGGGGCTAAAATTCAGTAGGGTCTCAGTAGACCTACAATTCAGTAGGGCCTCAGTAGGCCTACAATTCTGTAGGGTCCTGGTAGGTCTACAATTCTGTAGGGTCCTGGTAGGCCTACAATTCTGTAGGGTCCTGGTAGGCCTACAATTCTGTAGGGTCCTGGTAG
>JAAUXU010161325.1_pt1 | contig 15824 bp, 18 predicted proteins | sample 7278151 | NCBI WGS metagenome assembly JAAUXU01 (sample SAMN14350113, study PRJNA611818) | marine sediment metagenome | isolation source: surface marine sediment (1.8m) | place: French Polynesia: Moorea | collected 2018-08 | reverse complement strand
TTCAATTTTGTCCCGATCCTTTATGGCTTTCAACATCTCCTGACCATCTGCTGTGTCCAACTATGGAGGGGTGGCGCATCATTAGCATAAGACCAATTCAAAGCTTTTATGGTGATGACCTGAGACTTTTATGTACCTTTATAAAATTAAGATTGGCAGATAAAATGTCACTTGCAAGCGAGCGTTATATCAGGGGAATCGACTATTTTTCGTCTATTTATTAGAGCAAACTGAAAAGGGTCAATTTTAGCTTGTGTCTACGATTGATCTGATGAATTCGCGTAGTCCAAGATTTAGTCGTCGGACCGTTTCGAAGTGCATCCACGAGCTCTTTCATTTCCAAACACGATTGGGGGCTGCCAAATGCCGTCTCGCATGCATTTGGCAGCTCTGTTTACGTGTCTCACATCAGTTCAACTGACCCTTGAGTTGACCTTTTTTCCTACGGTATACGTTGTTTTCGGCCCAGTTTGAGACTTGCGACCGGGATATCCACCTGGTCGTCACGTCAGACGCTCTAGTCAGTTCTATACAAATCAGCACTGTAAGATAATAATTATACATTGCATCAGTTATAAAGTAGGGCTTGATTTTCCGACTTTGATTCAAGTCAATTTGACGTGTCCGAGACCTTATATTGTCCAAGGGCAGGAGGGGGTGGGGGCCCAAGAAACACTGCTAGGCTCAGGACACATCAAACGATGAGGATCAACATAAGGAAATTAAAGTCCATGCACTGCGATCCCATTTGCAATTCGACATCCGATTTTTGCTTTTATGCCGATTTTGTTTGTTGGGGTAAGAGTACCAGGAAGTCTGACCAGGCCTTCTGATACACTCCACCACTCGTTTGAGAAGCCTACTCCCGGAGGATCTCATTGGCACTCACGTGATTCCTAGTCATTTTTGTGACTTCACGCTCCCCTTCTTATTTTTGTTTACATTCATTTTTTTTTCTGAGGTCCCTACCAGCATGGCTTGGAAATATGTTATATTTTCCAGAAAATGAAGTATACTACCCTGAAAATGTAGCATATTTGCCTGAAAATAAACTATATTCCCCAGCAACACTGACGTAAAGTGATTCTTCTCAGCTCCAGAAAAAACAACGCAACAATAAAGCAAAAATCTGGCGTAAATTAGCATCCTGATGCATCGTCATTTTAGACCAGTGGACTTTCTATAAACGAAGCTACTCATGGGACCAGAAAAATGGCGACTACTCGAAGCTCACTTGAGCCTTTAATAGAATTTTGACATCATTTTCAATGTATTTTTCTAGGAAAACGGCGCGAGGGCGTTTATTCACGTAAGAAGTAAGACCCATCAAGTTTTTTGGAATTTCTTCTGGTGCTGCAACGGTAGAGATCGGAACTCATGAGGAGGAAAAAGCCATAAAGCGACATGTTAACGCATCAAAGGCATAATCAGCTAAGCCCAAAAATTACATTCGTCCGAAGTTGTAAATTCAAAAGTTGCAGTTTCTTGACGGGTCTCATAACAAAAAAATTTCGATGTGGACCCAAGTTGGACATTCGAGCGCTAACAATTTCCACAAGCCATTGCGCGCCAAGTCCGGCAAGGATATGTCGCTGTCTTAGATTGGGATTGATCGCCTAAGCTACAGTATCTTCTTAAAAGTATCGTAGTTACCTAGGGAGTCGGCGATTTTCAGGTCTTGGCAACAACCGAACAACGCTGCAGCCACCAAAACCCCAGTCATGCCAGGTGTTAAACGGCCATTTCCTGCAGTAACTGACTCTCAGACTGTTGCTTAGAATCCTACCTTTTCTTTGTACACCCTGCACTGCCACGCACACGTCCTCTTTGGCACTGAATGCTGTCGCCGTCACAGGTGCTCCAGCCCGTGATATGGTGACACCCCCACCCACGGTGATAACGTCAGTCTCTGGCTTCGATGATATCTTCTCACCGCTGGGGATGGTGGTGATGGAGACTGAGTTATTGCGACAAGGGCTTCTTGGATTCGAGGTCTCCGAGTCGCTAAAGACCTGACTGTTGCTGAAGTCAACGCCTTTGAGGTGCTTGTCCTTGCAGTTGCCGCAGACCAGCATGCCGATAGGAAGGATGTTGCCTCTCGTCGTGTAGTTTTCCAGAGACATCCTACAGCAACATTATGTCATGATTGCATATGCATAGAATGGACAGTAGAGTCGATGTCTGTCCCACCTATAAGTGACAGTCATCATGAGCGACTGAGGCGATGACTGCTTCTTGGACCGCTTCTTGTTGCACAGGGCGCAGTGGGTCATGGGCGCAGAGTGAACGAGATCGTAACGGTGACTCTCGCAGATAAATGTGCCACTCTGTAAAACAACCCATCATCAAGTCCTTACACCGCCTTTGCACCCATCTAACTCACTTCATCAAGCTTCCAAAAGGGAATCCTGAGTCTGCTCTTGATTATGGCCTTCTCTGTGGCGGCCTCGCCGGAGTCCTGGACGGCCGTCACCTCCTTCGTCACAAGGTCAAGATTCGACGTCATCTTGTCCAGATTGAGCAGTTCTCCTCTGCATTTGGTGGAGTTGTGGGCGGCCGCTATGCAGTTCACTGAGGGATCAACGCCTCCGTCACCATTGTTGTTATGAGAAGAGACGTCATTTCCCGACGAGCTGGGCGGGGGATCGCATTCCAAGATCTGGATCTCCGGCTCACACTTGACCACTACAGGTTCACTGTCTTGCTCCTGCCCTCTTAGTCGCGACTGTGGCTGCAAAGGGAGAACAATATTGAACAGTTCTGCTATGTCTTCTAAAGTGTTCCAATTGACTCTAAGGAGTACTTCAGGTTAGTGAAGTGTCATTCTAACACCACCGTTCTGTCTGTGTTCTGTTGGACTAATTACTCACCTTCAAATAGTCATTGGGTTTGGAAGCAGTGGGTGAAGACGACGACAAAATGATGATTTGCTTTGGAGCTGCTAGAGACATCGAAGTGCTCTTAAGGGTCTGTGGCAAGACAATGGCGGGAGGGGGTCTGGACTTGGCCAAGTTCAAAGGGAGGGTTGAGTTAGGTATTGACGGAGAATTCGTCAGAGACTTGACGATGGTGTCATTGATCACATCCAGAGCAGTCTTGGGTTGCTCGCCTCTCAGAGGAGTCACGGAGAGCTCGGCTCTACCAGGGATGAGGATAGTTTCCGAGGGGGATGCTGAGGTCGGAACAGAGGCCGAAACAGAGGCCGAGGCAGTGGAGGTTGAGGGACCTGCGGTGACGCCACGAAGATTGACCATCTCGTCTTCTGAGCTAGTATTGGTGACCGCGGAGGTGACGTTGCAGCTGTTGAAGAGAGATTCCATGTTCTGATTTCTCTGCTTTCTCGAAGTTTCAATGAGGGCCCAATTGCTTAGTTTAGAAGTAGATGGATCTTCTTCGATGACAGCTTGGACTTCCCGTACCGCGGCCACGACACCCTGGCAATTGCAGCTGCGGTCTGCTCGGATGTGCTTCACACCATCCTTCATCACCTGATCGTTATGAAAGACCATGAAAAAGTTGCTGCCCACACACAAGTGATCATCGCACTTACTTCTCCCAGTCTCTCAAGCTTGGAGATTCGCTGCTTGAGGGCCTTGTTTGAAAGCAACAACTGGCTAGCCTGTTGCTCCATGGACTCGGCCTTCATCCGTCGCTTCAGTCGGCAACGCTTGCTCGCTTCGTTGTTCCGCTCTCTCATGCGCTGGAAAGACAGGAATAAGGAGAAAAAGTGCCTTAAAAATATGCAGCAAGTTTTAAGTTTACTATTATTGTACCTGGTAATACGAGACTGCCCCGCCGCTGCTGTTTCTTCTGCCCGTGTACCTGACGCCGTTACCGAAGTCCATCGGGGAGTCGCCGACCCCACCACCGCTGCCGTTTTGACGGAACAGGTGATCCGTGGATAAACTCACCGATTGACTTCTCTGCAACGATTGTGTCGACACCTTCAATGTCACTGACATGTGGATTTCTCTGAAGAAGCTTTTGGCCCCTCCGCATTACCTCCAGTTCTCGAGACGGTGGACTGAGTACAGGCCCCTGTCCCAGCAGCAAGAGGCTGGCGATGGCCTCGGAGTCGTCGCTAGACGACCTGACGGCCTGCTCATTCTTGACTCCCTCGAAGCTAAAGGACTTCCTGAGCAGGCGGACGCCCTGCGGGACCGCGGCGGCGGCCGGCGGCGGCCGCGGCGATAAGACCGCGGCTGGACGGGGCTGCTCCTCCTCATCCACGATCTTAAGCTTGGGCTCGTCGTCCCCGTCGTCAGAGTCGACCTCCATCGGCCTCGGCCTCCGCGAGGCCCTCCGACGACCTCGGGATTAAAAATTCGACACCGTCTCGAGGTGTGGAGGTCGCAAATGATGAGAATGACGAGTGAGAAGGTGGAGTAGGAGAAGATTTGTCCAAGGAGGAGGAGAAGAGGAGTGCGTGCTCGTGCGCGCGCGCTCACACCAGAGTGGAGTAACTGCTTGCTCGAGTAGTAGAACTGCAAAAAGTTGTAATCGTGCACTCGAACGTGCGTCGTCGTCTGGTCCTCGGCCGGATCGGCCGAGGCAGGCTGGTGAGACCTCCCTCCCTTCGACCTTCTGGCGCCCTCAAAGCTGTACTTTCAACTTCTCGCCGGGCGGGCAAGGCGGCAAAGGCGGGCAAGGCGGACCAGGCGGCGAAGGTGGTGAAGGCGGCCTGGGCCGCCAGGGGCAGCAGAGCCGAGCCCGAGAATCTTCACTTCTGTCGCAACATCGCGCAAGTGGTGAAATGCGCGCGCGCCAGCATTCGCCCGGCGGTGGCAGTGCCCCGGGTGGCACCTGCGGGGGCGCCTGCTGAGGGGCCCTCGGGTATGCTAGCGCCTGCGAATGCTTGCGGGGAACAGGCCAAGGATGATGGGATTTGTTGTCTTATTATTGTCCGTGCCAAGCCTTCAAAAAAAGTCGCCAGGTCCATCGACTCTTATAGTACGTTCGGCCGTTCAAGGTGCCTGTGAGGTCACGAAGACGAACTCAATGGCGGCGGCGGGCGTGGAGGAGGAAGCCTTATTGTAGACCAACTTGGCCAGGTTCCTCTCGCCCAAGATGGCGCCGGAGCGTGCGTTGAATTAATTCTGCTTGATGCCAAAAGAACCTTGAGATGAGTGTGCCCACAGAACGGGCGCTCCTCTTGGTCGTGACGTAATCCAACCAAACCTGAATGATCTTCTCCCTGAGCACGAGCGTGAGGTAGCAGGATAAGACGTCGTCCACCCCTCCCTCGCCTATGTCGCGTGTCTACTACCTCTGCTACGACTTGTTGCGTAACGGCAGCCTCTCGGTTGAGACGTAGTTGAGCAAGACGAAGCGAAGAGAGAGGGCCTACTTTCCAAGAGGTTGCGCGACTTTTGACTTTCCGTTGACCTACACGAGACTTGTTTTTCATACACATGTATTTTTCTTTCAATCACATTAAGTAAAGGTACTAAATAGGAGTATGAAACAAAGCTGTTAAATATCATGTGTATAACAAAGGTTGACTATGGAGGCGAACTTTAAGGCGGTTCCAGTCATTTCTCTTCCACCAAAAGCTCACACTAACAATGTGGTCCTTCTTTAAATGCAACGTCGGAGTCCGTCAGGTCCTCACTAAAGGAAAAATCTTTAAAATAGTCGTTCACATCAGTGCCTGTACAGGTGTGGAGTACATTAGTATATGTACATGCGTATAAACGACCAGGTAGTTTGGGTGCGCACGTAATTACTCTAAAGCAAGGGTTATGAAGGGATACTTAATGGGTTAGCACACATTTATGGTACAGTACACATTATAAGGATGCTGTTATTAACCCTCCTGCTGCATTTCAAGGAAAAATACATGATAGGAACAGCAAGAGGAGGAGAAAAACATAGAGTCAACCCCCTTAACTCCCTCCCCCCCTTTATTAAAAACCACAATAATAGAAACCCTCATCATTAGAAGCAATTTCCATTTTACTACCATAAAAGCAAACAGCACTTTCTTTAGGTGAATTCCCATTAGTATAAATGCTCCTCGTGTGTTAGAAGTACTGACTTGGCTGCTCAGTGCACTTTGGCTAGGAAAGTTCCTTTTCCAGCACCAGACAGAAGTAGTCAGTAATAAAGACTTTTTCGGAACAAAATAATGGATGAAACACTATTTTGCGTATGCATGACCAATGATTGACAACGTTATGAGCCCTCAGGTCCCTATCTAGGAGTCCCCCACTATTAGAAACCCCCTTATTAGAAGCAACCGGCCCGATTCCAAGATGTTTCTAATAACAGGGGTTGACTGTAAAATTGTTGTCGTAACAAATAGTTTATCCTTTCATTTCAGTCTTGAGGTATGACATATTTGGAGTGTGTTAGGAGCCATGATTCGCACATCCCCTGCATTACGGCTGTTGTATCCTCAGATAATTATTATCTGAATGGTTCTTCGGGTACTTTTCTATCTTGAGTACTTCAGCAGCCTTCTCTGCCTGGACTCGTAGACCCTCCTGCACAGGAACACCCTGTCCGGCGCCACTCGGCATGTTGGCAGCAACGTGGCCCGATCGTACCCCTCCACCGGCTCCGGCACCACCGAGGCAGTAGCAGATGGCGTCACACCCTGGTCAATCATGCGCAGGAACTTGCGGTACCTGGAAAGGAAAACCCCACGGGGATCAGCACTCAATGCAATGAAAGTCACGTGTACCAGACAGCTTTGCAAACACTGAGACGATATTAAGACTTTGAGCCAGCTGGATTTGTACTTCATATATCCCTTCATGTACGGAGTGGCCCAGAATTAGCCTTCAATTGAGCATGTCTAACATGAATTGCTACACCAGTAACTCAAACATGTGCAACATCATCAAGATTTGCCCAGGGGGCAGGTAGAAGATAAAGACTAACATTTTAATATATTTATCAAACATTTAAGCATCTTCCGTGACATTGAATCTTTCTGAGTAGCTGCCGCCAGTGTCCATAACGTGTTGCAGAGGATTCCCCTGTGGTCTTAAGATGTTCAACAATTCTCCAATAACACCTAATAGGCCTCTCCACTTTTGGGGTGACGCGTTGCACACATATGGGTCCTGGCACCTCATGAGCATGAGCAGACAGTCACTGAATCAGTGATCCTCCAAAATATAATCCTAACAGAGTCAATTTTCACGTACAAAATCCTTGATTGGAATTGGGACCTGATGATTCCCCACAAACACCCCACAGTTCTCCCCACAAACCTAACTCAATTCCATGAAAGAGGTATTTTTGCACAGATGCTAACTTTGACACCCTGTATGTACCTCAAGTTGGCAACGAACAAGTGTTGGCGTACTAGTCTGCAAATCTTATGGAGTGGCTGAAGGTTGTACTTGCAGTAAATAAAGTCAAATGTGCTCATGTTTGCTCACTCCGAAGGTCATCTTAAAGTGCAGAAATACAACACCCAAGAGACTTTACCTGCAATACTCATTGAAGGTCATGACGTAGCACTTGTCCTCAATGCACGCAACTGAGGAGATGTCACGATGTCTGGAAGCGTATATCTCGTCGGGAAGATCGTCCGAACGCCGTCCATGCTCCAAGTGTTCAGGACGGTAATACCACAGCAGGCTCATCATCATCTCACCTAAAACAATGATAGATTGGATTGACCATATGAAACTCTTTTAAATGCTGCTGGTGCACACCACCCAGTAATGGCAAGATTGCGCTGTACATAATTTCTCACCATCCGAGGGATTTTCCCAGAGTGCAGTGACCTTTGCAATGAAGGGCAGATCTTTTTTCCTGTTTCCAGACGCCAGCACGATACAGTCACGTAAGTGGACGATGTCGCCCTCTCGACTGTGCTTCATGGCCTGGTAGCAGATGCGAAACACAGGGGGATCCTCGTTCTGTTAAGTCATAGAGAAGTTAGCAACATATAAGCAATGAGTTGTGAATACCTTACGTTGAGAAGCACTTTTTGCTCTGTGCCATCCCCGAGCCAGCGCCAGCCGTTGCAGTCCTTGGGAACTCCGTTGTTCCTCTTGCTCCAAGGCACAAGAGGTCCCAAGTACTGCGTGGGTCCGCTCTTTTTCTTCAAGCTTCCTGCGGACGATGGCGGACTCAGCCTCAAGGGACCTCTGACTGAGGTTGCGTCCTTGGGGGAGAGGCTGCTGTTTCGACTGGACGAGCGAGAAGAATTGGGGCTGGACGACTTGGAGGACCCGTTGTTGTGGTTCTTGTTGCCGTTCTTCTTGAGGCTGCCGTTATTGTTACTGCTTTTGGTCTGTTTCAGTAAGGTCTGTGGTTTCTTCCTTGGCCCCATGTCCGCCTTTAGCGCGGTCACCGCGGTCTGAGCCATCGTTACTGATATGGAAACTGAGTTGATAGGGGCCGAGGGCGGCCTCAGGTACACCTCGCGCGCGTCCACGTCTGATAGACCCATTCTGCTCAACGCCAATTGGGACTTAAGGTCCTTTGGAACAACTTTGGTAGTCACTTGTCGTACTGGCATCTGCACTGAAGAAGCCGCTGCCGTCGCCATCTTGAGCAAGCCATTTGGCAGTCCTGGATGACCTCCTCCAGAAGCTGTTGGAGTAATTGATCGAGGCTGATGCTGCGGCAACGACGGTAACCTCTTAGTCGGAGGTTTCGGGATGTTAATCATTGGCATTCTACCGACTCCATTCACCGTTGAAGTAGGGGCGCATGCCGTTGATGCGACATTCTTAGCAGTCACTGTCACTTTGGGCACTGGTGGCGGCGGTCTTGACATGGACTTATTATTGCTCGCTGTACTATGCTGGATCTCTGTGATGGTCAGGCCTTTAGGCAGATGGTGATAGAGACTTTCAGCCGCAGTCTTGCTGTTATCACTTGCCGCTACAACTGCGGATGTTGAAAGGATCCGGGCCGGTTTGGTCACAGACGAGGCCTTCCTGGCGGAGGGAAAGAGGTCCTGTGCCTGTTGGGCCACGACCACGGGTCTCTTGTTCGCAGGCAGCGGCTGCTGTGATGGCAGCGACGGGGACGTCTTTGTCAAAGGCGTCGAAGTCTCTGATTTGGCGAATTTGGAGGTCGGTGGACGCCGGTAATCTCTCAAAGGAGACTTGGTGGTCACGACCACAGAGGGAGAAACGGCGTCTTTGGGCTTCTTAGAAGTGGTCCCCGCCACCACAGGCAGGATAGTTGTTTGGCCGACTACCATGGGCTGAGGCAGCTTGTACGACGAAGTGACGTTGCTGGCTGATACTTTGGGGTGCAGCTCTGAAGCCTTTTTCGCGGCAGCTGCAAGCTGCTGTGTCAGGTCCTTGCCGTTGGTCTTGATGCTGGACTTTGACTCTTTGGCCTTGATGGCTGTGGGCTTGACCGCGGAGTGCTTGTCGCTATCAATGTTACCCATCGCTGCTGCTGCTGCTGCTGCCGCTGCTACTGCTGCTGCGTCGGTTGGAGCTGAGATGTTTTGGTTGTTGCTGCCCGGCCCCTTACCAACCGCTGGGGGCCCAGCCTGGACGTTTTTTGGAGGCTCTTGTTGAAGGTCAGGAGGGACATGGTGTTGTACCGAGTAGGAGTAGACGGACGTCTGGTGAGAAGGAAAGCCCGGTGTTGCACCGACAGGGACTGGAGGGACTGGAGGAGCTGAAAGTAGAAATAAAAGCATGTTTACTTAGACTGGGTGACGCAATTGAACCCCTTACACCTCGATGTAGTATCTCTTGCCAGGCCTGCAAGAGCTTTATGACCTGTCATGACCTGCCTCGAAGTCTGCATTACAAACAAGGGCATCGTCTTCGAAAAGTAACTATTGCTATAATTTTTTATATTTGCTTGCAAAGCCTCCGGCTGCAGTCGCCAACGTTAAAGTTGAATTCATATTGTGTAAAGGATCAATTGTTACACCCGGTACATGTACGTGCTATAGTCTATTGCAATGCCGTACTAGATAGCACGGACTACTATGCCCTACTCGTTAGATGTACGATATTATAAATGAGTGCTATTGATCCTGTGTTCAAAGCATTGGGGAGGTGCTTGTAGCGATAGCAAAAACAATTAAAACTATATATAAACTTAACACACCTAGGGCTAAAACTGGGGCTAGCACCCTACCCGTGTAGGGATAATGTGCGGTGTACGGTCCATAATAGTAGGGATGCGGCGGTATCGGTGGTGGCGGCAGGGGAGGAGCAACGTGTCCGGGTAGAGCCACTTGTGTGCCGGTCGACGAAGCAGATGCAGAGGAGGGATTATAGGATGGGGCAGGTGTGAGGTAATAGGAGCCACCGCCAGGGTACGACTGTGCGGCCGCGGCGGGCTGGTACACAGGATACGGCTGTCTGTACTCGGCGTACGAGAAGGGTTGGGTGCTAGGCTGAGGATACGAGGAGTGCGCTGGCGGAGGTGGAGGGTAGCCAGGGGCGGCTGGGTACGGATATGGGAAGTTGAGATATTGTAGAGGCGGCGGCTGCGGCTGCGGAGCGGCGGCGTGCGCCGCCTGCGGCTGAGGCTTTACTGGAGACGATGACGACGCGGAAGAAGAAACCTTCTTGGTCTTGGCCTTTGCTGATGTTCCAGCCGCTGCGGCAGTGGAAGCAGCCGCATTTCCCGGTCCACCAGAGACAACTGTTGGCTGGACGGTGGCAGTGGGTGGTGCCGCTGGCGGAGCATTCGATGACGGCGAACCCGGGCGAATCAGCGGACCAGCGGGTTGATAAAAACCTACAAGATGCGCACGAACGATTGAGAGTGAACTAATTGTGAGCACATGCATCAGGGATCTTTCTTTACATGTTACAGGGCCGGATATTGGATAGTACGTACTGCACCCACTATGCCATTGGCTCCCAAGGTAGGGCCCTTAATGCACTTACGTACATGGCATTCTCTTGGAACTAATCAAGGTCTCTGACGCAAAGACTATTCTTTCATAGGATACGTTTGGCAAATTCATATTATCTGCGGGAACAGCCCCACTTGCAACTTGGACCTCCTCACCAGAAGTCAGTACTTCACATTCTTACCAACAACAACAAATTGTGTTATCGCGTTCATTTTCTGCGAGATACGAGGATGTTCTTATCAGGTAGACTTTTTGGTCTCTAAGTTTATGTATGTCATAGTCATTCAACAAAAGAAATGCGCGTCCCTCGTGCCACAGTGGGTCATCTGTACAAGACAGTCCTTTAAGTAGGAGAACACGAGGCTTCTTTTCAAGCTTTAGCATCCCTATAGCGAAGTTGATCCGAATGTATCAGACAGGAGAGTGGAGGCCACTTCCTGGACAACAAGGTATTTTCAAGGTATTTTAAGATTGCTCTCTGATTTAAAACCGTACTGCTTCCAAGCTGAACCAAAGCTCTTACTTAGACAGCGCAGTAGGGAGACACACACATTGATGACATTACTAAAGTCCAGGTCATGGTACACATTTGCTCTCTTTACCATTTTATATTAGAAAACAATCTCAGCTCCTCATGCTTACATGGCCCTTTAGGAAAATTAGAAAGTGGCTTCGCTTAGCCACTGACCACAACGACAAAAGCAGAAGACATCATGGAGAAGGAGGAGCTCATGAAAGCTAAATTAGGTTGGTCAGGCTACACCGATGGGGCTTTCTCAATGATCAGCTCAAACCGGGGAATTGTCAATCTGGGCAAAGGGCAAAGTCACAATATCGCCACCACACACTGTCCTATTCCCTATGGGGCTCCTGCGGGAAAGACCATCCCTGCTGCTCTCAAAGACACGTTAGACAGTGATTTTGTCAAATTGCCAACCCTATTCAAAGCAGAAGCTCTCAACGAAAGACTGTCCTATGAGCTGCCCAAAGACCTGGATGTGGCTCATGGAGGGGTCCTTACACATCTCTCCATCAGCTATTCAAAGAAAATATCCGAACTCCGTTGGTGACCAAGTATGAACTTGAGATTGTTGCCAGTACAAAAGAAAATGTAGAACAATGTGAAGCTAACTTAAAATTTAAGACAGTTACCAAAATATTGCTCGCTGGGGTGACATCTTCTAAGCTCTGAATGGACTCCATTTTGAAGCTAAGATTCGAAGAACACCATTATCACACAAAATAATGACGGTATCGAGGCCTTCATTGTCTAGCTGGGTCTCCGGAAGAGAAATTTGAGAAAGGAATTGCTGCTCCTTCATCACTGACCAATTAGAAACTTCAATAAGAAACACCAAGAAGTGTGATGATTGTGAAAGTGGAATGAGACTGCTTTCCCGAGATCAATGCAAATGAAACAAGGCAGATAATGCTTGGAACCCATCCAGACGTACAATTGATGATTTCCCTGAGACTGTGTGAGACGAATTCTTGGAACTCGACAACACTGTAGCCTTGGAGGCGTTCTAATGCACGCAGCTTTAATCTTGAGGCTACATGCTGTTTGTCTAAGATTCCTGAATCTACTCTGCACGCTGATTCTCTTTCCCTGAACCTTCGTTTGTCATCCTGGCCTTCTATCCAGTGGTCATCCCAAGTCTCAGGAGAGATTGAATGCTGAAGACATTCATTGCACCCACATGCAGGGTGGCGTTAAGATTTCCAGTTTTGTATGGGGGGTCAGTGTTGATACCGCAGGGTGCATCTTCAACACGTCCCGTACAGTCAAAGCCACCAGGCACCAACTGTCACAGCAAAATCAACTCCAAGACAGTAGAAGACCACAAATGCAAGCTCACATCTTATGACAGAGTCTTGTCAGTCAGACGCCTGTAGCACGCTCTTGTTCAAATAGGCACAATTCCTCCAGAATCAGCAACTTCGAAGTGTGCAAGCAAAGTCAAATATGCCATTTTCGAGAATCTTGCTTAACACTCTTAAGCAGAGGTTGTGTGACTGAGGTGGTGTCAATGCAAAACGTTAGTTGTACGCTTGTAGGAAGAGGGGGGGGGTCGCTTGCTTAACAACTGTCAAATGTAAGCTTAAACACTGCGAAGAGCACAAATATTTGGACACTGATTGTGTCTAGGACGATCCCCCAAAAGTCACAAAAATGGTGTAACATGCGGAAATATATATCATGGCCACCCGTAGATGCCTATGCTGGAAGCCTTAACGTTGCATACTCTATTGCAAAGAGCCTCAGGCACTATTTTTACTCAAAATGTTTACCGTAAGCATATCACTACTGCTGGTAAATTTGCTGCATTCGCATGTAACTAAGTTTGACAATACTTAGTAAAGCTTTAGTATGAGGATAATAATTGAACAACTTTTGTTGACACACCTTTGGATCCACTGCAGTAGCCACCCTACTGTGCGAAACGTGCATATATCAGATATACCAGCAAACGTGAACAACTTCTGGACTGCAACTTTGACTTTTCAGTTCAATATCGACAGAGCGTAAGATTCATTCAAGTCACTGAAAAGCCCCTGTTTAAGCTTTCTAATAAGGTATAAAAGTGGCATCATTTTGATCGACTGGAATGGGAATGATAAAATAATAAACAAACAGCGTGTGAATGTTATAGATTTTTTTTACAACGGCAACCCCAGAAACCTTCCTCGAGACCTTCACTGCGTCCAAGGTGCACTGGGACGATCACAGAGGACTAGAGAATCAGGTCAAGAGCCAGACAGCCACTTCAGCAGTAGCAGAGAAAGAGGAAAAAGGTTGGACTTCTAAAAAATAAAAAAAAGAACCTCGAGCTCCCAAAAGTTCAGCCGGGAAAATCATTACCATCATCATTGGTCTGAAGAGCTTTATCAACACATATACAAACTGCTCCGACTCCAATGATGAATTGCCAAGGACTCGAAGGCCGGCACACCCATCCATCGGCACAGGTGTCACCCAACAAATCCAAGTTCGTTCGAGCAAGTTCTCATAATACATGGTGCAGTCAGTGGGACCTGCCGGGCAGTGTCCGGTGGAAAGTACTTCTGGCACTGCAGCATACCTGGACATGCTAAAGAAGCCGACTGAGTGGTGTGAGCACAGCTAAAGCTGCAAGAACTGTGGCAGGACACGATACCCATCAACACATCAGTAGCCCCCACTCCAGAGTTTTCTGTAGGAACATTGGCAGTTAAGCAGATTCTGGCCATTTAGCATTCATAATTGCCAAGTCTGAATCAGCTGGACTTGAAACATCTAGACACACGTCAAGCAGGACACAACTCCCACACTTTGGTCTCTTGAAGTCCTCAAACGAGGATGTCACAATGCGTGGGCCAACATGTTCACCAACCCCACGGCCGATGCCAGTCAGGCTTGGTGAGGTCCAGTCGAGGCATATGTATATTAATATACTAAGGCAGGAGAAGAATTTTTGCGTGGCTGCATAAATGCTACTGCAACCTTCTTTCTCTAAATATAATCGTGGCGACCTTCAAGTAAAATTAAATGGTTCAACATATTTGTTGTTACGCGGTAGAAGTACCAACATTGTCCTGCCACCCCTGGTGGTCCGTGTAAAGAAGATGCCAACTGCGCACTCTCACGCTGTGAGTCTGTCTGTACTCAGGATTGATCTGTACACAGGAGGAATCGGTCTCGTACCGATTTCATCGGTGATGCAGAGGAGAGCAAAGTCACTCTTAGTGCAGTTTCCTCCTCCAATTACGACTGCTGCCCAAAGTATCCCTTCATTGCTCCCCCTCCTTTGCTCGAGTATGAACCGTCACGTTCAAGAAATCTGAGCTCGCAAGGAGGTATGACGACGACGACGACAGAGACGACAGGATTTTTTCCCCTCTTTTCTCTGCTGGCCTGAATTTTCCTTCCTCTTCGTCCCCTCCCCTCTTTCATGAGCTTATTGTGTGTGTGTGTGTGTGTGTGTGTGTGCGTGTGTGCGTGTGTGTATGTGTGTGTCTATGTGTGTGTGCGTGCATGTGTGCAGACTAAGGCCGCTTTAGAGGGCCTCGCTTTGCACGAGTGCTCGCTCGCTCGCTCGCTCGCCCGCCCGCTCGCTCGCTCGTTCGTCAGCGTGCAGAAAAGAGAGGAAGAAGAAACGAATTTCCAAAGGTCTGCGGCTTCTACATACGAGAAGGGGCCTTCGAACGTCACCGATCTCGGGTGCCGAAGCCAAATGTTGCCACAACCAGAACGTGGCCTTTAAGTGACCTTGCCGGACACGACTCTGACCGGAACTGCATGACCATCTTGAAGGATGCCCCACCAACTTTGATTTGGTTCACTGGAGGGAAACTTTTTTCTTCGACACGTCTCATCTTGGTCGCCGACACAACTCCGCTGTCTTCACTCACCTCACCCAGGAGTCAATCGTATCGGCCTCTGTGCTCCGCTGCTACGTTTGAGAGCTCTTGAGCAGTGAACACATGCTCTTTCAACAGGTTTTCGGTGTCAGGTGACCTTCCCGGAGTCACGTCAAGAAAGCAAAGTGTAATCAAAAGGAATTTCATGTCTTTACGTTAGCTTGTGCGCGCGGAAGAAGTAGCGTGTCTTCTTCTACGCTCGTGTGCGCATCACCTCATGAGGCAAATCTTTTTTTTTTTTCCCCTCCAGATTTTGCCGTTACAACTTGAAATGGCAGTTTCTTCTTTGCCAGAAGAAAAGTAGCATCAATCCCTGTTTTCCCCGTAGCAGCCGTCGCACTCAACCCCTTTATCCCCCTCCCCCCCCCTTGCTTGAAGTTGAAAATTTTGGCCCCGAGGTCACTACTTGAAAAGCGGCCTCCGATCAGAAGTTGAGCACAGTTTCATAGTTTCTCGATCTCGCTTCTTCTCCGGACAAGAATAAGGAGAATAAGAACTTTGCCAATTTGTGGGCCTGCGTCTGGCGGCGCCACAAGGGGGAAAAAAAGGAGCAGCAGTAGGTACTAGGGGAAATTCATTTACGGTATTTTAACTCCCCCCTTCTCCGCCTGCTGCC
>JAAUXU010053980.1_pt1 | contig 15827 bp, 12 predicted proteins | sample 7278151 | NCBI WGS metagenome assembly JAAUXU01 (sample SAMN14350113, study PRJNA611818) | marine sediment metagenome | isolation source: surface marine sediment (1.8m) | place: French Polynesia: Moorea | collected 2018-08 | reverse complement strand
TTGGATGTGTTTTTCAATGGATTTGTGACCCATTACTTTTTTGTTGTCCAATCCAGCAAAACAGTTGAATAACTTGACGAATTTTGTTGAGTACGAGGAAAAAGTTGAATTTCTTCCTGTGGTGAAAGGACTGAACATATTGCAAGGAGAGCAAAATTGCTTTGTTGGCTCTCTTTTGCCAGTCCTCACGAAGATTAAGGCAAATTTGTCATCAGAAAAGGAGAAAGTGCATGTGTGCAAGGCCCTAGATGAAGCTCTGGGTATTGACCAAAGGTTAAAAAAAATTGAAAGTGATTTCTTCTACATTACTGGTGCTTTACACCCCCACTTGAAAACATCCTGGATAGAGTCAGCTGAGAAAAGAGCCAGTATTTGGAACCTGTTGGATGCAGAACTCAAAGAAATCGGCGATGCTTCCCCTGCATGACCTGGAACACAAGAATCTGCTATCAAGAGCACTGATGACCTGGAAAGTTTCTTCCCTGTTATTGAGATCCTCCTCACTCCAAGAAAGACCAGTTGGAAACATTCAAGAATCAAGCACTCAGCCAAGGCGTTATCAACCTTGAACAGTTTCCAGCTTTGAAGATACTGTTTAAAAAATATAATTCAGCATTGCCTTCGTCTGCCCCTGTGGAAAGGCTGTTTTCGCTGGGAGGAGAGCTGTTTGGGAGAAAAAGGCATGCTTTGAGTAACAAGATGTTTGAAAAGAGGCAGTTGTTGAAAGCTAACTTTGGAGTACGAGCTTAAATACATCTGCATGTATGATCAGTATATGTGTCCTGTCTTAACTTTCTTTGTGCCAGGGTGGACTGGATCGGACTGGACTGGTGAGCGGCTATCAGTCTCTATAGCGTGAGCGGATTAGCAGAGCGTCAATCAGCTGGATTGGACTTGCGAGAGCATCCTGGAGCGGGACATACAGGGACTGACTCGTTGTCCTCATCATGTTCTCTCTGCTCTTCCTGACGGGCTGATCCTTCAGCTTTGTCCAGGCCTGCTTCATCATCAAGATGCTGTCCTGGGGACTTATCCTCTTTGACCCATTCTGTGGGATGTGCAGGAAATTTTGGTAAAAAAAATTAACAACGACAGATATCTTTGTTCTTTTCTCCATGTTGGGCAATTTTTTCGTCTCTTACATTTGTGATAAATTAACTAGTAGTCTTTTAAATTGAAACTTTGGGTTTCTGCTCTAATAAGCGTGTCCCACTGTAGATTACTAAAGAATAGAATGTGCGAGTGACGTTTTGAGTCTGTGCTTTCACCTTTCGAATTGTGTCTCCTACCTTGGCGTGCAGGTACCTGCTGCAACATGAGGAGCTTTTCAAGTCCCAGATCAGCCTCAAAGAGTGAATTTTTAGGTGCGTATACAGGGTGGAAACGCGATACAACAGTTTCATCATGCTGAATTTAGAATCTGTGGGACCAGCTTTACCCTATCGAACCCATACTTGCCAGCTATGAAGTTGAACATGTTGGTTGCGTCGCCGTGAGAGCTTCAAGGCAAGAGCCAAGCTGAATGTGGCGCACCAGACACATCTGTGTCTCCACGCGCCAGTTGTGACAGTCCGTGGTGTCCGCCAAGTCCTAGTCTTGACACGTCGCCTGAAGCGTGTCACGTCGAGTGACGTCTTCAAGGTTCAAAGCTTGCGAAACGAGACATCCTTCGTCGCCCTAGTTGCCGCACATGCAGCGTGTCAACAGCTTGATGGAGTTCTGGACAATTGAAATCTCATCTTGAAGATGTTGAGGACGCAAAACTCAACAACTCACTGAGCTGTGGGTATGAGAGACTGATCTCAGTCACTCAGACTGTACACATGAGGGGAAAAGTTTTCTTGCTGCTTAGGAAAAGTCCAAAGTGTAAAGATTTTAGCAGTCTCATGTCCAAGCTCGTGCAGTTGAAGAAGGAGTTATTTTCATGATGATGCCGAATGGTCAGTGTTGCATCCAGCACCAACAGTTTGGCTTTGCAGTGGAACGACAAGTCTCCTTTCTGACAAAAATGGTTTTGCTGATTTGAATTTAGTTATCGAAATGTGTCAATATTGAGTTGCCTCCACTAGTGGAACACCTATGACAAAGTGTAAGTTGAGTGGCCCAGAAAGCCCATTCATTGTCAATGTGAGATAGAGCAAAAAGTGTTTTAGCCAACTGACTGGAGCAAGAGAGCTAGCGAAGATCAGTTTGTTCAGGTGTCGTGATTGGAAAAACAGAAGAAACAACCAAACTTTCTTTAGAATTAGTGTAATCAGCCTAGACTACGCAAAGTGCCACTTTGCCTCCTATTCACAATGATCTCCTCACAAGGATAGGCGACTTTGCCTTCACGAGAAGTGGAGAAATTTCTCAGATGCACACTTTGAAGCAGCTTTCTGGGCACTTTCACACAAGTTTGCGGTCTCCAAGTGAGATGTAATATTAATCTGTGTCTCAAAAAAAAACCCTAGAGGTATCTTGATAGTGGAATGCAGCCGGGGAACATTTTTTATTTTTCAATCAATCATATGTGATGCAGCACAATGTGGCAGAGCAGGATTTAAAGCGGATAACAACAAATCCCGGATGGGTCTCCTTGTTGACTGTCTGATGTTGTGCAAGCATTAAATTAAATGGTGTTGTTTACCCTTACCACGAAGAAGGATCATGAGAAGACTGGCTTTTCTTGCGCTTTACAAGGATGTTCCTGGATCTGAAAGAAACAAGTATACAAGTGTGTAAACTTGTATCAGAGTTTGTCAACAGTTGAAGCTTCCTTTCAGTAGGGTTAGTCCAAGAGGTGTGACGTCATTAAAAGGAAAATTCGAACACGACCAGAGCAGTTAGAGGGCAGGGATTTCAGGTGACTTTCTGATGTCCATTATACCATTGTGGACATCCCGGACATGAAATGCCACATCACCATGGCTTTGAAGTGGGCACAGCACAAACGCTTGCGTTTTCCTTCAGACGCAGCCGTGACCAAGCATCTGCTTCACCCAGGCATCCACTACGGCCGTAAACAACTAAACACCCAGTTTGCCAGTGTTCATTTTAGTGACATCTCGGAAATTTGGTCAAAAATGTCGCTTTAGACTCACCCAACCGGAGCTGATCTTCAGCTAGCCGATCTTCAGTTACCAGAGCTTCAGCTACCAACAATTCAGCTAGCTTGATAACTCAGACTCTAGCATCACTGCTCAAGCTGTCACTCTGCCTCCTAGCTGCTTGTGGCTGTGCTTGTACCTAATTTGGTGTTGTCTTTTTAGGACCCATCTTCGGTGACCTTGGTTGCAGGTTCAGCTTCGCAAAGGAATGGCCTCTTGGTCCTCTCGTCACACTTGGTGTTAGCAACTGGGTGTGGTTGATTCCTTCCTTCGAGGTAGAAGAGGACACAATCATGTCCTCTCTTCCTGCTTGGCTGTCTGCTTCCCCAGTACTCCGGTTTGAAGGCATCCCCGTCGGAATCATAAACGAAACTGTGTAAACATATTAGCCGTAGTCATTTAACGAAAGTTTGCTTTTTCATGCTTCCGGCTGCTTACTTGCCGTCGTCCTCAACATCGTGTACACCGACCCAAAAGCTGCAAAGAAAGAAGAATGTGTCAACCGAGCTTCCTCAGTAGGTTTTTTGTAAGTGTATCTGAACAAGCCTCACATGGGAATGAATTGCCCGAAGTGATTGTTGAAGAGATCAATGTGTTCCTGGTTTCTGGGTTCTGCAAGGTGTGCGTCCTCTAGCTCACAGGCCAGCTGGGCTTCTCCATGGCTCTTGGGCTCAAAGTGCAGCTTGTAGCACTTCTCCAGCTTCTTGACGTAGCCATGAGGACATAACGTGTCACATTCTTGAAAGACAAAACCAATCATACCACATCCAATACAGGTACTGTAGTCCCTGCTCGAGGATCATCCTTACACTGACAAAATCACTCAGTTAGGTTATAGTGACATTTGCGATAATGACAGTCTTCGGACTAAAAAAAAAAGGTAAACACGACTTTGCTTGGGGACATTTATATCACAGCTCACATCATGAAAGCATTGGCGATGGTCAATGTAGGCCTCAAGCCGCACATGTATTCTTACTCCAACTCCTTTCAATTTTTTCCTCACCAGACTTCATCAGGTGAGATAAGTCACTGAAGTCAAAAAGAACAACATGAACGTGAACATTTCTATGTTTTTCACCCCCTCAATACATTTATTTCGATTTAATGTTAACGCACCATAAACAATACCCACTTTCCATTTCTTTGCATGGCATTGCACAGAATGGAACCCGTCTGGAAACAAAATACACAGGGTAAAACACCTCATTCATTCTTGGAACATCGGTAATGAGCTGCTTTGAGTGGTTTGGATGAGAAAGAAGTTTTTATCTTATGATAAAAGCTATGATCGAAGCGACTTTCAGAGATACGGTGGACTCCGCTTAACCAATCAGCCTCACCAGAAAGTGACGGCACAACCAAAGTTAGAATTTTTGAGCTGGAAAGTTATGTATCTTTTGAGGCAGGAGACTAATCCAAAGGCTCTTGTTTATTTGTATCTTATGTGTCGAAGCCTTAAAAAATATAATTATTAAATGAATTTAATAAGAATTAAATGTTTGGGGCAGCCAAAGAAAGAGGAACCATGTGTGGAGAAACATTGAGCAGTTTCAGCCACGATGTATGCAATGTGAGCATCACATTTTAGTGCCAATAAAACAGGCTTGAAAACAAAAAATGCCATGTTAAACTAGAAACGTCATTCTCATCAAGAAGCACAATGCACACGATTTCAGATTTTGCACCTCGAGAAGCAGCTTGATGACCCTCGGGCCCCCCGCCCCTGCCCCCGCCCCTGCCCCCGCCCCCGCCCTCGGGTCGTCAACTGTGCCTCTCAAGCTGCAAAATCTGAAATCGTGTGTAAAGTGCTTCTTGACTAGAACGACGTATATAATAATGTCCTCCTTTTCCAGCTGAGTGTCCACATTTATCTTTTCGGACAATTGTACCGTTGATGCCATTGGAAAACACTAGATGAGTTTTGTGCTGCTGCAGTGTTTGGTATGGGCAGTTTCAGTGGAGTCAGTTGGGCCCTGCAATGCACTGACAGCTGTTGGGGTGGACCCTGCATATGGAATTGGTCATCCAGACAGTGCTTGACAAGACGCAGCATCTTGAGTGCCCATTTCGAGCGCTCAAAGTGCAGCTGCCCAAAATGCACCCTTTTCCACCTGTGTCTTTCTCTTGGTGAAGGAGGCTGCAACTTGCCCGCCCCAGAGACGGAGCCCTCCGGACCAACCCCACCTCAGGCTCAAAAGCATCATCACAGCCAAGCCTGTCCAAAGTGCGGACGGCAGCGGGCGAAGTAGGGCGCCCTGCTCACCTGCGTGGCCTGAGTGAGCACTCAAAAGCAGTGCGATGGGCAGATTCTAGCCCAAGCTAAAGTCCCATAGTGGCCAGTACTGTACGGCACTGGGCTGAACCAGGTGACAAGAGCAAGCTTGAAAGTAGCAGGCTCTTTTGTGACGAAAATGTGCACTTGTCTGATCGAGGTCACTCTCAGCAATCTGTTCTCACTTTTCTCAAGGAGTGCTGAGCACCAATTTTGCCCACTCTTATGGGAGTGATCGTTTCGACCACTTGAAGTGACCAATTCTTTCTGCTCAAGGAGCATCACTAAAAGCAGGGACTACAGAGTTGGAAACACTGTTGGACCCAAATATATAGACAATCGTTTGTTGGCAACAGCTGACTTTCTCAACCAGATATTTAGCAACTTGTAGGAAAAATGTATGCTTAAGTATGTCATTGCTAGAGTGCTTCTGGAACTTCATGTCCAGGCAGCTGATGCCAGAATGCTTTTCGTGTCTGGCTAACAAATCATCGCATGTCAACTCCTATCCCGGGGTCTCGAGTATCGAAGTCAATTGTAAATACAGTCGAGCCCGCTTAATATGGACACCTCTGGACTGCATGAAAGTGGTTCCTGTCACTATTGGATACTGTATTTCTGCAAATAGAAGCCGCCCCTATACAGTAGCCGCACCCCTCGACCCTCATCATTTAATGGAAGCCACCCTGGAATTAAAGCAAAGGTTACTGATTCAGAAATGAAAAGACCCAAAGTACGATGAAAAAATTTGGCTCATTTTAGTATGGTGTTGAGTTAACTTTTGCATTTCGTCTCGACAGAGGTGTCAAAAAAAGTTACAGATATTTTAAGTCTGAAGGTATGTGAGACAGAGGCCGCCCTTGAATAGAAGCTGTACCTAAAAGTCATATATATGTAATACAAGCTGCGGCTTGTAATTGCGAAAGTACGGAATATTTAGCGGGGTCGACTGTGTTTACCTAAAGCCCATCTGCCCTCGATTGCAAATCCTTCGTAGATGCCAACTTGTTGTTCCACAGTCATGACTGCTCAGTACGCAAAATGCGTCATCTATGATTTGGGCCCAACGGTGAACCTGTGGACCTCGCACGTACCGAGCTGCGTGGCCTCCACTTCACACACGGCGGAGTTCCACTTTTTGTTGTTACAGTTGGCGTCATTCAACGGGCTGAGGTTTCCCTTCACACTGAACATGACGCAGTCCTCATTGTTCAGGTTGTCGTTGGGTTGGTTTACCCCCCATGGAAGGGTTTCCATAGGGGAGTTGTCTGACGCATACTCGAAGCTGGCAACAGCAACGTGAAGAGACTGGTCAAAAAGGAGCACGCCTTGAACACAGACAACAACTTACACGCCCTCTGTTCTCTGGTCAGTCAAGCCCAGCCACGTCCTGCCAGTGAGAACGAAAATGTATAGAAGTCCTGCGCTTACCACAGGACTGACAGAACTGGATACTTTTTTACTAGTGGTCCAAACACGTGGGTGAAGATGCTCAACTCGAACTCGCTCTTGGGCTCGGCCAGCTTGGCCCCCTCATCCCTGCAACACTGCTCTGCGTCGGCCCAGTTAGACTTTTCTGGGTAGAGCTTGTAGCACTTGTCCGGGACCAGCATGGCGTAGCCCTCGGGACAGCCTGAAATGTGCTTGTCTCACTCGATGTGCGTGCTAGACGTAGTTCGACCTCAGCAGTGCGTCAAAAAATGGACGCCGCCCTCTCGTATCCGGTTCGTTCTCTGCTGGAGGAGATCGGCAATTTGTAGTCTGAGTCCCAGTGCTGAGTAAGTCTCGGAGTCGTCCAAGTACGGGCCTTGCCAAACGGGGATGTGATGTTCACCATGGTCAAGGAGCTCGTGGGACCCAAGGGAGCTGAGGGACACCTTGAGGCTGTCATGACCCAAGGTGAGGCCGGGAAACAGTACAGTCTGGTGACCAGTAGAAAACCACTGTCCAGAATAGCCTCTGAAGCCTGCTACAAACTGTGATGGGGAATGTTAAAACTGCCTGGCCAACATTTTGCCTGAAACCCTTGACCTGGTGAGGTATAATAAGCTGAACAGAACTTAAGGCCACTTCTTGACGTCACCCCGGTCAGACGGAAGGCAGCATCAATTTCTTGACGCACTGTACAGAACGTGTTGTAGGCTTACTTGGGCACAATGTGGGGCACGGAGGTGGAGTATCACAAGGACATTGGCCCCCGCAATACGCTTCCTAAGGCATAAGTAGTGAAATGTAGCCTAATTGTAGGCACACATGTAACATTATGTAACATTGGGAACTGGTAGAGGCCGGGGAGACCCACTTGGAGGACCAGTGGGCCCTGATCCGGAGCGACACGAGCGTCAGGTGACTTTCAGTCCACTTCTTGCACAGTATGACCATTACCTGACCGGCGCACTTGGCGTAGCATGGGTTGGAGTACTCATTCCCATCGGCGCCGCACACCACGTCCACATAGGCCGGGCAGATGCAATCCTCGACGCAGGGGCACGGGCCCTCACATGCAAACTCAACCTGGTGCGTGGTACAATCAACTATAGTAGTAGTCAGCAGCAAATATATCATAACATTGAGACTTGTCATAGGCTTGACTCTGAGGAAGAGCAAGAAGTCAGCAACAAAATTATCATAACTTCGGGGCTGACAGTGAAGTAGGTATAAATTATTGCATGCAACGAAATGTCTACTGCACTGCAGTAGTAGTACATACATGGTTCTAAGGGCGCACATACGTACATCAACCTCCACGTCCAACCAGCAGCGGTTGGGATAGGAAATCTGGTTACTTCCACAGACTGGAATGTCGTCTTCACTGGTGGGACACACACACGAGTCCTCAGGCTCTTCCATGATCCCTGCTTGAACCGTGGACAGGAGGAGAAGTGCGGTCAGGACTGATGGCAGCAGCATATCTGTGATATGAACAGACATGTACACTGCACGTCAGACCATTGCAATTACAATGATGCCCCCCGTGTACAGCGGACCCCAGACCCCGACCATGTGACGGATCCGGACAAAGCCTGGAATCCTCAAAGTCGAAGTGTGTCTCTTCACGATGTTCTTGCTGCTGACGTAGAACATCAGTACAGCGAGACTTGACTGTTGTTGTAACTTACCTCCAGCTCTGCACAATTGCACTGCATCAATCATTGTGGCTTCACGTATGTGAGCATGCGCGTATTACTGTCCAACGTCACCCACGTACGTGCCTGGTGCATTTTTGAGAATTGCACGTGCATACGAAGTGACATACAAGAATACACCGAAGTCGGTGTGGGTGGCCCACTTGGAGAGCGAGGTCAGCAGTATATTACGCGCATCTTTAATCGTTTAACCTTGTTTCTTCAACGGAATTATCCAATGTGCATCATTTTTTCAACTCCACAGTGGAATTCGCCACTGCTATCTATACTTTCCTGGGATCTTAGCTGCACACAGCACTGAAAATCTAGATCTCCAACACGTGGAAATAGGATGACGTCTCCGGGAGAAGCTTTTATACTTGGAAAAAAGAACCTGCTATGTTTACTTTAATTTGGAGCTGATTGGATTCTGTCAGAACTTGCGAGATGTCACTTCCATAGAGAAACGCATCCCGCTATGCATCGCATTGGCTTGGCTGTTATAATCGATTGCTACAGCAACATGCAGAGGTTGCAGATCAAAGCCGTAATCGAGGCCGAACGCAGGAGCTCCTTTTAATACAAATATTCTCTACTTAGAAAGTAACTTTTTTAAGTAAACTTTGGCCAAAGCTGGTGCATTCATGCGCCACACGCCAAACAGCCATCGATCGATCACATATATGCGCAAAAGCCAAACCTGGACTTGTCAACAACTGTCAGGTGTTCACTCTGAAGCTGTGTGCGTCTCATTGATTAAACTATCAGTCTGTTTAACTATCACTTTCTCTGACTTGTTCGCTGATCCTAAAAAGGTTAATAGCGCTTAGTCCCTATCTGTAGGCAGACATGTCAGAGCCATGACACGACCGCATGGCGACTCCAGACGTTTCGTTGCGCAGGTCATCAGTGCTGACGTCACAGTCTTCACATGCTGTGTCCATGGAGCTTTTGAAAGATATTTGCAGATCCTCCCTGCCAAAAACCCCTCAAGAGACCGCAGAAGTCGGTGTGGGTGGCCCACGCTCCCCTGCAGCGCGCAAGCCAACGCCGGGAAGGCCCTTGACCAGACGACGACCGGCGCGCTCGCCTGCAAGTGTATCCACATGTGCCACTTCACACACGAGGGGGGTGCCAAACATGCGATGCGGCTTGTGCAACATTCAGTTGGCTCCTTATCAGAGTATCCTCCACAGTACGCCAGCAACATCTCGGCCGACGCCAGCGCGTTCAGTTCCGTGTCAGTTCTCAGTGTTGGCGCAATAACACCTTCAACAAAGTTAAAAGACCTGCGCATCTTGTCCGCCGAATCGATCCTAGTATCTATCTATGTTGGATCCACAATGCCAGCATGAGTTCTCTGGACCTGGGTGAGCCCGGGCAACACTTTAAGTCTAGTGTCTATTGTAAGTCTGTGAGTGCTATATTTCCATGACGTCCGATATCATTGCCGGTGCGCAGAAAAAAAATGACCTTTGATAGCCAGACTTTGACATCATTCAACAGATCTATCCTCTCAGTCGGGAGTTTGTTTGTTGGTCTGCAAGAAGGGTTCCTCTTCCAGGATAGAATCACTCTTATCTTCCCTCCAAGTCTCAATGTCAACTCAGTCAGCGGCAACGTGATTGTTCAGTCACCAGACACAATCAAGTTAATGGCCAAGAATAACGTGAGATGAAATCAGACAAAATAATCTACAATTTTATTCATCTTCTTCCCTCATCAACGATGAAAGCGGTCAAGGGCAAGCAGGGACAATCATCAGGACTGACATCACTCTCATTGTGTTGCCAGTCCGGTGATGCTTGCGCTTCAGTGATGCTTCCGTCAAATTAGTGATTGCTGCTTGCAGGAGTTTTTCACACACTGCGCACACTCAGGAGCAGGACAATTTTGGGTAGTTGGGCCTAGAGCAGTCATGAGTGTAATGAGCCCAATTTTTTTTGCTTTATTTCTGGAATCTCTTCTACAATCGATTCAAGTTGGTCAAATCGGCTCAAATTTACCAAAGACACCCACTAATGTCTGATACCTTGTTGAACTTAACAGTAGTAGTGCTGAAGATGTGTGACACTCCTTTTACACCTGACCTTAGACTAAAACAGAATCAGGGACACACAAAATACTGTGGGTTTTTTTAAAGGAAATCGGTTTTTTGTAATTTTTGACCCCTGTGCACAGCCAAACCACTGAATGTATCTGGATTAAATTTAACGTGGAGCAGCTCTCTTTTTATCCAGGGAAGGTTAGAGCAGGGTCGAATCTGACCTCAGAGACCATTTGAGATTGTGTATTAAGGCCAAAAGTTAAAATTGATCAAGGTTAATTGGCCATTATCGGGCAGAAGGAGGCATGAATTGAAAAAGTTCATAGGTTTTTCACAAACATAAAATCGTTGCCCTCAGTTTGTGACCTCACATGACAAAAGCAGCCATACCTCAAAAAGGTCTGACTTGCTGACATCAGTTATTTCTGGGATGACAGCCGCCCTTGTATGACATTGAAAAATCATGTTGAGGTTGAGGCTAACTTGAAATTTTTGCCCCTACTATGTCCTTATGGAAACAAACACTAGCGAGATCAGATCGGGACAAAGCTCATGCAGTCGAATCTTAAGCCATCTCAACACGAAGTGACTTCAGTCACTATAGGTGAGTTGTCACTATGTTCAGCGCCTTCTGTGTGATGTCTGTCATGTCTAGATGAACTAAAGACATCACATTTGCATTTCCAGACTGCTCAACCGTAGCTTCACCTTCACATGAAAGCTGGAATATTCTGCAAGTCTATTATAAAAAGCGTGACAGACACACCTTATATTGTTGCTACTCTTCCAAATTTGCCAAGTAGGGTAAGCACGTAAGTGTCTTGTGACTCACTCGTTTTTAGTCATACACCCCAACATAAGATGTTTTCACCAAGTCAAAGTTTTTCTAGGAGAGTTGAAAAGCCTGTCTGAAAGAGTTTCAGTCGTCTTCTGTACCCATCCTGTTGGTTTCCACCAAGTCCTCCAATTACTCCTCGATCCTACCTCATGACATGAACCCACTGAACCTTGGCGCACATCCACATATGAACTGCGCACACCTGAATACATCATCGGAACTCATCATCAAGGACGCAGAGTCATGGAAACTGATGCTAACGGACCGTGAGTTATTATTAGGATTTCACTCTTCTCAATTCATCTCTTTTAAAGTGTTCTACCACCAATATATAGTGAAGGTCCGGCCTCTGTAGGCGCTCAAAACAGATGATGAAAGTACATTGAGGGAAAGAAAACATCATCTTCTGAATAAATTGGTCACTGGGTTTTCTTTTGGAAGAAGCAGTTCTGTATTTCTATCCTATCATGAAATCAAGGCTCGTCGTCAACAGGGGTCTTCTTCCTCTACCCGAGGAGAGCAAATTGTTCATAAGGGTCAACATTACTATTATTGATCGATCGAGGTTATGTCGACTGCATTTAAGACTCACAAGTGTCAAAAGATATTTTGTGTACAGTATGCACAAACCTTAAGGTAAGATCCTTAACATTTGGGTGCTTCACACATGCACACATCTGCCCACATCTACGCAGTAACAAGAAAAGTCAGTATGTGAAATTTGCAAACAATTTCGAGTAGAAATGTTATATGATTTATACAAAACCAGCCTTGCTCGGGTTAGTATAAGACCCACCCCAATCCTGCCCCCCAGCAGACTCGCCCCTCTTTGTCGGGTGTCTTCCCACGGCTCAACCCGCGCTTCGAGCACAACACAAAGCTGATCTCTCTCTCAAAGTTGATGTCGCTCTCGAAGCTGGTCTCACACTTCACACTCACCATGTCAGATCAGATCCATTTTGTTTTTACTTTTGAAACTGGCTGCTCCAGATGTCCCTCACTCCCTGTCTTGACCTCCTCTCCAGGGCTGCCAAGTTGCAGTATTTGGTGAAAGTCCTCAACTAAGTTGCGCGGCTGATTTTCAGGTGCAGGAGGCCCGTGTGTTCATGTGGTGGGCGAGTCCGCGGCTGATTTTGGTGGTGGTTGAAGCTGAGTAATAAACATCTCGGTGCAGTGGACAGGGAAGTCTGCATCCCCCCTAAAAAATGGACCGGGGGGTGGGTGGGGAAGGGCTGTGCTCATCCCTGAGCACGACATAAACCTGTCCTTCATCAAGCCAGCGAGAGAGGAGGCGCTCCTCCGGCACTGATCTAGACAAGTTAGAAATCTGCGTCAGACACACGCACGCACGTAGTACATGTGGGGTCCTGGCACTTGACATACACACATGTACAGATGCCGTGAAAATCGGTCATGCTTTCACTTGACCCACGGTTTTACGCAAAGAATCGGCCCGAAGATTAAAATCGGCCGCAGACAGACAGACACGCATACATACATAATGCCCTCTCACTTTATTTATAAAGAGATGGGAAAGCTCAATGAATGCCACTTTTTCTCTACATTTGAGAAATAGAAAACTATGCTTCTCGTCGGACGTTGGTCAACAGCAGCTGAATACATGCAGGGAGCAACACTACAAGGCTTCGACCCCTGGTGACCGGTGTGGAAATGCAGCGCTGCACCCAGGACGTCACAGTTATGCTTGGTAGTCCACTCATTTCTCCTCCAGCAACTGGTGTCAGCAACATCAGCTGGCAGGTGAGGCTGCAGCTTGGTAGTTGAGAGGACCAGCCTTGAATAGCGCCATCATTTTCTTGTGCTTGGTCTGGAGCTCCCGCAAGTGCTGTTTCAGCTCTCCACATCGGTCATGGACATCATGATCATCACCAGGTGTCTCAGTTTGCATGCTTGAGTCTGCGACATCGACTGCTCGGTGCTTCTGCAATGAAATTGTGTTCGATGTCAGCACTGTCCCCCAACTGCCAGCTTCCTTCCTGAAGCCAAACATCTCTGAGGCTTGATACTTCGTGACCGTCATGGCGTGGACATGTGCACGTCAATTGGCCCACCTCACATGGGCGTCACCAAGGCTGTGCTCGTACCGCTTGCAATGTTGGACGCATACTCCGCCGATGACATGTTAATCAGTAATCTTACGTTTAGTTATTATCTTTAAATCTTAGATAAAATGAGGTTTCAGTAACAGAAAACAGAAATGAGTCAATAGATGCAGAAGTATAGTAGAGAGAAATAGAAGTGTTGTCCTTGTGTGGACAGAGTGTATGTCTCTCTCATATACAGTTCAATGAGACACTATCACTGCCAAATCTAAGCCACTGAGACTACGGATCCCATGATTTTAGTACATAGCAGCAACTTAACTTCAACTTGATTAGAAATGCAAGTAAACGTAACTGCATGAACTTTACTAAATTGTGGGTGCCTGCAATGAGTGAAAAGGTGTCCAGTCTCAGCAAAAATGAATCTTTGAGCACTTTTAAAATATCACTTATGATTCACATTGACTCTATAACCCAGCCTGACCCTGAACATGAGGTTTCATGCATCTACTAACCACTTATGGCGAAATGACTGTTCACTGATATTCATCGATGAATCTTATGTTAAGACAGAAAGTGTAATAATCACAACCTATGACTTAGTCACCTCTAACATCTTGTTCTTCCTCCGCTCCTCCTGGTTGGCTCTTAAGGCTTCAAATTCAGCCTGAAGTCGCTGGCTGTCACTTTTCAGTCTTAGGTTCTCCCCTTCCTTGACCGCCAGAGCTTTGTGGAGTCTTTGGACCTCATCCTATGAAGACATCAGTCAAAAGTTTGTACAAAAGAACAGAGTGCTGTTTGTTACCTTATTTTTTTCCCTGAGCTCGCATATTTTGCTCTCTAATGCAGCCATCCTCCCATCGTCTCGGGTACGTTGTTCTTCTAGGTCCTGTCGGAGGCCGACTCCTTCTTGCTGCAGCCTCTCCACCCGCACCATCTGATGGGCGGTCTCTTCGTTGGCTTCTGCAATCAGTATGAGGCTGGATTAAGACACACTTGCAAGATGTCCAAGACGGTGGAGGAGATGAGGGCTGAAGCTGCTGGGGCGCAAGTAGCTCCTCTGTCAGTGCACTCGACAATGTTGTCGTCAAGTCCACCTTTGCTGCCTTCAGTGCATTTGCTCTGTAAAATGGTCTCCCACCCTCGATGCTACAAATGTTCTGAGGGCAGCAGTCCTGGTCAGCTGAAGGAACAGACTCACTCCTAAACAAACCGATGGACTCCATCCCAGATGGATCTCGAAGACCACGGAGGAGACTCACGACAAATGGTTTTCTCTCAGCCTCTGGTTAAACTTTCGACAAGGTCAAACTTTCCTTTAAGTCACATTTACCTCAAATTTTTTTGACTTGGTCGTTATGAGATGTAGGCACCCTTATAAAGCACAATATCTAAGCATTAAAGTGATTACCACTTAATTACATTTTTTATAAGATAACTGAGATAGTGAAACTTGAAATGTTGCTTTGGCAAGGATGAAAAAGTGGAGAATCACGACCATGGTAGTTGGAGGCTTTTTAAACTGTGTAGTGGAAGTCTCAATTTAAAGTCTTGATTCGAAGGTGATTTCACTGCTAATGAACTTTAGGGCTCGATTCCATGAAAAGTCTCAGTTCAAGGACAATGAATTGTGATCATGCTTGAAGTCACAACGGTCAGTGATGCTGATCAGGATCAGCATGATGGCTAACGAAGCTGAGGCTGAGCACCGAATGGTCGTCAAATGCTTCTTCATCTGTAGCACGACTTGAATAGACCAAGTGGCAAAGTTTGGTAAAAGCCTTGATTCAACCAGAGATGACGGAAAGTCTACACTTATACTGAGACTTAATTGTAACAGTTAAAGTTGTCTCGCCTTTCAGTTCTCTCCTGGTGCTTTCCACGTCTGACTGGATCAGAGCCTTCTCCTTGGCAAGCTTCAGTTTCAGGGCACTTTTCTGGGCTGCAAAATCACACTCCTTCTGTCCAAGTTGATCTCGGAGACGTTGGCCCTCAGCCCTCAGAATGCTGCTCTCGTTCTCCAGCTCCTGCACACGCAGCTTCGTCTGTCCCAGCTCCCTCACAGTCTGTGGAATTGTAGGTTACCTCGAACAGGGTTGCTATTTCGGCATCATTAGCGACTTATGCTAATACGCTTGCAAAGGCCGGTTCTGGCACACACACACATATATTAGGCTATAACAAAACAGGGTCAATTTTGGAATTTCATTGCGTGCATCATACATTTGGTGCATAATGATATATTAGAGAAGTGTAGTCAAATGGTTTTGCAAAAAATGTGTTTTAGCTTTCCCTCTCATCACTTAAAGTTCTCTACTATAGTAGCTGCCATGAACTAAAATCAAACAAACTGAATAATGAAGGAAAACTTTATTTGCCACACCTGAATG
>JAAUXU010044733.1_pt1 | contig 15827 bp, 10 predicted proteins | sample 7278151 | NCBI WGS metagenome assembly JAAUXU01 (sample SAMN14350113, study PRJNA611818) | marine sediment metagenome | isolation source: surface marine sediment (1.8m) | place: French Polynesia: Moorea | collected 2018-08 | reverse complement strand
GTACGAGGGTCACGAGGGTCACGAGGGTCACGAGGGTCACGAGGGTCACGAGGGTCACGAGGGTCACGAGGGTCACCAGGGCCACCAGGCTACTGGACCCACCAGGGCTACTGGACCCACCAGGGCTACTGGACCCACCAGGCCGACGACGCAGACAGAGGGGTCGTGCATGCACAGTAGCAATGCTACACATCTTCCCTTGTTCTCCTGCCACAGGGTTGAGGGAAACTTGCGCCATGCTCGACGACGACGACGACGACGACTTCGGAGTCATTGATTGGTATGCAAGGTTTCCATAGTACAGGGTGGGCGGAAATTTCCGCCTCAGTTTCAATGCAAGAAGTTGGTTTCACGTCCAATGGCTGCATTTTGTCCCATGCAAGTGAAATGTGCGCAGTCTGCTGCACCCTGTACGATGAGTTTTTAGAAAATCCAGTTAAAAGCTCCTGTTTTACCCACCGCTCTCAACCTAACCTTGGCTTCTCCATGCATCGCGCTGAGCCCTAAATGTAAAACAATGGAAAAACCACTTTTAGGGGAAAGAAAGAAATTCGTTTTAATCTCCCTGTGAACCCGAATTGCGAACAGGGCAAGCCTAAGCTGACCCGGGCAAAGCAGAACAGGACTGCAAAAGGAAGCATTGGAGACACTTCATGTTTCATCGTCTTGTTCATGAAAATGAGGCATCATCATGACATCGAATTGCAGATTTTGATCAAGGAGGCAACATTTTTTTTAATTTCTTGCAAAAACACTCATCCCCAGCAGATGGTGGGTGATAAAGAAGCCAAAGGAAACACTCCAGTCGTTGATCGCGTCCAAACCGAGCTTTGAAATGGTACCAAAACAACCGGGTTCCGAAGCCAAACGACGACCTTTCTACCAGTGACGATGGGGCTCCATCCATCCAATGCTCAGCAAAGCATTTGTCAAGGCCAGACGTTGCAGTGCAGATGCTTCCCATGATTTTGCACCTAAAAATCCGCCAGTGGCACAGTCGTAGCTGAAAAAAGAGCATCTTTCTCGGCTGTGCAAAAAGGGGGTGAAAAATTGCCTGACTTTGTTGCCACAAGAGAGTAGACGAAGAACTGGGTGGTCTCCTCGTGGCCCAGCTTGGGCAAGAATGACAAGCAGTTTGCCAAGACCTTCCTGGTCGAACCAGGTGACCTGATTGTTCCAGCTGGAAATGGTGGAAGTTTCTGGTTCTGCGCAATCAACAAGCTTTAATGAGTCACTTGTGACAGAAACACTTGGGCACTAAAGAAAGATGCTGCTGCAGTCAGTGCATTCTGTATGTGCTAGAGTAATATTTCCGACTGAGAATGATCAAAACTTTGTCTAGATATCGGCAAACGACGGTCGTACTTTTGCCGTCAGATTGGCGACGTTGCAGGGCTTAAAAAAGTCTGCCTGAGTAAATGTTATTTGGTGGTATCTAAAGCGTGGTATCTCTTTCCTGTCAAGGTCAGAACGTGGCCCAAGCACTGTTTCTGGGCACCGGAGAAGCTCGAAAATATTTCACTGTTATTGCCTCTGTCTTCAAAGTTGTGGCAGAACTGGTGACAAGCAGTTCCTGTTCGTCGACAGTGTGATATTTCATGTTCCGTATTAGTTGCATTCCATGCAAATGCCTCATTTCTGGCGTTTCTACGCTAAAATGCGGCCAAATTATGACGAGATTGTACGTAAAAACTTGTCATCAGAGCATAAAGAGCTTGTTTTATCTGTAACAATTTCCAGCCAAGCTTGACTTCTGTCAGCTGCTCGACTTCTCACTTGTGGTGTTTTTTCCCTCCAATCCTCTTCGGCTTCTTCCAAAAGTTGTCCCCAAATGTCTGAGCCTAAGGTGTTTTTTCCGCCCCCCCCCCTAATCTCTTCCACTGATCGATAGTTGAGTAAGTGGCTGGCAGTGAATGACTTCGCACATCCTTGGTACTGTCTGTGCTGCCCTGGCTGCAGGTAATGACTACGTCGAGCAAGTACACACACATGTTCGAGGAGTCTTCCAACATCTCTTTTCTCTCATCATTCGTTATTGGCAGTGACGCAAATGGTTGTGGCTCCTCTGCTGCTGCACGAGCACCACTCTGGGTTTCCTCTTCTTCTGTGGTATCATCATGACTGCCTTTATTTAATGCAGCCATAAAATTGCCACCAACTGCTGGCAGACAAATTAGTTATGAGTCTAGTTATGTTCCTGCTGGTCCAGCTCATGCACCACACTGAGAGGGACTCCAGCAGCAACGGCTCACTTAAAAGTATGCTAATCTCATGCTATCTGGGAGAAGGAAAAACTCTCCTTCCCACGTGAGATTAAGACACATTTGGTTGAGAGCGTGCAGAAAAAGCGATTACTCATCAACTTAATGGTCACTCTGCAAGACTCTTGCACAACCAAGTGCACGCGCGCGCAGGGCAACAGCTGCAGAGTGTGCAGTGTTGAGAGGTCCAACGAGCAGGGCAACCAACATGCAAGGAAGCAGAAATTTGGCATCAAAGTCGTCAACTCTTATCAATTGTGCTTTGACTGTGTGAGATGACCCTGGGCTTCTCTGTGGAAAGTGGCAACCCTTGAATGTGGCGATCCTTGAATGTGGCAATCCTACCGCCCTTGTGACTTCTCTCACTTCAAAAGTATAAACACCGTTTAAACAGACCTTTTCTTTTCTCTTTGCTTAGAAAGAAAACTCCAGTATGGTTGGGTCAAGTTACGGCGAGACAGAAAGAGAATTAGTTGAGACCATGAAATTATTTGCAGTAAAGGCCCCGATTTAACAGCGTTTCCCTTAACTGGAGCCTTGGGGGACTCCAAACAAGTAATTTCGGCTACCACGAAGATTCTATATATTCTATAAGTCTATGTGCATAAACAGTAGATAATGACACCAAAATGATATGAAATCAAGCCTTGAACATACTTGATTTATGAAGAATGAAATGGTAGAAGAGCGAAAGTGTGGTGACATCGAGTCTGAACTGGATTGAACAGAGGTCTGCCTGCATCGCTCCACTCTCCCCGTTAAACTGCGCTTCAACTGTGCATTCCTCCGATTGGGAGCAACAATTCCATCCAAGGGAGTCTCTCTCTCTCTCTCTGAGTAGCATCCAGCTCTAGTGGCTGTTAAAGCGGCCTCCATCGTCCAGTTTTGATATCGCAGCCTCATTTTACTCCATAACTGTCTGTCCCTGGCGTGCATAAACATTTTCGTTAGGACACGCGCATAAATTTGATCCCCCTGCATATTTTTCCTCTCCTTGTACGCATCAGTCATGCCGCCGGCCTCAACTGCTGCTTGAGGGAGGAGGAAAGCTTTTAGATCTGAAAGCTCCGGATGTCAAAATATGCTCTTAACGTTGCTTTATTCTGTTGCTTGACACCCCCAACCCCATCGGAGAGTCGAGGTTTCGTTTAGCCACCTGCCCAGGAGGGCCGTTCGGCTAGGGCAGCGGGGTTAAATGGCGACTCAAGTGTACAGGAAAAAGTTGAGATCAGCGAGCTCCATCTCCTTTGGTCAAAGTGACGTCGTTTGGCCGCATTTTCTTTTGCTCTCTCACTCGATATTTGTTGTTCTTCCTCACCCCCGGGACGGAGACGACGTCGACGATGATGGACACCAGACAGCAGTCGGGGTCGCTCGTGCTCGCAACGAGGTGTGAGACAATGGACAGTAAATTCCCCATTTACCCATCGCTTTGCGGACTCCGGGGGGAAAGAAACCTCAGGAAGGTCTCGATTCGGCCTCCGCTGTAAGGAAATGAGGTGAACATTTTTGAGCGGTTTTTCAAGAGAATGAATGAAGATGTCAGTGTAGAGGAGGAAAGTAAAGACAATGACTTCGACAGTCAAAGGAGAGTGGCAACTCTGAATTGGTCATTGAGTGGCAACTGGTCTCCCTGAGGCATTAAATAGAGTCTTTACTGCCTGCTTCCAATGCACGTCGAGTTTGTTGGTGCCTCCACAGATCTGTAGCAGAAATGTGCGATGCATCGTATCGATATCAACATCGACATCGAGAAATGTGCGATGCATCGTATCGATATCGAGAAATGTGCGATGCATCGTATCGATATCGAGAAATGTGCGATGCATCGTATCGATATCGACATCGATATCGACATCGCGGCACCTGTGATTTCTGTCGTCACACCGGGAAGGACCGATCTATATTGGGTCTGCAAATTGGAAGACCCGTTTGGCCAGTGAAGTCAAGGAAGGGAACCATGCGAGGAGGAGAAAATGAGCTCTGTCTAGGTCTCCAGGCCTGACTTTGACTGCGGGCGACAACTGCGGGACTGACCAGGGTTGCCAGGTAGCCTTCTTAAGGACCAAAATGATCCAATTGCCCATACAAATAAGGGGATCATTTTTGTTTTTAGTAAATGACAATATTTGATTGTCCTACTTGGGGGGCATTGAACACACAAAGCATCACGGATTGCACCAGCTTCAAACTTTGGCTGTTGGGGGCATTCTCAGTGTCCGGTTCTTCTCAATATTGCAGTTGCACCGGGGGACTTGGATATGTTATTGGTGTCTGACCCGAGTTTTTTTTCTTTTTCAAAGCTTTATTTTTGTTTGTTGAAGAGGCCCTTTTCCGGCCTCTTCTGCCCCCCAGAGGGCCAGGACGTGTCTGCACCCAGTGCCACACCCGAGAAGGTCTTTCTTCTCTGCAGGCAGCACCAGAACCCGTCAGGACACTGAGAAGCTCTCACAGCCGTCAGTTGTCCATCTGCTCAACTGTAGCATCAGCCCAAACCAAAGCTTCTCAAATAATTTCTCTCAAATCATTGTCTCATTCTCAATTCTTTGATCCTTCGCGGAACATAGACAGTGCTCTCTTGTTACGCACTGGATGGAATCATATTTAATTCGGACCCTACGCCAGATGCTATATCAACGTCTTTTGCCACATTGTATGGAACATCACGATAACGATATTTTACAATATCGCACATTCCTGGTGCGTAGATAGTAGGTACGTAGGTTGGCGGGTAGGTAGACAGGTAGGTAGGTAAAAACAATGGTGGACAGCTGCCAACAGATAACATGTCTGTCAGATTAGGCAGGCATGAGTAGAGATGCCCACGTTCGGGCCTAAATACCCATCTTCCAAGGCCTGGCGACAAGACTAAACAAACAAGTCCGATGGCAAGCTGGCGAGGCAGGCTCATTTGCATTCTGGACCGCTCATGCTGTATGGAAAAGAAAAGCATCCAAGTATCGTGATTACGAAGTATAACGATTTTCTACACTGCTCGGTCACAAATTGGCACTTGCATTGGCACTCTGGGCCAATATTGACTACTTAACTCTGCCCCATCGACGATCTTGTCAGCTTCATCCGCGTTGACAATTTCAAGTATCTAATCTTCTTCATTACCCTGACACGTTCGAAACATCGTTTAATCGAGATTAAGTTTTGACAAACAACATTCATGAGCTGTTGAACTTGTTATCAAATATAGACTATACTCGACTAATGACTTTACTGAGAAGCTCCTGAGCAGGCAAGTTAATCATTGTTGTCTCGTCATGAAATGGAGTCTTTACTGTATCGTGAAATAGCTGCGCTTTTTACATGTTGTTCGACAGTTGTTCAGCAGGTATAAATAGCGAGACTGCATTCGGAGTCTTTACTGTTGTCCACCAGATGAAAAAGTTGCTTAAAAGGCGAATCAAGGTTCAATCACGAGTCTTCGCTGTTGAGCGTCACTGAAACATTGTTGACCAGGCAAGTGATCCCTACGTCTTCACTGCCAGAATCATAGATTCCTTCTTCAAATGCTCTCAGCAGGGAAAATCGTGATTCAGTCCAGTCTTTTAATGTACCATAGGACTCGCAATGATTGGCAGGACCTATTTCTACGCTGTTGGATGATCAAAATCTGTAGATGACTCCGCTCCCATTGTGTCATGTGATGCAACAACTGACTTTCTCAACCAGACATTTGGCAATCGAAGACAACTTTTTTTTTTTACTTCATTTGCGGAAAAATATCTTGTTCATTCCCTCATTGTCCAAGTGGCAGCTTCTGCTGTGACTTTCTGTCAATGCAGCCGATGCCAGACTGCCCAAGGCAGACGCTGAACAACTCTACTTGAAAGATCCTCGCATGTAAACACCAACCTCAGGGTCTCGAGTACCATTTGTCAATATGTCGAATGCCAGAGCAGATGCTGTGGCTGTCACTGAGTTGCAGCTACTCCCGAGATGCCAACTTGCTGTCTGCAGCCAACTTTGCTCAGTGCGTTATCAACAGCTCCGGTCCAACAGTCAAGTCCAGCGACTTCGCATCGCTTGTGGAACAGGGCAAATCTCAGCCTTTTTTGTCCAATGGAGGGGTCACTGGTCAGTAAAAGCCCTGGTGTCACCCGACCAACTTTTCTGGAATGACTATTCACAAAAAAACAGTCCAAAAAAGAAAGGGAGTCAAAATCCCAGAGAACGCACGTGACAGAGACGTTGATATACCTCAGAGAAACTCTCACCCTCTTCTCTTCTGAAATATGAGCCCGTGATTGGCATGAGCCTGACCCGCCAACGTCACGGGACTCGTGGCACTCGTACAATGCCACAGGAGCTGCCATAAAGTTGGCGCACAATTTTGTCTGGCCAGAAATTTGGCATTTGAGTTGGCATTTTGGGAAAAGAAGAGTTGAACTGGCTCGTGGCCAAAGTTGAGGTGTTGGACGCTCCGAATGGACTTGGACACGTTTACCTGACGCACAGGATGACCCAAAATGACTGCCCTGTCCCAGAAAAGGAACCAATTCAGAGAAGCAGGATGGATTTTCAGTCGCCAAAGTGTTCTCGTTCAGGCTGGATGCAACACTTGACATTCTGGATGAGGTGAGAAGAACCTTTCTGGAAGAAGAAGACGAAGTCACGATCGACTTGCGAGATGACTGCTTCAAACCACAGAGTTGAAGAGTAAGTTTGCGTTCAATTCAAGAGCAGTGTTGTCAATCCTGCAGTATTGAATTTTGACTGGATTTTTGAGATCTTTGGTGGAACTATGGGGACGCTTAAAAAACAAAAAAACCCTAGTTGGGTGATGGTGTCTAAACTCGACAAAGCAGGGCAGTCTTTCTTTTCTATCCGAAGCATATGATGGCTCTTGATTTAAACCAACCCTGCCCATCTTTAAGGGTCGCACGGTTCTTTACTGTCCCTGTGAGCGGATTCAGCAAGATGCTTAGATTAGAGCATTAGATAGCGGTGCTTTGGTCTGTGTTTTGCCGAATCTGGCCAAAATGGTGGCTGCTGCGGACCAAATCTTTTGTCATTATTACGACGTCAGGCGAATACGACTGATGAAGTCGCCAGGAAAGGCCAAATTGGCACTTTTCCTCAGCTCTTCCGCCCAGACAATCCATCACGGCTCTCTCAGCGAGCACCAATAATAATAATAATAATATGCAGTTGAATAGAAAATTTTGCACACGGGGCGTGTTTTTTTTTTTTTTGCAATAATGATGCTCGCGCAGCAGCAGCGGCAGCGGCAAGACCGAGACCTTGTGGGCGGTCTGACCTCTGGGCACGAGCCACCACTTCTTGTGTGTGTGCAGGAACTCTCGCATTTCGCGGATTCGATGGGTTTTTACTCTGCCTACTGACTGATGGGAGTCATGCCTTCCTGCCAAGAAGTCGAGGCAGGACTTGCCAAGAGCAGACTTTAAAATTAAGTCATCAACACAGTTCTCACCTGGCCCTACTGACTGATCAACGTCAATTTTGCCAGGCCTATTGTGAGGCCTATTGTTGCTATATGGTCAAACGTAGGAGAAACAAAAGTTTCTTCTTGGCCTCCGCAGGCCGGAATCGTCGGACTGGAAACTTATGGAAGTAACTGAAATACAGAGAGTCACAAAACATGGACATGACGATAAATAAGCTCTCAATCGATTGTCGCAGACCGAATTGCTCTTTATGTGACGACAACTCTCCATAAGACGATGAATTTATCGCATCACTGTGTCGAGAATCCACTGTCATCCTCCCAACCGAGCCCCTGATGGATGCTTTTGTATTGGGCAAGCTGGAAAATCTTCCATTGGAGAGGCTTGGAACGTCGTTTCTGCAGACAGGTCGGTGGGCAAAACTTGGACTTTGCTCAATTGTCAATTGCTATCAATTGCACTGACATTACTTGGGGGAAAAAGTAATTACCACTACCTTGGCGCTGCACAGACGTCACTTCACACTTGAGTTGCCGGATTTCCAGGCGCCGTCATCTTGCATACGTCAGGAATTGCACGTGCAAAATTGTCCCTTCTTCACTGCAACAATTCTGGCTGAAAAGGAACTTTCCGCGTGAAAACATTTGCTCACAGGCAGGAAAAAAGGGTGCTCGCTGGACCAGGGTTTATACACGTCCAAAGACTGTCAGTGGCCAGATCACTGAGACAGAAGTGCCCAAATTTGCCTCTTTTTGCAGAGACAAATTATATAGCACTGTTAAGTCTCTAAAAATGAAATCAGCACTCTACTGCTTGAGTTGTAATCGATCCCGGTATTATCATTACAAGGAATGCATCACCATAATGACCTGACTTGGAACCCTTCGATGTCTCATTTCTGGCGTTTCGCCAATAAAAGCATGACTCAATGGCAAAGGAAATGTCAAGAAAACTGTAAAATCAGTTCCTTCTCTGTCATTGCGTTATGCTTTTAAGTGAAAAAATATGGCATCTTTGTTCCGAGGTTCCCAATGTGGCAAATATCGCATTGCTTCTCTATTGTTTTACACACACGGTCAATAAATGCAGCAAAAAGACTCCTTTCCGAGTGCTCAATCTTTGCCTCTGGAAATGATGGATCAGGCAAGAAGTGAAATTCAAATCACACAGGTGTAGTCGAACCGTCGGAGCTGCCAACGTTCGTAGAGTTCATAGAGCGCTGGATGGTCAGAAAAACGGGCAGAATTTCACGGATACTAATGAGCGAGTGGGCGAGGAAGCTGACATGATCGGCCAGGAGAAGAAACAGAGTTAATATTAGTATTTTTTATAACTGTAAAGTGTGCGTGCGCGCGTGTGTGGGTGGATGGGTGTGCGTGCGTGTGTGTGGTGGAGAAGTTGAGCTGTCATCGCTAAAAGAGTCAAGAGAGCTCACATAACCCCATTTTTCCACGGATCTCGAATGCTTGAGGCTTTCGTTCGGTATGTCCATGTACAGGGTGAGTCAGCCAGATCTTGGTTGCCCATCTGCTTGCACCACACCCTGTACCTATGTTGATCTCTCGTGGTCACAACTGACGGTCCACCCTGTACGCACGTGTGTGTCCCTTTTTTGTCACGCATTCGCCTTGGCACACTCTGTACGCATGTAGATTTTGGTCGCGTATCTATTTGTATCGCGTATCGCTTGGGCCACCCCGTACCTACGTAGATTTCTAGGAGGTCAATTCGATGCTCCGTCTCGTACGCACGTAGCAATACAGTAACCGTGGAACCGTCGGGCAGGCAAGATGATGATTGCAACAACAAAAAGAAGATCAACCTTTATTATTTTTTAAGACTATTTGGAATTGTCGACAGCTTTCCTCTTTGCCTGGCACTTTTTCTGATGGAAGTTGAGCTCGTACTTCTCAAAGAACGTCCTTCCGCATCCGTCGCAGAAAAAGTTTCTGATCCTGGCGTGCACGCGTCTCATGTGTCTGTCGAGGTGCCTCTTCTCGAAGAACTTGGCGTTGCACTCGCCGCACCCGAACTGGCGTCTGCCGTCGTGGTAGGCTCGGTGGTTGCGCAGCTCCGCGTGGGTGCGGAATCGCTTGTCGCACTGGTCGCAAGCGTGCGCCTTGGCCTTGCTGTTGTCGCCGCCGCCGCCGTGGACGCGCTCCACATGCTGGCGCAGGTTGACGGACTGGTTGAATTGGCGGCCACAGTCCGAGCAGGCGAAGGGCAACTCGCCGGTGTGAGTGAGGCGGTGGCGGCGCAGGAATTCACGCTGCAGGAAGCGGGCGCCGCAGTCGGCGCACGCAAAGCTACCCGGTTGGTGTTGGCGCAGGTGGCGCTGGTACTTGCGCCGCTCGCTGAAGCGCTTAGCGCAGTGCGGACAGGCAAAGTCTCCGTGCCATGAGCGCCGGTGGCGCTCCAGGTGGTGAGGGGACTTGAGCGTCGCGCCGCAATCGGCGCACGTGAACTGTTTGGTCGCGGCGTTGTCCGCTATCCTCTTCTTGTGCACCTTCTGCGCGTGCGTGTACAGCACGTCTCGACGGCTGAACAGCTTATCACACTGGTTACATCTGAAGCGCTTTCTTTGGTGAGCCGTCAAGTGCCTGATCAGTCTGGAGCTGTACTGGAACGACTTGGGACAGTGCTGGCAGTGGTACAGCTTGGTCACCGGATCCCTCGTCACCAGGACGGTCGTGGTCGTCGCGGTCGTTGAAGTGGTCGTCGTCACCGCGGTCGGCAACGCCTCTTCCTCGTCCTCTTCGAACGAAGCCTCTTCGCCGAACAGGATGCTCTCGCTGAAGCAGCTGAAGTCGTCGTCGTCGTTGCAATTGAGCTCTAGCATGGCGGACAGTTCGTCTCTCTCGACTGACAAGTCGTCCTCGTTGCCTGACCAGCCTGACGACGGACACGATGACACCCCCGACGACGAAGTTGCACCCGGAGATGTGTGTCCCGTCACCACATTCTGAAGACCGTTGCTGCTGCTCCCGCTGCTACTGCCACTGGTGCAGTTGCTGCAGTTCCCGTTGCCGCCGCCGCCGTTGCCATTTCCACCGCCGCTGCCGCTGGCCCCGCTCTCTACCAAGTGAACGAGATCGGTGATGACAGAGGGCGGTAGCTGCGTGGTGACGTCTGACGAATAGATGGTGTCCGCGGCGTCGAGCAGCCCCATGTAACTGCCGCCCTTGTCGTCGTCCTCCTCGACCAACAGCATTTGGCTGAGGATCTCGTTCATGGCGCTGTCCCCTCAACTGTCGGCAGTGGACTGAGCGGAGCGGGGCGCGGCTTTGACGGAGGCGACTGCGGCGACGACGACGACGGCGGCGGCGGCGGCGGCGGCGGCGAAGAAGAAGAAGTTGGGCCCTCAAGCGCCTGTCTCCGAGCGCGCGGGCGAGCGCGTAGACGTGCGCGCGCCCCACGACGATGCAGTTCTCCGCCGGCCGGCTGGCCGACCCCACAAGGAAGGGAAGAGTCATGAGGCTGCAGCTCATTGGCGTTTATGCCTGTCTAATTCGATGCCTGCATATGCAGATTCACTTCCAGGCACCCTGTAGAGTCTGTTACTGCTTGGATTTCTTGCTTATGTCAATAAGTGCAGCTCATTTTTTCTGACTCAAGGTGCTTTCTTTTGACGTTCTAGGCCTGGAGCCTCCTGTTGGGCGCGCTGACGCATTCTTTTGTGTGCGTGAGGTAGACGAAGACAGGGGGGAGGAAGTGGAGAGTGAGGGAGGAGTGGAAAAGATGAAGAGCGACTGCACAGCTCATCCAAGAAAAGCCCAAAAGTCTCCCTGGTAAACCCAACTAATTCATCCTGACTTTTTTCAGCCCTAAATCCGTGACAGATATGCTGGGGCCTGCACGGCAGCGGATCCGACGAGTTTCTTAAGACTCCATCATCATGAGGTTCCTCTCTTTGTGCAAGGGCGCTTTTTCATTTTTTTTTTTTTTTTCAAAAATTCTCTCTCCTCGCATGTTGTTAAACACGTTCATTTTCTCTCCTTTCAAGGAAACTGAAATGCTTATTTTCTTTTCCCCCTCAACATGTTAGCGTCAGCAGCAATTTGTCGCGTAAAAGCCCCAAAACGTGTCGAATGCAGCGATGCAAGGATCTGACCTGAAAAAATGCTTGGAATAAAAGCTGTGTAGGACCCAACGTGACCTCCGCTACCTAGTCCAAGAGCGCTTGGACAGGACCCAACGTGACCTCCGCTACTCAGTCCAAGAGCGTCTGGACTTGAAGCCGAGCAGACACAAAGTCAGCATGTGGACTAAAACAAGAGTAGCTCGCGGGTTTGAAGCCTCACCTTTTCTTTTGCCTCTGCACAGTTCTGACATGTCAAAGGGTTGGGTGGTAATTTATCGCCAGATAAAACCTCGCAAAAGACTCTCATTTCCCGCAATCGCATCGGAGAGAGCAAAAAAAGTGAAAGGGTTGGGCCTCACAGGGTCACTCAGCCGGCCTGCCAGCCTGCCAGCCTTCCCACAGCTGCAGCCAGACCTCGGAGGCCGACGAGCTCGGCCTCAAAGGAGCCAGGCTCGATCCATCCCTCCTTTGGAGAGTCAATGTTGCGTGGAGATCGCAGCAGAAGACTCCGGTAAAGTACTGGAAAAGCTGCTGATGGATTGCGTTACTTGGAATTTGTTTGTTTGTTGTTGATGTTGTTGTTGTTGTTGTTGTGAGAGTCACTTTTTGCCTGACCCTGTAGCGCGTCCGGGGCTGGAAAACGCGCCAAATAAATCTTTCGCGACAAAATCATCCGTCAACGGGCGAACGCAGCGCAATTCGCCGTTGGCACAGACAGCGCGCGGAAAAAAAGTTCCGAGGATCTCGACAAAAGAGCATTTGTGTTTGTTTGTGTGTGACAGACAGACAGACGGACAGAGAGAGAACGAACGTCTATCAATGACTCTATCTCAGCTCTCGTTGTATTGTACGTGTTCGTTCTCCTACAGCCGCTATCTGGGCTCATCTCGCGCGCTCCATGCATCAATTCAAGCTGCTTGTGCCAGATCGAGCTCAGGAGTAAGATGAAAACAAATATGAGCTCCGGCTGCGTTTGCAGGCTGCCCCAGATCATGTAATGCCCATTCCAGGATTGGAGTGGCTGTGGGCAGAGCTGTCGATCAGCCCAAGATGGGGCAGGCGCCAGATTTGGAGCACAACAGGAAATTGCCATGCACGATCGCTTTGACATCTTCACTCATGGGAATGTGGACGATCTTGACTTTGACGAGTTTGAGTCACGGGGGTCGAGCCAAGTCGAATCGACTCGAGTCAAACCCCGACTCCAGTAGGGATCTGGTCTCAGTCCTACCTGGACATGGCTTGAGCATGGCGAAAGTTCCAATCAACTGCAAGCGCATGTCGAGATCTCCACAAATATGCTCTGGTTTACGGGTGATACAGAGAGGAAAGTTGTGGTGAAGTCTGACTTGACTTTCAGTATTTGATACTATGCACTTTCGAACTGATCGGAAAGTCGCACTCGAGTTGCTTTTCAATCACGCCCGGCTCGAGGCGAGGTGAGGTCAGTGGCTCAACTCCCGGTTTTGAGGCTCGTTCTCCATCCCTAAACGAGGTGAAAGAGACTGATTTGTTTGTTGTCGGAAATAAAACTGGGGATGGGTAGGACGAAGAGATAAGAGGAAAATCATTAACAATCTTTTTCCCAGAACTTGCTTGCTGCTCAGTGATGTCGACGAGTTAGAGTGAATGTTCCAGTCGGGCTCGGGCCGGCCCGCTGGGTCGGGCCGGCTTACGTCACTACAGCAGGATTCACGACGAAATTGAATGCAAATAGAACGTTAATTGATTTTCTGGATTCGGTCCCAATCAACTAATTGCCCAATCCTGGCGGTCCCAAGCAGATGATTAAGAGACTTGTTGGACAGTGTGCAAGATGCAATCTGGAGACGACATCTCTGGGCAGATCGAGGTCGCTGCCCATTCAGCCGGAAAATGACCCAAAAGGTGCTCAAAGGATGCCGAAATCTAAGCAGGCGAGCCGCAAATCCGCTTTGCTCTCTCGATTTGGCAGAGCTGCGCAAGCTGCAAACTTCAGATCGGGTTGACTTTGAGCAGCTGAGGATGCACTGGGACTGGCCAAGATTCACCACGCGTCAGGAGGCGCTGGCTGCGTTGGGGTTGGCGTTCCTTTTGTCTTTTTCCTTTCTCCACAACCTGGCAATTTGGGGGCCAATTTTTTTCTCACCATTTGTTGTCAAGAAGAATAAAAAAAAATCCTCCAGGAATCACTGCCCTGTTGTTGGACTTTTTTCTGGATCACCGTCAAGGCCCTCCCCGTCACAGGAGCGTTTAATGTCTTGCAGATCTTCTTCAGGTCTCTACCTAAGGTATACTCCGTAATAACTACGTCAGCCCAGTCAACTGTTTGTCAAAAGATTTGGCCAATCATGGAGTCATCACTCAGTGATTTAGCTTTAGGTGGCAGAAGTGTATTGACAGACTGAAGTGTATTCATGTTTTCAATTATGTCATGTGCTGCAGGTGGAAAATATGTCCCTGTCTCTGTGTGAAAAACAGTCCGACCAGACCGCGATTTTGAATCACACTGAACAAGATTTCTGCCCTTGGCGTGGTTAGCGTCAACTCCGCTACTTCTGTGGACTCAACTTAGCCATTCATATGTGCTTATCTGTGTAGCATAACTTTATCGACTTTTCTTTGTACAGTGCGGTGCAAACGAGCCCTTGATCTGCTGATAATTCTCTCTGGCACAATTTCTTGGTATGACTTCTGCTCCATTACTCGGAGGACTCGATGCTCTTGCGCTCATTCTCTCCTCATCCAGATTATTTTCTTCTGTGGAAACTCGATCGTCTGACGAGATACCGGGTGACCCAGAAGTCGCCACGCTCTTCCGAAGCCCTGACCTAGGTGGTCCCTGCTGCCTGCCCAAAAGTAACTTTTGGGCCACCCGGTCCTGTTCTGGCCTGGCGGGCAAGAGTCACGCACGCAGCGGGAACGATATCCATTGAGGCAGCAGCGCAGTTATGCACACACACGACATTGGAATCCGATTAAACTTGTTGGAGCTGTTCATGCGTTGGCCCCTTTGTTGCGAGACCGCGTCCGAGGCCACCCCTGTCTCATCCGAGGCCGGCCCCGTCTCCGTCTGCCCGGCAGACGCGTCCCTGTCTTGACGCTGCTCGTTAACATGATAAATGCTCTTGGCCTGGCTGGTCTTGCTGGCCTGGACCTTGTCGACACTTGACCCCTGCTTGCTAAAAACCATTTGCTTTTCTGGCAAACCACATCACAGCCATTAAAGAGGAGCTACTCGGACAGATTCATGGCCAGGACGCTCAACGGAGCGTCGATAATTTGGCTGCGGGCACTTTGGCCACTTCGACTTGACACAAGCTGGACTCGGACCAAAAAGTCAGTCTACTGAGGACTCGGTTGAACTGTTCCATTTCTTGCTCAAGCTACCACGTCACTCCATAAGCACGCTGTGTCTCGTATGCATTGTCTATGCCCACATACAGTGTGTTGGGGTACCTCTTGACTCCCCTTTTCAATGATCTGACCCTGCTCTCCGCCGCGTACACTTGGTGGACCAAGGACTTGGACGACAGACCGAGCAAGTACAGGGTGGACAAGGCGGAATTGGCCATTTCCGTCAAAGTGTCGCACCCTGTTGGGCACATGAGACCAGCCTCGGATTCCAATTTGTCACACGCTGACGACGCCCACGGAAGACTCTATGCAAACCTTGATCACGGAGTTGTGCGACGAGGCCTGAAGTGAGAACGAGGCCTGGATCATTCTGTTGCTTTCTCGGACTCTAACATTTAGAGAGGAACGAAAAAAAGGGTGAGGAGGCGAAGAAAAGAAATGACACGCAAAATATGTTTTCCTTTGCCTCCAAGCAAAAAGTTGGTTCGTTGACAGCGATCCGGGCCACTTCTTGTGGCCCGAGTTGACTTTTGCAAACACAACAGGGGAGAAAAAGGAGCAGTGAAACTCTCACACCTTTGGGCTACTGCAGTGTAAGGTGTTAATAGCTTCATGACAGACGGACGGACGGACGGACGGATGGACGGACAGACAGACGGCACGCACGCACACATGCAAGTACGCACGCACGCACGCACGCACGCACGCACGCACGCACGCACGCACACC
>JAAUXU010044499.1_pt1 | contig 15833 bp, 20 predicted proteins | sample 7278151 | NCBI WGS metagenome assembly JAAUXU01 (sample SAMN14350113, study PRJNA611818) | marine sediment metagenome | isolation source: surface marine sediment (1.8m) | place: French Polynesia: Moorea | collected 2018-08 | reverse complement strand
TGCCAATAGGTAAAGCTAAGCCTGCGTGACTCAGCTGTGTGGTCTCAGTACTTGTCAGTAGCTTTCCATGGCTCGAGAAGGAGTCAGCTGAAGTGGACAGTGAGCTGGACAAACCCGGCAAGCCCGACTTGGGCTTGACCCATCAACTGACGGCCCGCGGCCATCACCGCCACGAGCTGGGGAGAGCAGGAGAGTGTCCAAATCAGCCAGTTCCAAAAGTAACCAAATAGTGCATGGTGAGGTCGAGGTGCATGGACAGCGTGAAGTACGTGGTGGACGAGGAGAACGTATAGAATTGTCCCGAGCAAAGCCGGGTGCGGGTTCAGCTAGTATTAAATAAGTGTTACTATCATATAAGTATCGTATGGGAAATATTGTTCCAACGTGACGCACTGAGACTCGTGCAGACTGCGAGGGACTTCGCTATTGTCGTCGCACGACTTAAGACACTTCTTAAGCTTCCTGCTCAGCAAATGATGAGTACTTTTAATTCATTTCTTAAAGAATCTTAACGTGTAATGAATTTACAAAAGCCGCTCCTACCACCGATTTTGCATCCTGGCGACCCACGGAAAATCCGCGGCGAAGAGGGGATGGGGATGGGTGCGGCAGCCACGGCCGAACCAGCCGCCGAAGCCGCGGCCGGTGGCGGCTGCTGCTTGAGGTCGCGTGACACGAACAGGGACTTCCTCATGGCGATTCGCACACGCGCCTCTTTGACGTCCTCCTTGTTGTCCTCGACCGAGACGTCCTCCTCGTCCTCGCTGATGACGTTGTTGTTCGACTGCTTCCTGTTTTTCTCGATGCGATTGCCGTTGTTGTTCCACAAGTCTGGAAGAGCGTTCGATTTTGCACATCTCTGTAGCAGGTGTGGCGACAGCTGACACAACGTGCAAAAAGGCAGATTCGCAACTACGTCAAGGCCTTGAAGGCCCATCGGGGCAATCACATTTTGTTTGTTTGTCTGTTTGTTCACAAATTCCACCCGAAAAAATGCGTCTAATCCGTTCTGGTCCTACAAAGCTGTTTGGCTTCAAGATTTCGCACTGACGCAGAGGATCTTTCGCCAGAGCAATATAAAAAATGAAAGACTGTACGATATTTGCCAAAATTTTGCAATTGACTCCCTCGTTCATACCTCTTTCCTCGTCGTCGTCGTTCTCCACGTCCACCACCTCAGCCTCCATGACGACGACGGCAACCAAGGACGACGCTAGATTGTGGACAAAGATCTAGGTCGGTCACTGACAAGACAGAATGCAAAATTGCAGCTAAATCCTTGCGGATTTTTTTTTTTTGCTTGCGTTGTTGCTGCTGTCACCTTTCTTCGGCCTTCCCTTCCTTCGCCTCGAGTTTCCTCACCCTAGAGATGTGCTCACAAGTGAGTCGGGCCCGGAAACTCGAGCCCGGAGAACTAATCATGCATTACTCGAGGTTACTCCAACTTGCCAGTGGTGTCAAGACCGATAGAGAATGCCAAATGCCAAATGCTATGCCAAGGAATGCATCGAGTCTCCAGCTGTATCCCATTCCCTACCTTTGCATACATGCACTTCTGGTCAACCCCCAGCTGCAGAAAGAGAAAAAGCCTGAAGTAGAATCGGCATGTGTAGTGACTCATCTTTATCGCTAGAGGGCTCAAATCAACTTTACCAGCCCTGAAGGTGCTAATCTTTTCTTTTCAGGATCAAAGCTACACCCAAGCTCAGCCTAAGTTGGAGTTTGAAAGATTTTGTACGGAGAAATGACTTTCAGGGTGCCCACTCTGAGCAGCAAGAGCGATCGCAGCTCGCGACTCGAGCCCAGCTGACTCAAATTGTGTGCCTCCCCCGACGTGGAGAAGGCCCTGCTCGATCCGCTGCGCCCGCTGCTGCCTGTTGACCAGATTGGACAACTTCGCCAGTGCCGGGGCTCTTTTTCAACCATGACTTTCCAGTGGAGTGAAAACTTTCCACAACAGGAGCTGGCCAAGTTCCGCTGATCATCGGTCCATGTCACTGGTGTCAGGTCAGTGGCCAGCGCGGAGACCCAAATCTGGCGCTTTTCTGGCAGAGTCTTCTGGCAACTCCTCCCCCCTCCCCCCTCCCCAACCCTGCTGTCATGACCTTGCCATGTCGGACGTATCGAAGGAGAAGAAAATGTATATTTTGGTGAGGTCGCGACATCTAGCGGGCGTAGAGAGAAGCTCAGCTCAGAGACTCCTCTTCATGTGGACAGCACACTTGGTCTTTGTGGAGCAGTCACATCCTACAAGTGTTCAGCAAGCCTACCACAAAAACCTGAAGTCCGTGACTCTGGTGCGAGCACCAAGACAAGGGAGACTCCAAGGAGTTCTGGCCTTCATGAAGAAAGAGTGGCAACCCTGACGAGAAAGCCCGAAAGGCTAAGGCCAACGACCGCCGCCGACGGCCGCAGGGAGGGTGGAAGAAGACAGCAGGAGACAGAACAAAAACATCAACACTGTTGCTTTTCCTGTCCTCAGCTGGAGAGAGATTTTTTTTTCTTTCTTTTTGCCTTTTTTTCCCCTTCTGTTTGGTTCTGAGGGTCAAAAAGCCATGGCTGCACAACTGGCGAGGATCAGCGGTCACTTGGGCACGATCCAGAGGTGAGCACTACTGTCCTGTTCAGCTCCAGAGGATGAGCTCAGTTTGTCCAGGGGAAACAAACTCGACAAGATCTTTCTACCTGATCAGACCTTGAGTCTGATCAGACCATAACACTAGTTGTAAGCGTCCTAAAACTGTGTGTGAGATATTAATTGAAACTGGGCATTCACCCCTCTTATGGGGGGGGGGGGGGCGAAGAGAACCGCATGAATAAAGTGGTCACATCTGGATCGCAGATGTGGAAGACGCAAAAGCTCCGTCCAAGTGCAGCTGCTTGCATTTGGCGGAAAATTTTGTGTCTTCCACCGATTTCACAAAAACATTGAGCCATATAAATAATGCCTTGGAGCTACTGGGTGACACCGCAGTAGCTGATTAAAGGGCGAGATACCCAATACCGGATTTGTGGAGAACAAGTATTGACACAGTCCTGCGACTACAGTGAAGGTGTTTGGGGCTCAATCATGGCGCGGATCCTCAGGTGATGACTTTCGGGCTGTGGAAGGACTTTTCTGTGGTTTTCACTTTTGTTCTGTTCACTGACTTGATGAAAGCGTCCCCTCCTCACCCCACCCCACCCCCGCAGGCTCTGCGTGCGCTCCATATCGTCGGTGGTGCCCAAGTCCGAGATGCAGGTGAAGGACTTCGCGGTGAAGAACGAGCCGGTGCTGTCGTACCTGCCGGACAGCACGGAGAGGGCCGAGCTGAAGGCCGCGCTCAACAAGTTCGCGGGCCAGACTGAGGAGTGCCCGATCGTCATAGGGGGCAACGAGTACAGGACCGACGACGTCAGGTACCAGGTCATGGTGAGTTCAAGATTTACCGAAGAGGAGAATTCGCAGGCGAATTTGCCGGGATGTCCGCTGCGGATGTCCACGTCCCCCAGGGGAGATGCTGATACTGGAGGAAGGAAACCTACTTTTGTTTGCTTGCTTTTTCTAGCCCCACGACCACCAGAAGAAGGTGGCCAAGTTCTACTACGCGACTCCCGAGCTAGTGACGAAGGCCATCGAGGCGTCCTTGAAGGCCAAGGCGGAGTGGGAAAAGATTCCTTTGCAGCAGAGGATCGATCTCTTCTTGGGGGTGGCGGATCAGATCGCAGGGAAGTACCGGGCTGACCTCAATGCCTCCACCATGCTCGGCCAGGGCAAGACAGTCGTACAGGTGAGCTTTGTGACAATCAATCATACAGGGTGAATCAGCAGTTGCTTCAAAAAAGTGGGTGGCTACAGGAACCATGTTTTTGCAACAGTCCGCCACCCGCCCTTAAGAGTTCAACCACATCCTCTGGGCGAGGGGTCCACCAAAAAAAAAGAAAATTTTTAAATTCTGACAGGGTTGCCATCGGGGTCTTCCAAGGTCGCATTTAGTGTGGAAAGTGAAAGGTATTTGAGTTCTTTAAATATGAAAAAAAAAAAATCTCATCACAGCATCCATCTTGATCTTCAAAAAGTGATCGTCCAACCTCTACTGATTATACTTTAAAACTTAAAAATCATAGTCAAGGTGTAATTTTCGAGAACGTCACAATGTCATCGTGCAGCTGCTTCTGATCCACGTTGTATTTAGGCCGAGATTGACGCTGCCGCCGAGCTGATCGACTTCTTCCGCTTCAACTGTTTCTTCGGCAAGGAGTTGGTCAACGGCTACCAGCCCATCAGCGAACACCCAGAAGTCACGCTCAACTTGATGCGCTACAGGTCCCTCGACGGCTTCGTGGCCAGCGTCTCGCCCTTCAACTTCACCGCGATCGCGGGTAACCTCGCCTTCACGCCCGCCATCATGGTTAGTGGAGAAGATTTGGAGAGAAAACAATGGTCTAACCTTAGTAGATGAGACCATTTTATTTCTTTTGAGTCATAGCGTAGTACGCATAGTAGAGGCCGCTTTGAGGTCGCCCATGTAGTGACCTCGAAAGCTTGGAATTCGTCCTCCAAATGTCTTGTGTAGGGAAATGGCGTCGTGTGGAAGCCCAGCGATACCGCGGTCCTCTCCAACTGGCAGATCTTCAAGCTGTTCCAGTCTGCCGGTCTCCCCGACGGCCTAGTCAACTTTGTCCCGTCCGACGGGCCGGTCTTTGGCAAGGCGGTCACCGGGCACAAGGACCTGGCTGCTATCAACTTCACGGGTAGCGTTCCGTAAGTTCTCCGGGCCCAATTTTGGGTTACTTTGAGTCATTTTGGGTCACTTGGAGTCATTTTGGGTCACTTGGAGTCATTTTAAATCAGTGCAACATTTGTTATTGCAACAGTAGCAGCGAAATCTGCTACTGTATGCACTCACTAAGACTTATTATGTCCGTAGTCCATGTTGAGGTATGAAATATACATCAAGTTGTAGCCCTAGTTGATGGAATTTACAGTGACTCAAGAAAGCTGCGGCAACCCAAGCAAAGACTCTCCTTTTCTAGACGCATATTGAAACTTGTGCATCTTCTTTTCTTATTACTTACATTTTTACTTTGTTTTCAGAACTTTCCAGTGGCTCTGGAAGGCTGTGGGCGACAACTTGACTAAGTACGGAAGCTTTCCGAGGTTGGTGGGTGAATGCGGGGGGAAGAACTTTCATTTCGTGCATTCCTCGGCGGCCGAGAGCATCGAGACTGTGGTGGCCACGACCACGAGGTCTGCTTTCGAGTACCAGGGACAGAAGTGCTCAGCCTGCTCCAGGATCTACGTGCCGGAGTCCCTGTGGCCTAAGGTAGCTGGCAGCGTCACCAGCTGACACTTGCAGAAAATCGTTACATTATTTTTAAACCAATGTATACAGCTTATAAGGCTGAAAGACTCTCCGTGATTCTTAGCCTCTTTTTCCACCCATGTTGATATTAGTGAATGAACCGATCCTCACATTCCCAGATGCATCGGTACTTGAACCTGACCCTGAGAAGCCACCGGTGTCGGTCTCATGCATTAGACCGGGGCTGTACAGGGTGCAAGTGAGGGCGAAGCAAAGGTTGCAATTAGCCTTCCCCACCCTGTCCTGACTGACCGAGAACGTGGATTTCCCCACCATAGTGTGAATTTGAGGAAATGTTATTTACGCCCTGGCTCGGACAACAGCTAGATGGACTCTGTTCGTCGTCACGGATACTCCTGAAGTGTTCAAAGTCCCAGGGATAGAAACTCCTCAGAGATTAAGAGCAAGCAAAGATTCCGGACACTCTTCTTTCAGTCCACATCCCTGGAATATCCTTCCCCACATTTCTCATCCACCTTCCAGATCAAGGAGGGCCTCGTCGAGACTCAGAAGAGCCTGAAAGTTGGTGATGTGACCGAGTTTGACTCCTTCATGTCAGCCGTCATCGACCAGAAGGCGTTCGAGAGGATCAAGGGCTACATCGAGCACGCCAAGACCTCCGCGCAGACCAAGATTTTGGCCGGCGGGACCTACGACGACAGGTGAAAAAGTGGTCATGACGTACAGATAGAAGTAGTTATGCTTGTCCAGAAAGTGTCGCAACTGAGTCTTTAGTGACGATGTTCACGGAGTTGTCCGAAGCCTCGGTTATGAAGTCACTGGAGTCATTGAGGCTGGCTTAGTAGCGATTCATCCTATCCTTAGTTCTGTCTTTTTTGTTTACATGAGCAAAAAAATTGTTCTTGCAGCGTCGGTTACTTCGTGACTCCCACGATCGTGGAGACCAAGAGTACCTCCGACCGCATCTTCAACGAGGAGATCTTCGGCCCAGTCCTCACTGCCTACGTGTACAAGGACGCAGATGCCAAGGCAGTCCTCAAGGCCGTGCCCACGGACACCCCGTACGCGTTGACGGGGGCGGTGTACTCGGAGGATCAGTGAGTAGAGTCCATTGGTGCTGATGCTTACATGCGACGTCTCAAAAGTGCCAAGTGGCGTCACTGAACTTGTCCGGTCGTCCCTCGATATCTACATCTGGGCATTCTCGCGTAGCTCCTGAAAGGCTGACTCCGGGAGGGCGGAGAGGATGGGGGTTGCGTTGTACCCCATAAGCGTTTTCAGCCATACCCTTCGTAGCGAGCGGATGAGTACGAGCTGTGTCTGGCAACGACAATCTGTGAAACATGTGCTACTCCACTGAGAGCAACAAGGACAGCGTTGCGTTAATAATGACAAGAGAGCAGGAAAAGATGTGATAATTGGTCAAAAACATGGTTTATGCGAGGCATTCTACGCATGCAAAACGAAAAAAATGGCGTTACTTCCTTCAGAAGGCAGCAAATAGGGTGGGACATATTTTTTATATCATGGATATATTCTTCGGCTCTCCAATAGCGACGCACTGATGCAAGGCTTTACCGACCAATGTTGGCTTGGATCACTGTGAAGACGAGAGGTTGCGAGACTTACTTCATGCGTTGCAGCCAACTTACACGTATACAGTCAATGCCGTAAGTAATTGCGTTGGCCATGTCGACACCTGTTACGCTGCACTGAAACATGTTGAGGTGGAATTTTGATGTGGAACGTGTAGACGTGATACTGGGACACAATATTCAGTACACCGGTCAGTGTTGAGGCTGCCCATTTTGGTGCTAGAGTACTCAAAAGGAAGCCATTTGGAGAGGGGGCCATGCCAAACAGAAGAGAAATTTGACTTTTTCAGGGGGTAAACATGGATGAAATGGATTAAAATTTTTACAGAAGAACCCTGACCCCCTGGCCCAACATTTCCACCGGGATTCACTCCCAAGACCCTCTAGGTGTCATGAGCAAGCATGCAGAAACCCCATGTCTGGGTTGAGAGGTTGCTATGTTCCATGAAGCAGCAAAAAGAGAGCGACAGGGTGACACTTTGACAGGTAAACAAAACTCATCGACAGATCGTCCCCAGCAGTAGCGAGAGAAGGTAGTCCTGATCAGACTCAGAAGTAGCGAGAGGAGGCAGCCTGGATCACTCTCAGCAGTAGCAAATGTGGCCGTCCAGATTGAGATTTCCTGACTATCGTCGATGAATTTTGTTTACCTGTCAAAGTGTCACCCTGTCACTCCCTTTTTGCTGGTTCACGGAACGGAGCAACCTGTCAACCCGGACACGGGGTTTTTGAGTCATTTGCAGTTCATAGCAAAATCTATCCCGCATGTTCATATCACTTTTTGAAATGAAGATTCTAAGAAAAGTCAAATACGGGACACATTGTACAACGTACTTCGTGTAAGAAGCAGACATCGGGAGTCTTTACTCGTACAAGGAGCAATTTGGTGCCAGAGTCCACATTTCCTTCTCGTGTCCTCCTTCTGCACAGTCAACCCAGTTTCAACTTATCCGTTCCAAGCTTGTCATTGTGCACAATGGCCACGGTCGAAACAGGGCATTTTTATGTGAGAAACGGAACTATTTTGGTGATTTGCCTAAGGGGACCTTTTTGAAATATGATCACAATAAGTAATGATAAAAAAGTCTGTGCACGTATTCGTCTAGAGAGGGGACTTGAAAGCAGGACCTCTTGCTTGTCAATACGGCATAAAACAAGTGTTCAATCAATTGTCTGCAGCTTACAAAGATGAAGTCCTTTGTTCTACCCTAAATGAAATAGATGGAAAGAATACGTTGTAAATCATTCCTGATGCAAAAATATAGTCCAATGCGTCTCTCTTTCATGAGGATCCCAATTTAGCAACCTCAGATAAACAGGGCCCTGGGACAAAACGGGACATTTACCCAACTCCCGAGAGCCTCCCATGAGCTTTAACAAAGAAAGTCGTACCAGCTGGAGTCATACTGGTCTAGGCATGAGGAGAGAGATCCCAAGTCTACTGGCACAGAATAGTCAACTGAAGTGCCATTTGGAATCATGAGATATCCCTGTTGTTGGAAGAATTAAATGAGAGAAGAGGAATTGGACTAGTAAATTTTTCAAGGAAGAGAACAGGCCAGTGCCTCCCTAAGAAAAGGAACTGGAACGGGGACATCCTATTTTTTGAGGAACGGGAACAGGAACGACTGGAGGCTCGGGAATCCGTTCCTGGAACAGAACACGTTCATGATGTTGAGGAACGAGTCAAGATCTTGGCAACAGAAGTGTGGGTAATGAGACAATCTTAAACGCATACGTCAATGGGTAAGGACCAAAAAAGTTTTTGAAACCTTGAAGTGATAGTTGCACCTTCTGACGTCCAGATGGCGCCCCGTGCCTGTCCGGCAAGTGGGCAAGACTGACTTCTTACAGCCCTTGTTACGAACGGTTGATCGAGCAGCCACAAATATCTGGGTTCAGAGCGTCTAAGTTATGTGGGACGACCATCAGCTGTCGCCAGAAATCTAAGCCTGTATAACCTGACCTAAACAACAGAGTAACTTTACTATGTGCCTAAACCACAGAAATCTTATAGTATCACTAGAAGGCGCATCGAGGCCGGCGGGCAGGCGAGACTGCCTGAGCAGATTGAGAGGAAAAGTCTCCACTCCAAGTCAGCTGTCGAAAAATCTCTAAGCACCCCTTGAGATGCCGCAGATTTCTTAAGGTTTAGTGATACGCAACCGGTCACCTGCCAATGTATCTTTTTTACTGCACTTTTGAAACATGTCAGCATTGGACTGTGAGAGCTGAGTTAATGAGCTGGAAGACCAGGATGGAGTGAGACACGCAATCTGAGCTGTGTGTATGATTTCAAGACATCCCCAAGACAGCTTCTAGAAGGCAATGAGAGTGTGAAAAAATTACAGATGTGCTCGTGTGATCTCTGGCACATTTCCCGGCACCTACCCAGTACATTTCCATTCCACTTCCAGTACATTTTCCAGGTGCATTTCCAAGTGCATGCTCTAGCATATTTAGCATCTGTCTGACTAAGAATGACACATCCATGTGCCTGATGCAGAGGTCAAAACACAGAAATCAAGGTGCAAAAAAAGGATGAAAAAACAGACGTGTGACCAGCCCCTGAGCAAGTAGAAGTCCGGCACAAAGGGGAATGAGTCCACAAAGCAAATGCTGTAGTCTGAGACTCAGTTATGGTCAGTGAGGCGAGAGATTCGAGCACAACACACTCTATATGTTTTCATACAAACTTTGTTCAGCTGTTATGTGGTACATCTTCCTCAATAATGATCATGATGGGGAATAAAACATATTTCTGAGATGTACATGATCTGATAAGCCACTCTTATTTTCTTTGTATCTTTCTAAAATGAAAAATAAGGGCAAAAAAACCATTTTACACTGGATTATACACATGAGCACGCTTGAGCATGCTACAGCAGAAGGGTGCTTAGAGAATCTGCAACAGCTGACTCGTGGTGGAGAAAGAATCGGGTGGATGCGCCTTCTAGTGATACTATAAGACTTCTGTGGTCTAAACCTTCTTCGGTCCTCCTGACGGCCACTGCGTCAGCTGCGCGTCAGCTGACTGTCGTTCCCATTGAGCTCCTAAATAGATAGAGATAACAAAGTTAAGAAGCAAACAAAACTTGACAGCCAACAAATGGGCAGCCAACTGTTGACACAGTGAAATGAAACCTATACAATCACAGAAGAAAAAGAGAATGCATAACTTGACATTTTGTCTGTCTCATTGTCAAGGTCACGCAGAATATTTAATGAATGGGAGTTATTCTTGCTGGCATTAACCCACTGGCTTCATGTTTTGGCTGACACTGTAGCAGCCCACAACTGCACAAGTGGGCGTTTTGCTTGCTCTTGGCACTCACTGGTGTTGCTGAAATCAAGTCATTCAAACCATTCAATTAAAGGATATTGTCTTTAGCTGGATTATTTCTAAAATGTACTGTAGTGACACTGTAGTGAAAACTGATTGTTTGTGTCAACTGTCGGCTACACATGTGTCAGCTGTTGAGTTTTCTGCTGAGCCTCCCTACACCAGCTGGGGCCGAATTGGCATGCTCCGTCTATCTCTTGCGATGTCGATGGCCGTTCCATATCAGCGTTGATTCACTCAACGGTGCTTGCCAGATACTTCTCAACAAATTCACTGTCAACGTCCTCTAAGAACGACATGCCATTTTTAGGAGCTGCTGCTGACCAGTGCAAACTTTTTCGGACTCTCTAACCTAAGTTACATCAACAGTTCCCCCCCCCCTAAAAAAAAGCTTCTCTAAGCACGCAACCTGACCTGACTTAACCAAGCGCGCCTAAGTGGCAGCCTGAGCACCAGCGCCGATTTTCAGAGATGGCGCTAAAGGTCTCATCTCTGAGGGCACGAGAGCTTGTACAGTCATGGCAAAGGTCTTACTGCGACATTAGCGCTCCCCAAGTCTGGACTGACGAAGCAACTCCTTTTCATGAAGCCTTGCTGGTCTCAAAGCAGCTTTAGAACGAGTTTTTCAGAGTGAAGCTTCATTCGTCAGCGACCTTGTAGAGTGAGTAAATTTAGCGCCATCTAGCCTTTACGTGGCAATCTGCGCCTTTCTTCGTCCGGCCTGCAGGGTAGGTGGGCGCCAAATCTCAAATCAAAACATAACGACCACTCCGGGCGGAGAAAGGCATGTCTGTCAACGAGTTGGACACCTTCTTCCATCAACTGGAGGCCTCGTCTAAGGCCGAGATCCAGGCAGGGAAGTCAGCGACCACTTCTGCGGCAGCTTATCGTAAGAAGATGTCCTCGGAGTGCCTGGAAACGTTCTCGTACCTTCAGAAGGAGCTCGCTCAGCTGGGCGGAACGGGGAACCGTCAGAAAGTCCTCCAGGAGCTGGATTTCCAGGCCAAGGAGCTGGAAAATACTGTCCAGCAGACCGGGAAAAAGGCCGACAAAATTAAGGCATGATTTTTCTTGTTAGACCTGCTACGCCTTGTGATCTTCACTGCCGAGAATGGAAAGACATTTTTCTGGAGCTGACATTTTTTTAGGCTGAGGCAGATGCAGCCGAACAACGCCGCCTTCACTGGGAGTCCAAACTGTCGGAAAGATCGCACCTGGTGGACTCTCAAGAGCAGGAACTGAGCAAATACTGCTCAACACTGAAAAAGCTTCTAGACATGGACGTGATTGTGGAAAAAGATCAGGGATTTACGCTGAAGTTCATGAATCTGGTAAGCGTCGCGTCATCCACAGCTTTTAGAAGCCAACTACAACGGCATACGTTTGTATACAACATTTCAGGACGAAAAGGACCCTGCTAGAGAGTTCTCCTGCGAGTTGAAAATAGACGATGTCGATAGCCTCGGCGACAACGCGGATGAGTACCTCCCGTTCAAGATCCTCTCTTGCCAGCCGGAGATCGACCCACAACGCCTGGCATCCCTGACCGACCTTCTCATCGAAACAGGAGACTTGTCCGGATTCGCGGTCGCTCTAAGGAAAGCGTTCAGAGACCTCGCGAATAAAGCGTAAAACTAAGAAGTACCGTTAATCATGCTTTAATGTCCTCCATTGACAAAATCTTTAAGATAACGTTCAGACAATACAGTAAGCTGTCTAATTAGGGTAGTGTCTATGACACTACTACTTTAAAGAAATACCGCTCTTTTCTTGATGTACGTCTGTCATGAGCTCCTCGCTCTGACCTTCTTGGTCTTACCGTCGTTGTTCAATTTGTTGTCGTTGCTGTCTACCAGAGGCTTATCTACTGCGTCCAACCTCGGGATACCAACAGCAACTTTTCTTGCACCCTGACGAACACGCTCGCGGACCTCGCTGGAAAGTTGCTCGAAGGAGTCTTTGGCAAGTCGTAACGACTGAGAAGACAGAAGCTGGAAAGATCACCGCAATCAGTTTGTGCTTATACGCCAAGGAGGTGACATAACGAACTCATGTACCCTGCTTTCGGTGACTTCGATAGCATTTTGAAGATTGGTGGTGGTCTTCTCAGTGATCTTGTTGACTTTTCCACCGAACTCGGCGCAAGCGTGACGCCACTTGGAGATGCCGAGATTCCGACGGAGGACGCCGCACCAGGCTGTCTTGAAGGCCAACTTCTCTTTAAGTTCTGAGAGCAATAAAGCTGCTGTTATGCTCTATGCACTTTTGTTATACGTACTTACACACCGGTACATCAAATCAACAGTTGCACACAAGTTCACCCAATGATACACGAAAATATATTCTTGCCTGCTATTTCATTGTCCGTCTTCTCTAAGTCCCGGACCCACTCCAACCTCTGTCGCATCTGTTCCTCGTATGAGAGGGCCGTGAAGTCCGCAAGAAATTTGGTGGTCTTGTCGCCTTGATCTTGCTTAAGGGGATCCACCTCGTCAGTATGGTTTGGTTGAGACGCCTCCTCCGGCATGAGTGAAAGGTAGCTCCTGTACCTGTCTGCACCGCCGCGGACTCGGGCAACGTACGCCTTGGTGTGATCCACGTAGCTGATCTTGTAGACGTCTCGCTGGGAAGATGAGATCTGGAAAGCAAATCAACCACTTCAGTTTGCTAGCCACAGATTTGTGTAAGAAGTGTGTTTCTGTCATACCTCCGTCACCACTTCCTCGGTGGTTCCACTGCCATTTGCGACGTATTCAGCCTCATTCCAGTGATGGATGCCTCCTCCGCCAACGGCTTCCACGGAGCTGGCCAACGTCAACAGGTCGAGTGAATCATGTGGAGAAGTGGACGAGTTGTGACTAGTGTGATCGGGCAGGGAAGCCAGCACAAGATCTATGGGGAAGTGGTTAATGAGTTATGGACACGTACACGACCGCAGTCTGTAGTGAGGACACGATGTTAAGATCCTTCTTCGTCCCCGTTTTATTTCTTGGCAGTTTAGGGGAACTTTTTGGAAACATTGCAGTGAGCGAATATAAAAACGCTCTACGTACGAACCACATTTGCAAAAAAATGTCCTTGTCACATCCGATGGTAGGTGAAGCTAGCGATAGCTCAGGGTCGAGGGGAGCATGCACCGGTACTGTTGTTAGCATAGAATTGATTTTTATCAGTCGCACAGTTAGCACGTCCTTTTTTCGCCAATACTTCGACGTATGTTGTGCTCATAGCAATATAGCTATAGGAACTATATTTGAGAAAGTAATGTTAACACGGATCCCATTTGAGGAACAAAGACGTCTTAACAGCCTCCGGACTTGATGATAGTACGGCACTTATAATTCAGTTCCAGTTTCATACCGGATGCGCAAGAACAAGTGTCATATGGAAAATATTCTGCAGCTCCACTGTTTAAGCATCGTATAAAGCGATAGATTGGTACTGAAGGAAATCTAATCATGTCATGGCCAAGGTCTATGACCAGATCATGTCCAAAGAAGAACCTGCTCATGACAGTAAGCAAGGAACAAAAAATCCAGGTCAGCAATCCCGCATGTACTGCAGACGTTGAAGATGTGCGAGTTTTGCAAGAAAAAGCACAACAGTTATGCCCTGGTCAGCTGTAAGGCTTGGTTGAGTACATCACTTAAAAAAGTTCATACAAGTGAAGTTTTGAGGGGCCAGTCTACTTCATAACTGTACGGATTTGTAGTTAAAAGAACCTGCCACCCCCTTCCCCAGATCAGCGTTAGCTATGCGTTTTAAATGCACTTTAAAATGGCACACAATAAATCATATTTTGAAAGTGAAACTTCCTATGAGTTAAGTATGACGTCTCTACTGACATCTCAAGTTGATCCTGCTGAAGTAGTGCACACGTCAGTATTGCTAGGGCCAGTTGAAGTGTTGCACGTCGATATGACGCTAATTCTTGAGCGTCAAATGTGGTTGATTTTGGTCAAATACCTGGCAGATCATCCTCGTGATATTCATCGCTGTGGCTGCCTTCCTCCACTGCCTCGGGGTCGGCCGATTGCCCGTAATCTTCTTCCATCACTTGAAAGCCCTTCTCTTTGGCAAGAAAATATGCTCGACACGAAGTCGCCCTGCACGGTCACAAGCAAGGAGGAGGCGTCATCATAGTGGCGAGTGGCAGACCTCGACGTGGACGACTGGCGATTTCCACTCACGCCACGCGTAAATGCCTGACTTTAGACGGAATCCACCAAATCTTGGTTAAAATTCTCCCTTGTCTTTGTAGCAGCTACTAGCAGCTACCAGGAACCATGGCCACTAGGCAGGCATATCTTACGCCATCACCTGCAGCGAGTGTGCCAGCGCGTGCTTGGCTGATTTGGTTTGGTTGGCAGGTAAAAAAAAAAGACCGCAGCCAGGCAGAGTTCAGCTCCCTGCTCGTAGACACACAAGGACAAAGACAGTATGAAGCGAGTCAGAGGGAGAAGGTTGTTCCAAAGAGGAAATCCGAACAGTAGCAGTGCATGAGTTAGAAAAAAGTGTAACAGACGTATTAGTTGACATTTCTCCATGTCCCTTCGTACGGGGAGTACGAGGTTTCATCAGTTCATAGGATTGAATTGCAGAGTTGAACCGGTGCTGGACCATTGTCGTAGGAAGCAAAAAATATACGTAGAATCTTGTTTGTGCAACTTGACAAATCCAATGTATTCTCTTCAACTTCATACATATCATAAACAGGTTGCACATTTCTTCCTACAACTAAACTTGCAAGTATATACGGGTCTTTGAATTTAAAATGGCATGGAGAAAATCGCCTAAACCTAATTGTAAGAATGAGTCTTGCAGTATCTAAATTTTAATCATCATTTGAGTACGATCTTGATACTGATAACATTCCTAGCATCAAGATTTGCCACTCGATACTTGTACGTACTTTGTCAGAAGGCAACCTTTTCGGATGGTTTCTCCAGATTCAGCTAGTCGTGTGGACTCCTTCTTCACTGACAGACAGACAAACAAACCGAAAGACAGACAGTCTCTTAAGATTATGAGAAGCTTTCACGGCCCGATTCGTATGTGCATACACACTTTAGTTAAAGACATCTTTTTCACGCAAAACTTGAGTAATATCCGTCTGGCTTTTTCGACCCGGCCTTTCTCACTCACCCATCCACCCAGCCTCTCATCTCCTTCAATCCGGTGCCATGTCCGCCGGATCTGGAATTCAGGCAGGGAACATTCTCTCAAACACACAAGCACACACACACGCTCATGCACAGGGAGGTGTTGGTAGGAAAGTACTGTGCTCTACTTTTTCTCTCTTTGAGGGATCAAAGAGTTAGATAGACAAAAATGGCTTTTTTTCAATTTCTATCCCCGCACCTGCCATTTCCCCCCCCCCTCCATTTTGGAAGGCGATCTCCCCTGTCCCTCTTCCTCTCATGCATAGCAATAATCCGAAGGGGGCGGGGTCGACAAGTTATTCCGGGTCTCTCCTCGCAAACGGCCCAAGTGAAAGTGCGTTCGCTTCTTGGGCGCGGCCGCGGGGGGCGGGGGGGGGGGGGGGGGGGGGGGGGGGGGGGGGGGGGGGGGGGGGGGGGGGGGGGGGGG
>JAAUXU010174820.1_pt1 | contig 15844 bp, 19 predicted proteins | sample 7278151 | NCBI WGS metagenome assembly JAAUXU01 (sample SAMN14350113, study PRJNA611818) | marine sediment metagenome | isolation source: surface marine sediment (1.8m) | place: French Polynesia: Moorea | collected 2018-08 | reverse complement strand
TGCGTAGCTGCAGTATTAAGGAAGTTATGATGCTTGCAAGTGGTGTATGCTGAGTTTTGAACCAGCAAAACTGCAGGGTGAAAACTGGGGCTTGCCTCCAGTGGGGGACACAGGGGCAGCGACCCCAGTGGGGGGATAAAAGGGGGGTGACGACCCCCTGCAACAAAAAAGGTCACATTTTAGAACTAAAGAAGGCCCTAAAAATCAACTTTTCCGTCTTTCCCGCCGCTGTACGCTCACTTGTGGCCCCCACTGTATATAGATTAGTAATTCTCACCCTGTGTAGGGTATTCCGTGCCAACTTCATCATGCGGCAATTATCAAAAAGTGCGTAGGAGCCGTTGTTCCACTTTGTAGCCATGTTGTCAGGGTCAAAAGAACAGCCCATGATTTTGAACATGGAAAAGTTTGACATTGTTCCATCGCATGTGTTGCCATGAATGCGGATTAGGTATTGCTGAGGATATTCAGATGCCATTTCAAGAAGACGAACTTGAACTTTGGCTCTTATTTTGTCAATGAAGCACACAGCTAGAGGAAACTTCCACAGACCTTTCAAGCCCTTGAGCAAGAAGACTAAGGCTTCTGTGGCATTCCTTGTGCAGTCCACCTCCAGTTCAATGTCAACTCCGTAGTCAATTTTGCCCAAATAACAGCTCAGGCTCTTGTTGAAGGAACAGTACTCACACAGACTCATTGTTGCAGTCATGGAAAGTTGGGTCTTCGTTGGCTTTCTTCCCCAATTCCTTGAATACATCCAAGAAGAAACCTGCCTTAGCTTTTACAGATGATGTCCACGTAAATCGTGTTCTTGCATGTGGCAAAGAGAAAGTTTGCTGAAGATAGGAATAAGCCCTTGGTGAATAAAAGTGAACTGTCAGACAAAATGTTCTCAGCTCATTTGAATAGAGCCGTCCCTTCACATGTCTTGGTCCATTCTTCAATTCATTCTGGATTATATGAAGAGCCACTCCAGACGATGTCTTATCCAACAGCTTACCCACATCAATTTTTCTTCAGTCTTTCATTCTCCTTCATCGTCTGAGATTCAAAACTAGCCAGAGAATGATCCATCTGGATTAATTTCAGGATTTGAGATGGTGTCATCTTGTCAATGACGATGGGTGTTATATGACTTCTCCGTTGTCTTCCCACCCTCTAGTTCCTCTCGTTTGCTGTCCAATGCCCGACAGTACATTACATCAGTACATGGGAGCACAGGTCAGCTGTCCAAAAAAGAAGGTGCGGCAGTATGAGGGGGAAGGCCCAATTGGCAGAGAAGCATATCTATTACCCTAGATACTGTCTACAGGCAGTATGCAGAGCTTGGCCCACACCACACTAGCCAAGATATTCTCATTATCACGGAATAACTTTTCACAGATACTAAATATTCGAAGAGAGTCTCTTGTACATTGCACTAACGCACCTGCAGAAAAATTCTTAAGCTGCGTCAGCATGTTCGAAGGCTCTAACTCTGACTCCCGATGGCTGATATAAAACATAAAACTGTTCACACTCTGCGCAGCCATACTCATATACTGTCTTGCGCAAGCAGAAGCCTCCAAGGTAGGCAAGGCCATTGATCTCAGCAATGTCCAAGTTATTGATGAATTCACTCAATGCTTCATCTTCAAGATCATGTCTGGGATGAGCCTCAACATCCTCAGCCTCCACTTCACTGAGATTATCACTGATTCTTCTTTTGAAGTCAGACAATGTCACAACATATTCACGGTCGTCGTCATCGTAACTGGATGACTCCTTGGTCATAAAAAATTGAGACAATGTTATTATTTTTAAAGCTAGCTTTACCTCGAAAGGTGATGGGTTGGGATTTTTGGCATGAACACATGAGAATAAGTTTTCAAGGCAATCGTTAGTTAAACGACTGCCCAGAACATAGTCAAAGTGTCTGTTTCCCAGCAAGTCCTCGACTATTTGCATTATTGCGGTTGAGGTGACGTGGATGCCCCGTTGAACTGGTTTAAGTCCCTTGCAGCCATCAATGTTCATCCTTATCACCATGTGAACAAAGTTCTCCAGAAAACGAACTGCATCTTCATACTTATCTGTCCGGAGGTAGCTACGTCTGGTAGCTACGTTCCGCTCAAGACTCATCCAGTTCAGTCAAAGGATACGATACAGCCCAATACGGTAGACACTGACATGGCTAACATAGCATGCACCTGCACCTTCCCACATGAAGAATGCCTTCATCTGCTCCTCCCACTTTACGACAGAAGATTACATGCAGGACTGCATCTCACACCGATATCCCTGGAAGAAGTTGAAGCCTAACTGCCATTCTATATCTATTGCTGATGAGGCCGTGTGAACTGCCCCCAATCAAGCTTGCTCATGCCAATAGAGTAGCACTGAGACAGAAGAAAGAAGTTGCAGGTACTTCAGCAATTACTCTGTTTCTTATGCCCATGGGAACTCGTTTACAATGATCTTCGCATTATAACAGGAACACAGATATGTTGATCAACAAGTCATGTCCAACAGCTAAACTGCGGTTTTGGCAAACATTATGAATAAAAGCAACTTGATGCACTGAGAAAAATGTAAAACCCGGTCATCTCGACATGCATCATTGGCAAATCAAGGCAGACATGGCAGAGAGGTATCGCCATGGGTATTAGGTCGGTCAGGAAACTCTTTGCGGACCTATGGAGTCCTGTGGAGAACCTGTGGAGCTATGCAAAAATTCTGCCAACTTCATCTGCTCTCCATGTTCAGAAAGAAAATGACTTGAAAGACACTGCCACCTTGTTGCAAATAAATGAAGTGGACATTGAATCTCGTGACCATGAGGCACATATGAATGTGATATGCATCCGTCAGCTGGAGGCTGACCTCAAAATGCCTACTCAAAAACTAAAAGGAACTGCAGGCACTTCAAGACACAATTCCAAAGTTAGCCAGTAAGGGAGCACATGCATTGAGGCATCAAATGGACACTGCAGGATTTGTTTTGTCAGATTTTGGCTTCTTGACACCTGACGAACTGAGATTTCTCAAGAGAAAGTCAATGCAGGGCTCCTGTTGGAGTACTGAAACTGTAAAGAGGGCCTTGCAGCTGCGATTTGCGTGTGGTTCCTCAGGCTATGAGACTGAAAGAAAGAACTGAGCACACTTGTTTTGAGTCAGGGATCCTCTCTGAAGTCTTTGAAATGCTTTGCCTTAAGGTTCAACACATGCCACACGCAGAAAAGATTTGTGCTCTCACCATGGACGAATTTTCTATTGAGCGGGCCTTACAAGGTGTGGTCTTGAATATTGAGGGATTGCCATTCATCCTGGCCTCGAGATTTTCACAAGATAGCTTTTGAGAACACCTTCAGTGAAATGAGACTTAAGAATCCTCTGCCGAAGCCCTATCAAGTGAGAGATCGTCTCAAAAAAACCATCTCTGTGAGCCACTTCTTTCAGGAGGTGAAGGGTAGCAGCTATGACATTGCGGATTGTGCCCCTTCTTGCTGACTTCCTCACCAAACTACGTAAAACAGCAAGGTGTTGAGAAGTCAAAGAATGTGACTTGGGTGATGATGATTTTCTTAGAATATTCTTATTGAAGCATGATGGTAGGGCTGTAGGCAGTGAGCTGGCTGCACTCTGTTACATTGCAGGACGCACTCTGAAATGTGTTAATGAGCAATAAACAAATGGTGAAAAGTACTTCAAGCCAGCTATTGCAACTGAAGACATAGCTTTCCTTATTACAGTCTCTGTACCCAGAGTATCAATATTTTGCCAAAGAGAAAGACTATGCAGGGCGTCTCGATCTTCTGCACTGATGAAGTCTTTCATGGCATCTTTGTTCCTGCAGATAAAATGTTTAGACATTTCAAAAGGGAGAACCTCCTCCATTTTCCCCATGTAATGAAACGGTTATAAGAGACTTTGAAGCCACAAAAACTAAACGTGCTTCCAAACTGACACCAGATTGCAGAGAAAATTGTCATGTTTTTATAAAGAGGGCAAACAAAAGTCTGCAAATGAGAAAAACAGTTCAAGGTCTGAAATGAATTCAATAAAGACAAGGGCTCTTTATACGGTGGAGTAACTCTGTATTCCTTCACTTGACATGTGGACTTTTGTTAGTGCCAAAAAATCACATTTTTTGAGATGGCGCCACATGTTGCATGGCGCGCTTCTTGCCCCAGAGTCTCTGTAGTTGGAGTTGCTCTCCGAGGAAGAGAATGCTGTACGCAAACGTACGCAAAAGTGCCGCTGCTAAAAAGTTGCGTAACAATCTGGAAGATACGGACCGACATTTCCTACAATCCGCAAACGTTTGACGACGTTTTGATTACTTATTGGCGTGGCAAAAATGCGATTTCTTGTTGTCTCTGGAAAAGCGTCCACTTTCCGACATGTTTTTCAAGCATTTGTCCATGATCACTGATGTGCACCTTTTGAAATAATCCACAGCTGAGCACGCACTCACAGAATGATCAATGAATAACTTAGCATGAGGAAAAAACGACAACAGCACTTGACTTTTAGGCGTAAGATTTATTTGTCACATCCGCAGTCTTCACCGTGCCCTTCAGTTCGCTCAGTGACATCGGCAGCATGAAGAGGCTGTTGTAAAGGCCGAACGTCACCATCAAGAAGAAAACCTGTGGAAAGATACGTGTAACGCATGACAAAGTGTGCTTAGAGGCTGCGTCAAAATAATGTCCAAAAGTGTGCGTATAAGGCAACACCGGGACTGGCTTGTATGGAACATGAGAGGCATTTGAAGGACACATGAATATGAGTCAAAAGGCCTATTTGGCAAAAGAGGCATCCAGTTCGGACCAAGTTCGGAAAGGAGCAGGAGATTTGGAGTCTTGGCAACAGCGACAACTTCATCCAATGACTTGTGACATGGCCAGCACATAGGCGCAGATGCGTGCACGCTGCGTCTACGCAGGATAAACGACTGCTAGGTCATGGGGTTCACCTTGAACATGTTCCTAAATACTGCAGTGGTGGAGGTGCTGAGGATGGCAACCGCCAGCAGCGTGGTCATGGCGCCGTTGGCCACCGCAGGACCAATGTGCACAAGGCTGCACCGAACTCTTTCCTTCGACGTACCTGGAGATACAGTACTGGAGTGCTTTCCGCACATTTCTGTTAATTGAGCCAATGAAAGTGCTCACACTTGAAATCAGGCGTTGGGAAATTGCTGCAAAAAGCGGTCACTTCAGTTCCTCCTAAATTGGGATCAATTCAATTCCGTGCCAAAAGATTCCGATTCCCTCTGCAGACTTGGAAGGGGGACCAACCATACAAATGCAATCCACTCACAGTTGTGTGTAAAATTCTGCTTTGAACACATTTCATTTATTAAGTTTCAACAGAAGCTTTATTTAGAATTTTCTATGTCCGTTGATGACGGTTCTTGCGCAAGAGTCCCCCACCCCACCCCAAATGGCTGCATGGCCCTGCCAGGGAAGGAGAACTGCGAAGTGTTGTACTTCTTCCAGAGCTTCTTCAGCTCTGGATGCTCTTCATAACTCTCCAAAGGGAACTGGTAGTGCCCAATTCAGTTCCAATTCAATTCCTTCCCAACCTTGCGTTTAATGCCAACCCATTCTGTACCTTTGGCGGTGACGAACGCCAGAGCCACGTGCGATGCGTAGTCGATGCCCACCCCGATGGCCAGGACGAAGAAGACGCAGGTCGTGACGTCGATGTCCATCGCCCAATACTTTGCGAAGCCGATCATGTTGACTAGGGTGACGATCATGGTGCCGAACAAGAGTAGCCAGATCTGGACGTTGGTGAGCACCACCAAGCTGATGGCCATGACGGCGGTCATGGCCAGCAAGAGATTGCGCAGGAGCTCACGGCCAATGATTTCGTCCATCTCCCAACGTGAGTATATCTATGAGGCGTTTTGCGCATCAAAAGGTTCTCCGCCTTCTATTAATACAGTGTGAGTCAAGAAGAAGGGTGCACGTGACCATGGCGAATACTGGCCTAAAATTTCGCTGAACCTCATGTGAACAAAAACGAAGTCTGCCCCTGGATTTTTGTTCGAACACTCCTGACTCACCCTGTCCAGTTCTTAAGAGCTCACTCACATCTCCATAGGCAATTAATCGGCTGCTGATCTTAGTCTCTTCGAGTAACTGCTTGAGCTCCCTCATTTGTCTTGCGTTATTGTCAGGAAGATTGAAATGATTGAATTTATTGTAGCTCGCCTAAAACCATTAAAGTATAGTCCTTCATTACGAAATGTAATCACAATCATCACCCTATGGGGAACAGGGTGACCCAAATGACTCACTCGGATAGGAGGAGCCGGCGTGCCGCACGCCAGAGTCTCTTCGAAGACAAGTCCTTCCTGATATTTGAATCCTGATGGGTGGAAAAGAAAGTCTGAGAGTAGTTGTGGAAGCTTCCCAGCTTGTTGCACTTGGTGCCAATGCGATCCATTGGCTCTCATCGTGAGGTAATTCTTCAGTGGAGGCCACCACGAATCTATAGCTGGGGGTGGGGAGGAACGTTAAGTCTTAGGCAGAAACAAACTGTCTCTGGCAAAATAAGGACCAAGTGAGTTAAGGACCAGCCCCACTACAAAACTGTCCAGGGTTGTCATTTGCTTGACCAGGAAATGAAATATGGTAAGAGAAGTTACTTTGCATAGGCCAGCCGAGCTGAGCTGAGCTGGTGGTCCTAAACTATCACCAGCTCCCAACATAACGCACTTGCGATGACCCGGTCTGCCCGATTCAACTCCTCCAGGGTTGTCATCAGTCTGTCGAATTCCACCATTTCTGTTAAGTTGCTTATGTTCAGTGGTCCTGTGTAGATGCCAGCGCTATGAAGACTTCCTGGAAAGTGTTGGTTGTAGGCGCGAAGCCACTGATGTGGAGGGCTGTCATCAGGAAGGAAATCCACTGGCTTGAAGCGTGAACTCATGGTCCAACAGCCACCCAGGGAGAGAAGAATGATGACTAAGGCAAAGAATCTCAAACATTTCTGAAAGATAAAGTACACTTCTGCTCACACATTCAAGTAGGTGCTGCTGTATGAATACACATGTGAGGTCCTTTGGTATCTACTAGAGGTCACATCTTTATTGTATCTATCGAGACACTCAAGGTTCTTTTCAGGTGAAAAGTTCTGGCCCGTCATGAGAATCAGATATTGCATTGTAGAAAAAATCCGCTTGGGTTCTTAAAGGTCTACTAGGAGAATTAATCTAATGCCACCGTATTGGTAAGATTGTGAGGTTTTGTCTTCTGGCTGGAAATGCTTTTGTTCTGCCTTGCATATTAATGCCAGCTGTTGGGCAGTAGTTGAAAAAGTGATTGTGTCAGGTGGTTTTGCTCATGCTCAAAAATTGCACTTTCAGCACCGATCAGGAGACCTCAAGGGCCAAAATAGGGTAAAAAGCAGTAAGAAATGAAAGGTTCCCTTTTAAAAAAGGACAAAAAGTAAAGAGCTGGTCACGATAGTTGCACTAGGTGGAACATTTTTTTCAAATCTGACAGTCCTGAGGCCCCAGCCAAATTACCACTTGGGTTTTTATGAAGGATCACATTCTCATTGAGGGCTCATGCTCAGTTTCCAACACTTTTCGGGACTACAGAATTTGAAAAAAAAACCCGCACTTGGTGCACCTGCATGAATGACTGTACATGTGGAAAAATTAGGCTTAAATCTAGACTCTATTTCCCCCACGTAAGAATTAAGAAGGTGCGCAAGAATTAGAGTATTACGGAAAACGTGCGGCTCCACTGCTTTAGCATCATATAAAGCATATTGGTGGTGACGCAAGACTAATCTTTTTCCAACCGACTCAAGAGTCATCGCCAGTTTGTACTCTCCTTACTCTCGTGCTTCTTGCTGCAAGAAGTACAAGGTGGCAACACTGAGAATTTCTTGCCAGAGGAACGAAATTGTACAATGGGGCCGACGGGCAGCGCGACGCAGACCGACAGCTGACTAGTGTGGCAAATCACTGCAGATGGATGAGCTTTTCCTACTGCTGCCACCAATCAAAGAGCTTTGCAGTGAAGGGGAACAAAGCTTAAGCAGTTGATCGAAAAGTCAGAGCTGCAGCATAACAAAACTCTACTCTATGTTTTGCCACACTAGTCAGCTGTTGAGCTGGGTCGCGGCAGCTTTGTTCCTCTTGTAAGAAGACCTCAGTGGGTTGCGAGGAAACGAGATGAAATCAGTTGCTCAGCGCAAGGCTTCTAGACTGGTCACCTTTGAGGCTTAATTAACGTTCAAGTGAGGTTGATACCCCAAAAGTAAAGCAGCTGTGCTGATGTTTCAACATATTCTTTAATTATTTTTTAAGTTAATGACATAAAAAGTTCATACGCGTAATGTTTTGAGCTCCTACTTTCACCTGACTTTGTGTGTCATGCCTTAGCAGCATGAGCTCCCCGTAAAGAGACCCCTCCTCCATCATCTTCCGCCACTCTTTGTAAAGCCATACAAAGTTATAGTTTGAAGTGAAACTTCCCACAAGTTAAATACAGTAGTCTCCGGTTATATGCACAATCTGGTTAGAATCATCGCTCTTCCCGGTCCCATTTTGTACTCCGAAAAGTGCAGGCATATTTATTGCTTAAAGTTATCAAACTCCGCTTGGAAAAGACCCAACCCAGGGTAACTCCCTTCTCTTGTTGGGATACCCACTCCCCTCGAGAGACCCCTTTAAGAAACAAACAAACAATCAAACTCCACTTACAGTCATCAAATCATCTGTGGAAAATTTGAATTACCTACAAAGATTTTTGTATTCTTGTGGACAGTGACTTGTTGGAAACTCTATGCACACAGGTATCATTATGCTTGTGTTCTAAGGTTTCGACCAAGAGAGGAATGCATCCAAAATTACTTTAGCTTTATGCACTGAAGGTATGTAATTGAGGTTCCATGGTAGCAAAAGCCATTTGTTTCTTCTCATATCAGTTCTAAGAGTGTATCGGCTACATTCATCAGTACCTCGGTACCGAGTTTATGACTAAAGCAGGAGACTGCTGTACAAAGTTCCTAGATGTTGCTCAAGTTGATCCTGCAGCAGTAGCACACGTTTCATTATTGCTTGGGGCAGTTGAACTAGAGCACGTCCGTCTAACGCTAACTCTTGCGCACCCGGTTCCGTATCATTTACTTTTGTGCCCTTGTTCTGAATGAATAGGGCCAAAAAGTCCATGACGGCCCGCCAAAAGTCTGCACTCGAAAAGTAGGTCTTTTCTCCCATGAGGATTTCTCCGGCATTGTCGACGTCGATCCAGAAGAGCAGCGCGTGCCGACCTTGCAAAATTCTCTTGTGGTCGAGGCAGCACCAAGCAAAGAACCATGTGACTTGAAAAGTGTAGACGAAAAATATGCAGAAGGCAGTGAAGACACAGAAGGAGTGGAGACCTGGCAAAAGCTGGAGAGAGAGAAGGATCAGTAATTCAACTACTAGTCTTAAGTGAAGGTTGCTCACTGCAGTTGAGCCCACGAGGAAGGCGGCTATGTCGGTGAGTGACGTCACCGTGACGGCCACGCCTGCTTGCTGCATTGTTTTTGCCATAACTTCAGTCAGGTCGTCGTCGAGGTCGAGGTCGCGGCTATTGAGACATTGAACCAGGACGAACATGTCGTCGATGCCCACACCTGCGTGGGTGGACGCCCTTACTTAGCATAAGCCCACCAGGTGCCCAGCTAAACCTTACGAAAGTGAAAGAATATTTCTGGCCATGTAGACCGGGGATGAAACATGAGATTGACCCTTACAGGGGGGCTGGGATTCGAAGATTCTTCCTCGTCGTGCTAAAGAACAGAGTTATGACTTCAACATTGTTGACTACTCGGAACTGAAACATGAGGGCAGTCATGTTGTTGTTAAGAAAAAGCTTTCTTTTTAAAGTTTTGCGTTGTCTTCACCGAATGTAGTCATTGAATTCTCTAAATAATAACGATTGACTAAGCTTAATAGCCGCAAACAGAGTTGAGCTAAGTGAGCAAATGCACAGAAAGCACATTTTTCTCAATCCTTGGCACTGTCTGGTGACGTAGTTTTCATATCAACTTTCGAGGTTGTTGTCACACAAAGAAAAGGCATGAATGTTACTGTGGCGACAGCGACTGTGACACCCGATGCAACAGCAAGCACATCGCCAGTACCCACCCAGTGCAAGAAAGAAGGCCGCGACATGCATTGGCGTGTGGTCCACTCCTAAAAAGTAGGAGACTCCGCTTCCCGCACCCACGCCCATCCCCACGGCTAAGATGCCCGCCAAGGCCAGGAGCGGCCTCGCCTCAATGTTGTTCAGTCTCCTGCCCAAGGTCAACATGGTATAAAACAGCATGACCGAGCAGCTGAACAGGAGGCGGTCGCGGTCGCGGTTCAGCGAATTCACAGACGTGTCGGCGAAGCTGAAATACGCGCATGATATTACCTCGACTTGGGGAGGGAGGAGGTTACAGAGAAACTCTCCTAATGATATTACAGTGAACATCTCCTCTGGCGGGGGTGGGAAAATATCGTACCAAGCGAAGTGATGGCTTGACCCTGGGTGCATTAAGCGAACTTCATCGTTCATTACCTCCTCATGGCGATGTAGACGAAGCCACTCAATGACTGAATCTGCTCTTCCTCCACTCTCTTCGCCGTTGCCTCTCCTTCCCTGACAAATGCCTTTTCCCACTCACGACTGCTCCGAGGACCGCTGAGAACAGCAAAGGCTTCCTCTTCAGTCAGTTCTTGCGCCTACGCAAAAATAAACAATGCAGAAACAAAATCAAAGTACTGTAAATGAATCACTGATAACGGTTCGTTTGCTCAGTGAACGAGTAGTTGTAGTTTCTCCCATGGGGGTTCTACCAACCTCAGATTGTTCTTCTCCCACATTCCTGGTGACCCATACACTGATGATCGCCTCAGCTGACACGATGTGTCCACTTTCGTTAGTCTTCACGCCTCCCAGGAGGTGCCCGTAGTCCTGGGAGAAGCCATAGGTTGGACTAAAAGGGACAAGCACCAGCGTGGTGTGGTCGAGGTGGTACATGAGAAGAATATATTTGTCTTTGCGACCTTCTAGTCACGGAGTTGATGGCGTCAATAACAGCCTGATCATCTTCGAGGGTCTTGATCTTTTCTTCAGAGAACTGCCAAATGTCAAGGATGCTTAAGACCAGGCATTTCCTGGGCAAAAGCTTCAGCGCAGTGCAGTAAGCACTTTCAGACCCTTGCGTTGACTGCGCCAAGAGCCGTTCTAAAGCTGGGAGATGTTAACAACAAATTGTTGTACCGGAGTTGATAAGTCTCGATTTAAGGGCATGGTTGCCGCCGACGGAAAACATGGTTAAATGCAGTGTAGTCTAAAAATCGAAACTAAACTGCACTTGTTTGTGAAACTTAAACCGTAGCTTAAGGCTGTCCGAATATAAGTGACACTAGCATGAGATGCTTCTCAAGTACCTTTTATATCGATTTCCCTGCCGTTTATTGCCTCTTGGAGTTCAAAGCCAGGAAGGGAGCTGTGCTCCAGAGAAATCTCAGGCACTCTGTTGGACATGACATCGTTAGTGGCTTAGTTCATATAGGAGCAGAGCGACATGTACGACCTGAAGCACACGTCTTCCCAGGAAAGGTTGCCAGCCCGGACATTGTCGAACCTCTTGTGAATGTCCAGCATCTACGGCAGCAGAATCAGTGGCGAGAGAGATATCCTGACGTCAGGGACATTCCCACATACCTGGATCAGACTGTCCCTGTTGAGGAGATTCCCTCCGCTGCCAGTGGTAAACATTATCCGCTCAGATCGCCCTGTTTTGTGGATGCTCCGGAGGGAGAAGGTCCGGTCTTTTGACAAGGTGCTGTGTTCGGGCAACCACAGCTTGCGGGCCAACAACCCGTCGTCTCTAATTCAGATGCTTGTCCCTCACTTACTTAATACTTTTTTAGTAAAGAGTGATTGAATTACGAAAAATATATGTTTCCCAGGCTGAAGAAGGCAGCAAAGGCCAGACTTGATGAGATCACGAAGTACGGACGCGTTGCAGCGAAATGGCCCCACCCGGAAAAGAGAAGAAAAGTTTTTGGACATGATCGCACCAAGATAGACTTGGATCTGACCGCAGCATAATGGACACTTGTGACAGGAAATCCTGATGCTCAGACAAATTCTTCAATGAGATCATGTGGCGGATTAAAAAACTTTGCAAAAAATCGAACTCTTTGCCAGATTTCGGAAGCAAAGCAAACTACTGTTGCTCTGTGTCATGGGCATAGAGACCACGACAAAACATACGGTGTGTGCGAGAATAGAAATTTCCTGAACTCGTCGTGACTGCAGTAAGAAGTACTAATAACTTTACTTCAAGCAAAAACCTCTGACTTTTTTCTCTGCCGCAGAAATTCCTACGAGCATCAGAATTTCTGATTCTGACTGCAATGATTAGTGCTTATCTACCTATAAAACCACTTTTCCAATATCCCTATGATGAAGGAGGCGTTGTTGGCTCTTTTCTGATTCGAACCTGAAGACTCCATGTTCCGTGGACTCCAATCTGTAAATTTTAGTGACTTTTCTTAATGACGTCGGGCAAATATGCGTGTCCGACGCCCCACCCTTCCCCTAGTGGGCCTGGCCACGTTTTTCGCTGTCCCCAAACCACGCTTTGATGGGCGGAGGGATCCTGACCCCTGTTTGGGAAGAAAGCATCCCTAATCTGAGGAGTGACACTGGGGGGTCATAATTACAACCGAGTGCATGTGCAGCTGGCAAATGCAATTTTTCAATCCGTATTGACTTCATGACAGAAGTACACAACAGATGGCGCTAGAAGCAGGAGAGGGAGAACGAGGAATCTCTGAAGTATCAACCAGTAAACAGAACAAAAGGAATAGTCGTGTGGCCAGAGATTTCGATGTATGTTTGTTCAGTTACTACGCAAATTCATAAACCATGACCACAACATACACTTGCCTCCAAAAGTATTGGAGCACCCGTCAGAGGGATGAAAATACTGGAATGTCGTGCGTTTTTGGTAGCATTTTCAATTTTTTTTGCTTGCTCGAGGGCCCCCCCCCCGGGGTCCGCCACCACCCACCTGCTGCCACCGTGGCAGCAAGTCCATTTTTGGGGGGTGCATAAGTAAATTAGAACACCTTTTCCTGCTGCTGTGACTTCCTTAATATTGCAGCTACATGAACTGTATTTACATTGGAAAGCTTAAAGTCTCAGCAGATGAACTTGTTACATTCATTTTCAGAGAAACTGAATATAAAAGGCAGTGCTGGCCATTTTGTCACTGCAGTTAGCTTGGTTTAGTTAACAAGTTAGCACCTCAGAAGTAACGTTATCTGCAATTGAGGCTTAGCTACAGAGTCTTCAGAGGCATTAGGTACATATACAAATGGCACTCAAGACCCTGAGATTGGTATATACATGGGTGACATTCTGGCATCAGCTGCTTTGACATGAAGTTATGGAAGAACCTGTGACATCGACCATGAGATTCTAGCAACTTGTTTCTCTGCAGATGAAACAAGTAGTTTGTGAATGCATGGTTGAGCAAGTCAGTTGTTGCCCAAAGAATCCGCCATCACCTGAAACAATACAATGGGAAAGGAGTCATCTACAGATTTTGGTCCAATCGTGTGGGGAATACATGAATACCTGTTTTCCCTTACTTACCAAAGACTGCCATAAATTGGGACTGTTTTTTCTGCCACACCGGAGCTTCTTGAGGTTAGAGACGGTTATGAGTCGAGTTCTTTTCATTCGAGCGATGGAGGAGCTTAAGTAGCCATGTAGACCTCGTAACAGTCGAAGTCAGAGCAGAAAAGCAAAGTAAAAATTCATTGTTCAGGGGTTTCTGACCAAAAGTTGCCAACAGAGGAATTGTTTGCAGTCCAGTGAATACATGTTTGTCGGACAAGCCCCAGTTGGATGAGCCAGGAGTACTCTTACTACACTACCTGTATGCCTTGACCGACAATGCCTCAACTGCGATTTGTACACACTGGTAATTCTTTTCTTGTCGAGGAAGTCGTTGTAGACTCGTTAGCCCAAAGTGATTGCGACATCTGCATCACTAATGTAGCACTTCACGAAGTGCATATACATCTAATGAGCGATCTACACCATCATTTCGTTACCACCAATCACTGCCTCATACAGGATGTACAGTCAGGTGCGAAAGTACTCGCGAACGCTCCAGACTGGCAGCCTCTCGCAAGCACCACACGTATCAAAACTGCCTTTATGAATGCCTTTAAAAATATTGAAAAAAGTGCACCCTGAATTTTTTTAGAAGATGATATTCATGGAGTTGAGTATATTCGTCCGGTCGTGGTCCGGCTGCCGTCATTTGACCAGCACCATTTCGAATCCCGTGGCCATCTTTTTTCCACTTTTGTTTTACTTTTTTCCGCAGTGTTCATAGAGTCGTCTCATGCCTTCCAGAAAGACTTCCGTGATCCCATTTCTCTGTTGATGTCTTCTGCCTTGCTCTCCTCTGATAATTTGAACAACATTTTTGCTTATGCTCAGTGTCTTTTGTTTTTGACTTTACTGAATTTCTCTATTTTGCTGTATTCCACCATCAACATATGGTGGAGGTCAAGCTTCTATAGGCACTCAAAACAGGTGACAAAAGTTGATGAAGTGAAAGAAAACTTTGAGCAAACCCTCCGGATCGCAGAAATGTCCACGTCATTTCTATACCGTATGGATCACGACCCAGATAGAGTCGAAGTTGCTGTGGTGGATGTTGTGGATCCCCCTGAACCTCCACCAGTAGTAGTACAATGGGTTTAAGTTGGATGAGGAGTGGGGCCCAGAGGCCCAGGGTCAAAAGCTGGCCCATTTTGCCCCATTTTGGCACCACACATAGTTACTATTAGGGTAAATGGATAAGCATCTTTGAGCAGAGAAGGTGTCACATATTGTTCTTCACCTGCCATCATTCCTTTCAAAAGATGGGTTTGGGATGACTTTATCAGCGTTTCCTCCGAGAAAGAGAGTTCTCAGTCTTTGAATTCATTGGTTAAGACGAGGGTGTTTGTTGTCTCAAGAAGTTCCACAAATTTTAGAGTTCAAGTTTTCTAGGCAATCTTGCTTGACGAGGCTTGTCAGAATCCTTTGATTGCAGGTCACAAACGAGTCCTCGCATGGAGTTGTCACTTATGAGAACTCCAATTCAGAATGGAAGTTTTGCTTTGAGAAACTTTCCTGGAAATACATTTCCACTTTTTTATGGGGGGATTACACGGATTTTCAAGCTCTTCATTAGAGACTCCATCTTTCTTAGTGCTGCGAATAGTTGATCTGATTAAATTCAGGAGCCACATCTTAGTTTATCTTGATTACTGATTCAACGAGAGTCTATTGTGTCGCACCAATCATTTTCTGTGAGCAGCATTTACATTGATATTTCTTGTTGGAAAAGAGAGAAGTCTGTGCTTTTGCACTAGTCTTTGAAAAAAGTTGAGCGACGGAATGCATCCTTTGACAACTGTTCCCTCGAGTATTCATGTGAATGTCTCTCAACTTTTAATGTATCTTGAACTCACGAACATCCACATACAAGAGTCTATTTTTTGTCATCCAAATGACATTGCCATTATCATTCTATATCTGAAACCTGTAAAGAAAATTAGGTTAATATTAAATACAATAATCCATCCTTGAACTTGCAAATGTGCACTGTAGTTCAACTTTGCACTACAATATGAGCCTTTTGCCGTATACAGTCCTTGGCGTAAAGATTAGCCACGGGCATGACCACACCTCATACACTACACTCGGACATTTTGAGGTGGAATTTCGATGTGGTGGATTTCAGGCACAATGTTGAGTACAGAGCTTCATTGTCGGGGCAG
>JAAUXU010081127.1_pt1 | contig 15849 bp, 14 predicted proteins | sample 7278151 | NCBI WGS metagenome assembly JAAUXU01 (sample SAMN14350113, study PRJNA611818) | marine sediment metagenome | isolation source: surface marine sediment (1.8m) | place: French Polynesia: Moorea | collected 2018-08 | reverse complement strand
CGGCGGCGGGTCGTCCGTCGGATCCTCGCGCGGCCGGGCGCGTGCGCGCCGGGCCGCCCGCGCCCCCGCCCGCGCCCCTGCGATCGCGGCAGAGGGTGAAGTTGGTTATGTGACCAGTTCAGTCAATCAATATCAGTCATTGTTGTTGAATACATTGCAACTGTTTTAGCCAGCACCAATCTGAATCGATGGCCCTGCACTGTATCCATCTGGGTTCCCTGGGGTTCATGGCATATTACCATCGATTAACGCAGGTAACTTCATGTCCAAGGCGCCTTCCAATACCTGATCGTCCATCTACGTAGGTACGTAGCACTTAACTCGTGTTCAGAGGAAGTCGAAAATCAGCTCTGATCAAAAAGTTTCATGCAACATTGAATTTCGCTTAGTAATTAAGTCACCCTGCAAGTCAATCCAACCCTGCTGACCTTTTGAATAATATATAGGTGACATTTAATCCTGCTTGTACTTTCTAGCACCAAGTTCGGCATCCAGAGGCTTGTGCATTGCATGAGTACACTTGTATGCACGGTGCGCAAAGTCTATGTTGTACAGAATCTTGACAGCAAGTTGCTGTTTAAACTCCTCTTACATAATTGATTATTTGGCGTGCGCGGATAACGCAACCATTCATTGTTTTTCGTCCTTTTTTTATTAGCAAAAACCGATCTTGGTCCAGTTGTTTGTAGTCTTTTACCCCGAAAATCTGCCACTGTGATTCAGGCGAATAAGTCGAGGGAGGCACGGTTTTTTTTGCATTTTACGATCAACAGTCATATCTATGAGAGACAGATTTGTCGTGACATCCAACCTGCACTGTACAGAATAACACGAAAATCTTTTGAAAGTCTGGCCCGTTGAGCAAGAATGCTCAAGGCCTGGCACAAACCAAATCCACGTGTGATCCGAACTTCCCTGGTGGGGAAATCTTGTCTTGCGCACCCAAATATTCCTCTGCCCACAATTACTTCACCTGTAGACAATGCTGAACAAAGTCCAATTCGTTCAGACTTCCATTGTTCGCGCAACTCACAATGGGGCAACGTCGAGAAGAACAACGAACAAGGCTGGTGCATGCGTGCAGCTCGTCCGTCTGGAGATCGTGAGTGTTCAAAATTAGGCCAACGCGTGGGAGGTTTGGGAGTCTGGAGAAAGACTGAAAAGTCTAACTCACCGTTAGAGACAAAAAACAAAGAAACGAAATGTGAAACTCTTTCTTATGCCAAAGATCTTGACAGCGCTTGAGCAGCGTCGTAAAGGGCTTAGTAAGAGGGATACGTAATAAGTGTGACCCTCCTCCATAATGATAAAGAGCCACGCTTATCAGGTCCAAATCAAGGCGGAAAAATGCGCCTTTCAGCACTTTGTATACCTGGTCGAGGTAGAAAAGTTGCTTCGCGCGATGGCAGCTGTTGAGACAACGATGCAAGTTTTGCTCATATGAAGACACGACAAGAATCATCTCCGTAATTATAACCTCAATAACAGTCATATCGCCAAGGATGATCTCTATACGAAGCATTTCTAAAAACAAGTTACTTCAGTCATAATACGTTTTGCATAGGCATCAATACATTTAATGCAGCTGATACCATATGCGCACCCGCGCAAATGGAAAGTACGGTTACTATTTAATTTTCCGATAGACAATGCGGTTTCAATTAGAAAACGGCTACTATAGTAGCAGTAGTGCTAAAACAAAAATACCAATACTGTGGTAACGGCAGAAACAGTTAAAATTCAGAAGACCCTCCCACGTTGAAGATCCTCCTCACCCTGCAAACTTTCAACAAGAATTCCTGTTAACCACAGATGCATCCTGCAGTCGCACGAAGGGCAGAACTGCGTCAGGCGGGGAGTGACGGAAAAAAGATCACCCAAGTGCTTGTGCAAGTGCCTTCGTCACAAAACCCAGGAAAGATCATCGAAGCTTCAGTGCGTTGGCTCAAATTTGGTCTCCACTCCCGGATTCTGTAGGAGTCCTGTACCTGTAGTAGAATCTGTAGGAGAATTGGTTCTGAATGCCTCTAAAGAAGCGGCACAGTCTACATCCCAAAATGGAACTGTTGAAAGTGTCTGGAGGGAAGTAATGAACGGCTACCTCTTTCCTCTACTCTACAATATTCTTTTACCTATATAGGTCTAAGTGGGTGTCACCTATGGTTCTGGGTCATCAGTAGATCAAACGATCATTAATCTCAGCCAAATTTTTAATCGATCAATTTTGGTCTGAGTGCTTTAATATACCAATCTAGAATAGATATGCCCAAGCATGCAGCAACTGATTTGGTGCTCTCACTTTTGTGTCTCTCGCCCTCTTCAGTGGAGGTAAAGAGGACATTCAGTACCTCAAGTGCGTTCCTTCCCAAGTTGAGATCGAGAAAGAATGACAACACATTGCAAAGTCATCTGATGCAGAAGTCCAAAATACAGAAAATTGAAAAATGACCTCGATTAATCGATGAATCTACTCCCAAATTAATCAATTTAATCAAAAGGCTCATATTAATCTAAATTTAGAACCCGAGACAATCACCCGTTTAGCAGGTAACGGTCAAAACTATACATGTCCTTTTGCAGCTGATACAAAGACCCCATCACAGATACCAAAAGTACCGAGATTCATCAGGAAGTCGGAGAGACTCTGGAAGCTGCCTGGGCTACTCATAAGGCAGCATTGGATAAGAGGAAACACGGGTACAATCAGGGGACGAGACGTACACATCCTCATTCAGGCCCCGGTTTCAAAAGTTTTAAGATATCTTCCAAGGATCTACATTCTACTGTTTCCATGCAAGGCAACTACGCAGTGTTGAGGGACACCAGATGGAAAAGTGAGCTCCCTGCCCTGAACATTTTTTTCATGGACCATAGTAACTCAGATTCATCATATCTTTGATGCACTCCCATGGCCAGAGGACCCCACCCCAGCCTTTGCACCCACCCCTAGGGCACCAACGGCCTCAGCCCCTGAAAGAGGGGGCATTCTCAATTCCAATTCAGTCTACCAATGCATTAGGAATCGACCCAAGCTACAAACTACCCCAAAAGTTCTGTCCCCTTTTCAACCATGAAAATGAGAGACGACGTTGAGAACTGGCAGTGGCGCCGTTGGACTGCCAATTTTCCATTAGTCTGCAAAAAGTGCACGAAATTTGTGGGCTTTGCAATTTTTTAATTTTGATGGTACCGCGCGGTTTTTGGTCCCGCTCGGGGGACCCCACGGAGCCCGTGGGCGCCCCCGGCGAGGCTCTGGGGTTGATTTATTAGGTGCACGAGAGCTGCTCGTGTCGATTCATGAAAAGGAACTAATTGTTACAACTCACAATTTCCCAAAATTGCGCAAGACAGGATTCACTTTTGTGGAATTTGAGGTTTGGCTACAGAAGCACTAAATAAGCCCGTGGTTCATGCGGAACGAGCATTTTGCTGCGTTGTGCCTCACTTTGTGATAAAAATTCTATGCCTAATCTAGGCCTCGAATCCACTTCACGACTCCCAGTTTAGTGGTTGGCTCTGATCAATGAAATCCTCCCCCTCTCAACTACCAACGGCAACACTTAAATTCATCCAAAGTCTACTCAAAAAAGCCTGCAAGGTGGACCGAAGATACCACCACAGTGGACAATTTGAGGTACAATTTTACGTCCAGCGGTGTCCACATCAAGTTTGACACTCGTGCAGCTGCCACGACTGGAAACTGTACCAAAAGTCTGACTATCCTAAGAATGAAAGGTGATTTCAATCCCCAACCAAGGATCATACAATTGAAATGTACCGAAAATTCACATTACGCAATAACAAATTTGATGTGGACCCCTTACATACAGAACACATACATCCTGGTTCTTCAGTGCATGCTTCATTTTCCTGTTTGGAAGACACCATCTCCCCTCTACTCCCGTTTGATACACATCAGAGCTATGTAAGAACCATTCCTGTTTGGGAGAGGTTCAGAGTACACTCATTTAAGGACACTTATCTATTAAAATGACTTTCTTGATGGGAGAGCGTTCATAAGATACATCATGATCCAGAAGAACAAGCTCCATTAACCTTCCCAAGGGCAACAACTACTTACACAACAGGGCTACTAGCAACCCAAGAAATGTGTACTTTTCTTACTTTTTTTTTAATTTTTAGTCAATATTTGTACCCTGAGAAATACTCACAGACAGAGAGCAGTCTTCTCCGGACTATCGTGTGCAAGGCCCCAGCCGCCTTTTAGGATGGGTTCCATTTTGTTCGAACCCCTTCGCAGACATCAATATTCCAGGTGCATTTTCAAAAATTGCCAAACACCACCATCAAAATCACCATTTGGACGTACCCGAACTCTCTCCTTAAGACTTCCTCATTGGATGTCCCCTGAAAGTCGAGGAGAAGCATCAGGCTTGCCAGATACTTCCTCAACATCGGTATTAGTACAACCGAACTTAAACTGGGCCTAAGTGGTGATGGCCAATTTTTTTCGAGTTTTCGCCGTTCAACTTTTTAAGTCTACCCGAGTTCATAGAAACACCTGCGAATACATTCAAGAATCTGACGTAGAATAAACAATACCTAGAACGTCATCTCCTTGTAGGAACTGCTACAATATGAACTATCTTCACAAGAGTCATCTCTATAAAAGCCGTCTCTGTAAGAAGCGTTTTTCATCAAGTAGTGTCCCCCACGATAATCTCTCACGTATGACAGAATTTTTGCATCTATTCTGGGTCTCCAGCAAAACCATATGCGAGATTCTACTGTATGTTCATGATGAAGGAGACCCATTAAAACATTTAACTTTATTACAACGTGTAGGAAATCTGTTGTCATGGGACTGATGAAAAGAAATAGTGGCGATTTCTGTCCATCTGAGAACTGCAGCGCCTCCACCAACAGACAGTGCCCTCAATGTCTCCAAGTAATACAGGGATTCTCTATGGAATCTGAGCCTGAATCTCCAAGGGATTCACGCGGTCATCATAAGTCTGATGATCTCGCACTGCACAGGAATGGCTCATTACAATTAGACACATCCTGGTTGGGCTGCAGGAAAGTGGACCTTGACTCTCTTGAACGGCACCCTAAAAGTCACTCACAGAAGAAAGTCATAACCGAGTAGGACACTGAAGAGCACTGATCCGAATGCGACATTTCAGCTGAGTTTCGAGTCCCATTTCAGCCAACACCTGCTCACCCCCGTGAGTATCACACACGATGGACCCGAAGGAGTTGTTGCAGCCTTGCTCATGCAAATCTCGGCTGTGCCAAGTTCAAGTGCTGCCTAACCAAATGGCAACCGTTGCAAGAGCTGGATTTTGCTGGCGCGAATTGCGGCTTTCCGACCGTTTCGATGTGATGCAGAATCACTGTGGTCAGTTGCACACAAATAGACGAGTTATTATAATTTTTTCGACCTTTTCAGTCTTTCCACTCGTTGCGCAGGGGGTGTGTGTGAAGAAGAAAAGGGCAGGCAACATTTTTGGCTTCGTCAAGAACAATTAAACGGCAAAAAGCAGGATGAAAGATGGTCAATGGACCAGGACGGACGCATGCCTACGCCCCACCATACGCACTGAAATGCGTCATTCTGGTGGCATTAGGTGCAGTGCGGTGCACACAACGACTACGTGTTCCATACGGACGGACAGACAGACTTATAAAGCAATAGGCTGCTGAAAGACCAAGGAGCAGGTCCAGAGTCTTCCTGGTTTTGAGCGAATGAAGGATGGAAAAATTCTACCGCGCAGTTAGCTCAAACCCGTACGATTGGTATTGTACGTGTGATTACTGCACATGTGTAACGTGTATAGGTGACTTCATAGTACAGAAATGTTCATATATTTGGAGTAGCGAATGAACTGTTGCAGTCAAAGTAATGATTGGGTTGATTATAACTGCTAAGAGACAGTCTCCAATGACAAGTTAAGGCTACGACGAAATATGTATCAGAGTCTTACAGTGATTTTAGCATAAGTGAACCAGTTCCGATTTTTGGTAAGGAATTCACGAGTATTCACACAGCATGAGATTTTACTCATTGACGTCTATTGCCCTAAACGTGCACGTCGACGACATCGCTCGCGTCTACTACGTCGTCGACGACATCAATGAGCTGCTGGAGTCTCCTCCAAGAGGGATACGCACACGCCTGCATGACCCCATAATGATAATTTAACATTCCTAACGGTGATCCTATTAGATCTTTAACATGGTTTCCGACACAAAAAGGGGAAAAGACAGGAAAAGGAAGTCGTCGTTGCGTGATAGACTCTCAAAGTGTATGACATAGAACGTATGCTTGCCTGCACAAACGCTGCTCCACCACCTGCGTCGATCAATAAGCCACGCACAAAAATCGACCCCACGTGTCCACTTGGTCACCTCCAAGAACAATTTTCCTTCGACTACGTCATCTCCAAAGTTTCTTCAGACTGCACAGGAATCGCTGCCTCTCAGGTCAGACCTTCCAGCACTTGGGTTTTGTTGCGCAGCAGCCACTGGGAGCAGCGACACCCACAAGTTGGAGGAATGTAGGAATCAACGACTGCCAGAGGTGTCTTCTCCTAGGCTCTCTGGCCGACTGAGGTAAGGAGGCATTTTTTGTGGTAGCCAAGGCAGGGCCAAGCCAAACCTGAACCTCCAGCAGAGAAGAAAAGGGAAGGAAGAGCGGTAGAACATGTGACTCAGGCTGCTGGGAGCCCCGGCAGGCAGACGGACGGACGGGCAGAACAGGTACCTCCTCACCTAATAATCAGGGAATCTCACCTGAGACACTGCGGCGTAGGCTAAATCAAGAGTTCTATGTTCATGACGTATCTGTAACGTTGCGTACGGGGCAGGTGCGTGTGCGCGCAGACACGCGCGTATGTTTTGAAGGCTTCACTTCTGCAACAACCTGAACATTCATTTGGTGCTACTGTTGCCTCCTTCGTGTTCTTGCCCGCTGGCTCCAGCAAGGAGATCAAGGTGCGCGTTCGCAAGCAAGCAAAATGTGCACGTCCCGCCGGCTGTGAGGGTGTTCCCGGACAGGAAAGTGTTTTAAGCGCGCCCGCGTTACTTTAAAAAAGAGTCCTTACCACTGACGTCGAAGTCGTACGTGCAGGTACGTCAGGCCTCTGTGCAAGGTGCATGAGTGGGAATTTTATGCTCTCATCGTGATCCTTATGTGCAATCCGATCCTACAGTGACACAAGAATTCCAAAGCATTCCATGACATTCTCTACAGTAAATACACACATATGTGTAAATTATGCATACTATTGCCACGCAAGGGCGCTCTGCTGGTTTAAATGAAGACCCGGAAAGGAAATACTGGTCAACTAGAGCGGCTCTGTGGAATTCCCGGGCCGGTACGAAGAGTTTGTGCAGCTGCTTTACTGAAGTGGCCATAGAATAAGATCAGAAACAGTCAGCTGTTGCTGCCTCTGTCGTGTCTGGGCCCACTCTGGTTAACCAGCCTTTTCTTTGAGTGCAGTAGTATGACTAGCCTGACCTCCGCACAAGACGTGTGATTTCCACTCATATTTGTATGCATAAAAGGCTTTCTCCATTAAAAAGTACACTTTCTGCCTTATTCAGCCAAGTTCTGGCTGCTTCCTGCCAAATCCCAATGAACTCCTCCCGCAGATCGCCCTCTTGGGATCATGCCAACCCTCCCTCCTCTCAGGGTCTCAATCAGAATGGGCCTACAAGGGGCATCCTCTCCATGAGACAGCAACTTTTGCAACGGCAATTTCCTTAAAAGCCCATCTTTTGTCGGCCGTGCTCGTGGTAGGGGACGGGAGGCTTCGACACCCCTTTTCCAACAATCTGCAGGCCAAAACGACCTCAACTTTTACATTGAATAGATTTCTGCATCTTTTTGGCAGCACTGGCAATGATCGGAATGAGTGCAGATGGCGGTAAATGTGACTGGATCAGTCTGTAAAAGACTAGAGCGCAGCCACCTGGAGAAAGTCACGCAATGCTGTAGGAGACTAAAGGAATCTGCGATACCTACACATTGTAAACAACCATAGGTAAACATAATTTTTGGAGAGCTGCGTAAAGTCAAGATGGGGAAGTTGAAGGCCTTGCCGGGCACCCCGAAAGACATCTGTAACCGCCAGAAAGCCAGGCAGTTGCAGAAACTCAAGTGGTATTGTCAGGTGATTGCTGAGCGTCATTCTTGAGGCAGCTTTTTACTTCTCGCTTTTCTTAGATGTGCCAGAAGTCTTGCCGCGACGCCAACGGCTTCAAGTGTCACATCTCCTCCGAATCGCACCAGCGCCAGCTGCTGCTGTTTGCCGAGGATCCGGACAAGTTCGTGGAGGGATACTCAAAGGAGTTCCTTGAAGGTGAGGCGAAATAAGAGCTCAAGAAGGAACATTAAGCAAAATAACGATGTTCTGCCCCTGCGGCAAATGCATTGGGTTTTTAAACTTAATGTTAGACAAAAACTACCACATACACATGCGTGCATGATATTTTTACTGACATGTAATAGTCTGTGATAGAAGGCTTTTTTTTCGTATTGTTAAGGTCATAGAAACATTGTCGTTCAATCAGATTGATACTCTGATATACTAAAGATGCTACACGTTTCACCAGTACTTTCTAACGAGGCTTAGGACAACCAGACACTCCTCAGGTGATGTCACCACAACGGAAGAGCTCTCATCTGCAGAGTCATCCTGGTCATCGTCGTCAGTACGTTGTCCTTTGTCCTTTTTTCTAGATTTAGGCTGATGTTGGTGTCCTTTAAGTTAGGCTTTTTTGTGAAGTCAGAGACCGGTCAGCAACGCGTGCATCCTCATTTTGAGCTTTCACTATACACTGAACATAGGGAGTACGAGACATTTTTTGACTCACACTTTACTCTTTCAGGCTACATGTCACTGTTGAGGCGCCAATACAGCTCGAAGCGAGTGCTGGCCAATGACGTCTACGTCGAGTACATTTCGAACAGGCATCATATGCACATGAACGCCACCTGCTGGGAGACACTGACGCAGTTCGTGCACCACCTGGCCAAAAGGAGGCTGATCAAGGCGGAAGACTCCGAGAAAGGCTGGTATATCACCTATATTGACAGGGACCCCTGGCTACAAGAGAAGGTATTTGATCCCCCAGAAGTCCGACTACCCTTGCAACGAAACATTTGCTCATAATATTAGGAAAGAAAACGACGTGAAGCCAAACATGATCTGGAGCGTGAGCGCGAGGCTATCGAGCGTCAGGTGGCTGAGGGCCGCACAAAGACAACGGACCCCACCTACAAGCACCGCCACGCCCACCCGTCCAGGTTGAAGAGACGCCAAGGCGAAGAGAAGATCCAGCTTGAACTGGTGAAGAAGAAAAGGAGTATGGACGATGCAGTGGGGCTGAGGCAGCAGAAGGTGACCATCGTTGAGGACGAGGCTGTGAGAAAAGCGTTCAAACTGAACAAAAAGATTAAGGATAGGGAAGAGGCTGAAGTCAGCATGAAAGAGGTCAACGATAAGATGACCGGTATGGAAGCAAAATGTCGTTTCATTCATCTTATCAGTTATCTCAAATGCACCACTTGTCCACCTATTTGCAGCATTGGAAGCAAAAGTAATGTCAGGTGACAACGTATCCAACACCGATGATCTCAGGGTTCAATTGGCTAAATTAGAGTCCTTGATCGCCAAGGAGAAGAGCAAGGCTCTCTCTCGAGGGAATGAAATCAATGGAGAAGATGCCAGTGTAGACGACGTTGCTACCAATGATGATAGCGACACCGACGAGGAAGAAGATTTCAGAAATGAACAGTGGATCCTCTCAGGCATTGTGGTCAAGATCGTGACGAAAAAGCTCGGGGACAAGTTCTACAAGCAAAAAGGTTGTGTACACAATGAGTAACGTGGCCAGTGCCATTTTCCCTACAGCTCTCACAACAAACAATCCTTTCACATCATCGGACATTCTCATGACTCTCACCATAAATATATTTAACAGGTTTCGTCAGGTCGATTGATACAGACAAATTCACCGCGGTCGTCCAGCTCCTGAACTCGGGCTCCAAGGTGAGGTTAGACCAGTCCTTCCTTCAGACAGTCATCCCAGCTGTCGGCGGCCGCGTCCTCGTCCTCAACGGCAGAAGAAGAGGAGAAGAGGGCGTGCTCAGTGCGATCGACCGGGACAATTTCTGTGGCTCAGTGAGCTTAGGCGACGACCCACGAGAAACATTTCAACTGCCTTACGATGACTTTTCGAAGCTTCATCAGCCAAGCAAATAATTTGTCAGAGTGGTAAACTTGGGTGCTGGAGTCAAAGACTTACTCCATAATAAAATGAAATGTGCAGAGCAGCTCAGTCATTAATACTGCTCTTGTTCCTGCAACCTGGATCCTCTATAGACTACTGTGGTCATTGGTTATAGTAGTTAAGTAAGATGACATTGGATTTCAGCCTCGTGGGAAAGAATTCCAATGCAACCAACGATGAGTGGGAGGAAGAAGACAAAAGATTGCGCATTCACATGAAGTTTGTATGATTTTTGGTCTCTTCTCGTGGTGGTCAAAGAGGACCTAGTACACATGACTGTCACGGCTCCCTGTGGTTCTTAAAGTCCGAGCGACGTATGCAACAACACAACATTGAGCTTATATCGTCTTTTGTCACCAGGACAACAGGTGGAGTCATGCGATAAATAATGTTGGGCATCCGCACTTGTCTGCAGCAAGAGTTGCTCGTCACTAAGAAATACGGAAGTGGTCCCCATGTGCCTAAGGAAACGGTTGCGTGATGAAACAAAACCTAAAGCCGAGGCTGTGATGAAGAATGTTCAGCATTTAAATATGTTCTATTCGTCACACTCGCAATTCACCTCAGTCTCTATGCTTTCCTTGTGCAGTCAAATCATTTGCAGTACAATTATGCGCTTGGTGCTAATTTTTTTCACGTGCTCTAAACACGGAAGTCAATGCCGCAGTCCTGGCTGAGGACTAGGCTCAACAAGAAGCTTTGGTCAACGGACACGATGAAGTAGGAACGCCACAACAACTTCCGGTGCAGCGACAGGTCGGTTCAGTTCCTTGACCCGGATTCCCGCGGTACTTTCTAAAGACGGGCAGCGGCAAGGCCTGTTCTAGACGTGTGACCACATTCTTTAGGAGAGAAGGAGACAAATACGTTGCATAGAAATCTTGTGACCACTGCATTGTGTTTGTCTGATCAAGACGACAAGTTCAAGACAAGAGAAGGTTGTATTTGCTTCTACCAGGGGCTGGACTACAACGAGCCCAATAGTGGCGCCAACGGCGATGAGGCCAGGACCGTTGGATCCGGCGGACGAGCTTAGCTTGATGAAGCAAGCGAGGGAAGTACGCTGTTCAAAAGAGAAAGAGACGAGACAGCCTGCCTTGACCCTGGCGTGGTCGTGTTCACGGGCCAAGATCTCGCTAGCGGGCTGCGAGGTGAGAAGCTCTGGTCGGCCGGGCCCAGCCCGCAGGCCCGCTAAAGCCCGCGCAAACTTCTCTACCGTGGCGACGAGAGCGGAGCGAAGTAGCGAGCGAGCAAAAGGAGTTCCATACGAAGACCAAAAGTTCTTTGTTCCCTCACACCAAGATGAGGGAGATCGTCCACGTCCAGGCCGGCCAGTGCGGCAACCAGATCGGCGCCAAGGTAATGTGTATTCACTACTTTTGACTATTCGTTAGGCAGGATGAGTATTAGGAGCTACTTTCGCGCCCTTCGATTTAAGTGTGGTATGTTATTTTCATGCATGCTGATGTTTTAGTTCTGGGAGATCATCTCGGACGAGCATGGCATCGACCCTACCGGCGCTTACACGGGCGACTCCGACCTGCAGCTGGAACGCATTGACGTCTACTACAATGAGGCGACCGGCGGCAAGTACGTGCCCAGGGCCGTGCTCATCGACCTCGAGCCAGGCACCATGGATTCCGTACGATCCGGACCCTATGGCCAGATCTTCCGGCCGGACAACTTTGTCTTCGGACAGTCTGGCGCAGGCAACAACTGGGCAAAGGGGCACTATACTGAAGGTTGGTGACAACGTCAGTACTAAAGATGAGAAGTAAGCAGAAGCGGTAATGAACTTGCTTGTAGGGGCTGAGCTCGTTGACTCCGTCCTCGATGTGGTCCGCAAGGAGAGCGAGGCCTGCGACTGCCTTCAAGGGTTCCAGTTGACACATTCCCTTGGTGGAGGCACTGGTTCTGGCCTTGGAACTCTGCTCATCTCTAAAATCAGGGAGGAGTATCCGGACAGGATTATGAACACGTACTCTGTTGTTCCATCTCCGAAGGTAAATAGTTCACTGTCATTTTAAAACTGTTGCTATTTGTACTGGGCCCTATTATTGAACAGTGAGACATTCCTAATCTTGCGCGCTCGGAACCGAGAAAAGGCGCACGACTGAGCGAGGTGATTTTGCCTCATACCTTTGGTATGGTGTGTATAGTATGGTGATACTTTGGCAACGTTGCATTCATAAGCAAGTTGCGCGATTAAGCGTCTTCCACTGCATAGCATGTATATCAATCGTCTCTACAGGTGTCAGACACGGTGGTGGAACCGTACAATGCCACGTTGTCTGTCCATCAGTTGGTTGAGAACACCGACGAGACTTTCTGCATCGACAATGAAGCTCTCTACGACATCTGCTTCCGCACGCTGAAGCTCACTACACCTACTTATGGTGACCTGAACCACTTGGTGTCTCTAACCATGTCCGGTGTCACTACATGTCTTAGGTTTCCTGGTCAGCTGAACGCAGGTAATCCGTCTGCGAGCCCTTCTTCTGTTCATTGCAGGCTGGACTCCATCTTTCTCTCCATTCACAGATCTACGCAAGTTGGCAGTCAACATGGTCCCTTTCCCACGGCTACACTTCTTCATGCCAGGTTTTGCACCGCTCACCTCCCGTGGAAGTCAGCAGTACAGAGCCTTGTCTGTCCCAGAGCTCACTCAGCAGATGTTTGATGCCAAGAACATGATGGCTGCCTGTGATCCCAGACATGGACGCTACCTGACAGTTGCGTCGGTATTCCGTGGCCGCATGTCCATGAAGGAAGTGGATGAGCAGATGCTGAACATACAAAACAAAAATTCATCCTACTTTGTGGAGTGGATTCCAAACAATGTGAAGACTGCAGTGTGTGATATCCCACCTCGAGGCTTGAAGATGGCTGCCACCTTCATTGGCAACTCCACTGCTATCCAGGAGCTGTTCAAGCGGATCTCTGAGCAGTTCACTGCTATGTTCCGTCGCAAGGCATTTCTTCATTGGTACACTGGGGAGGGCATGGACGAGATGGAATTTACAGAGGCTGAATCTAACATGAACGGTAAGAAAAAAATTGATGAATAGCATGGAGAGTTGAAGTTGTTGAACTCTCTCTCTCCTGCTCTCTTTCAGACTTGGTCTCAGAGTACATGCAGTATCAAGAAGCATTGGCGGAGGACGACGACGAGGAAGAATACGGGGGGGAAGAAGAAGTACAAGAACAAGATTTGTCCTAAAGTTATCATCTATGTTTTGTAGGTTTTCATCAAGGAAAAAAGTACTCTGGTAAAAACCACTATACGTAAGTTACAGGACAATAAAAGCTGAAGTACATTTTAACTTCGATTTCTCCTCGCGCACGGTAGAAAATTGCTGCTTTTGTCATTTACGGAAAATTAGCTGCTTCGGTAGGAAAATGGCTTACATTTGAAATCTTAAATTTCAAGGACTCCAGCGTATTTGTGGTATAGAGTTGCAAAAGTAGGTGAACACTTACTGTGCAACTCTTCAAACATTACAGCGTTGTCAGGATGCGCAAACTTGTGAGAAAAGGGACTTTCCATGTACAGTGGACCCCGCTGATAACGTATCTTTCTGACGTGTCAGAGGAGTACGTCTTATCCGGAGCAATCTGGGCCGAAGGTGGCTGAAAAACAGGAAAACTGACGCCATAACTGAAGTAACATCTTAACCAGGTGACGCTGTATCCGGAATTCAGGGTGCGTGACACGATATGAAGCCATTCCAAGAGGGTCCGCGTTGCCCTGGCCTTGTTCTCGTCATTTGCGAACCTTTCCAGGACGTTGGAACTCCTAGTGTGACAATGAGTGGAGTTTCCATTGGGAGAACGGACTCTACAAGTAAGTGGCTACGAACATATAGGGCACCAGGTTGAGATTATACTAACGTCATCTAGTTGTCTAAATACAGGGAAAACTCAGTTGTGACTGTTGTCAAACATTAGTGACACTGGACCTCTGTCTGCCTCACCTTGGTTTTCCAGTCCTCCACGGGTGGCTGAATCTGTCTTAAACCTGCCAGTGTGCCGTCCAAACGAGCCTGCCAACTCATACCTACCCACCAATCTAAAGTGTTCCTCCACAAACATTAGTTCAGGTCCGTTTTCAGACCTTTTTCTTATGCTTGCTGTAGGTGTGCACTGCGCCGTCACTTGCTGCCGCCCCAAGCAGGGCAGAGCCCAAAACCACGAGCGCTCTGAACCCCCGGGTTCATACGTGAAAACCCTTTTAAGCTTTAGGTGTAGCAGTAGCCCTGCTTAGCATTTACCTCGTCAAGTTCAATTGATGACACCAATAGCATAAAAGTTCTTCCGCGAATAAAGCATCCTTTGCTGTGCCTAAGATCAGGCCTTGTACATTGTAAAAAACTTGAACGACTCGTGACTAGCTTAAAGTAGTTCTGGCGAGATTTACATTAACCCTCTTAAAGAATATTCCTCTGTCCTTCTTGCAAGCGAGATAGATAGTGCTGGAGGAACAAGTGCAAAGGCTTGTCCTATAGCCACAATTATGACCCACAACAAGAATGTTGAATTTTCAATAAAGTGGGAGGGTTAGCAAAAATCTCGGTCTTCTTGAAATGCTCTTGGATTTACGTACATCTGCACCTGCCAAAGGACACAAGTCTACAGTGGACTATTCAGTGTCCTCGGTGTCCTCCTCGGTTTTCAGACATGATGTACTTGGCTGGTTGCTGTATTATTCGCACGTAAGCAACGACAATATATTTGGGATACAATTTTTAGGAAATCCTTCTCAGACATTACGCCACACGTTTCATCGTTGCCTGAGCACACTAGCACTCACACACTAGCACGCAATGCACGAGAAGCATGAGGAGGATCTGCTCCAGTAGTCATCTGGAGTCTGTTCTTTCTGAGGGGGCGACTGATGATCAGTTACTTAACTGACTAAGAAGAGGTCTATGTCTATAAAAATTTTTGGCACCTTTCTTAAAAGAAGTGGCGCAACCATGCGCCAAGCACCGCCAGTTTTTGCGTACCAAGTAATTGACAATAGCGGCCAAAACTTTTGAAGAATTTTGGCCTTCGAATACCAAAACATAGCGTTTGCTCCCAGCTCGAGAAGGCTGACGCAATCCAAAATGAGGCTGGGGCTGTCCGGCCGCTGCCTTCCTGAGAACGCTTTCTTGGTTGAACCAATGCCCTCTGAGGCATGTCCAGTCCGTTTTGGGCCGAACGCATAGGGATAAGAAAAGTTGCTCCGTCTCCGGGTTAGGCAACTAGCGAATGTTTATCTGCTACAAAAAGAAGCACTTCTCTCTATTGTTCTCTTACAACTATGTACAGTGCAGTCAATTCACGCAGTGCGCACGCGCACTACGCATACACGTCTACAGTTACAGTTACGCATGAACGTTATGTAAGCGTCATTGTCAGCGGACGTATAGTGGGAAAAGATTCGGCTATTGGGACTGTACCGGCACGGCGGGTGTGACCACGCGCACGCGTAAGACAAAGAAACAGTTAATTCAAATTCATTCATTCGTTCGTCAGCCTTGGTTGCGGTAAGTTGCAAGTCATCCAAATTTTCTTGGGAGACACAAGGATGTGCCAGACATCTTT
>JAAUXU010108051.1_pt1 | contig 15855 bp, 13 predicted proteins | sample 7278151 | NCBI WGS metagenome assembly JAAUXU01 (sample SAMN14350113, study PRJNA611818) | marine sediment metagenome | isolation source: surface marine sediment (1.8m) | place: French Polynesia: Moorea | collected 2018-08 | reverse complement strand
GGTCGGGATTGTGACGTAGCTGTGACCAGCAGTCAAATCATTACATGTCATGGGAAAATTGCCTTTTGTCAAAGGAAAATTGTCAAATTTGACAAGAAAATTGCCGATTTTGATAGGAAAATTGCCGATTTTGATAGGAAAATTGCCTAACTCGACGATACATTGCCAAGGTTGATGATAAAATTGCCAGATTCGATGATACAATTGGCAGATTCCACGAGACATTTGCCAAAATAAAAGAGAAAGCCTCCTAATGTGATGAGAAAATCACCAAACAGTGTTGCGGTCTAGCCCACTCGGTCCCGCACGTGTTTGCGATCCCCCCTCTCGTTGTTGCTGCTGTGCATGGAGCTGACCCGTAAGGTGACCGGTGATCATTCAGGTTCTACGTCAGCCGGGTCTATTTCGGCCAAAATGTTTAGTATAGGCATAACAGTACAGTTTGTATAGCAGCATAAGAATAACATGGCGAAAATCTGTAGACTTCAGCTGCCCAGATGCAGTCTTTCACACGTCATCGCCGGGCCCAGAAACGCGACCAACGCGTGACCAAGATGATCCTGCTCATGGTCTTCACCTTCATCCTCTGCTGGCTGCCCTACGCGATCGCCTGTCTTTACAAGATCATCAACATGACGGTGGCGGGCGACACCGCGCGGGTCAGGTACAGGGAAGCCCAGTACGACCAGCAGCCCATGACCAGCGTGATCCCTCTGCTCTTCTGCAAGAGCTCCATCTGCTGGAACCCCTTCATCTACGTATTCATGAATAAACAGGTTCAGTCATCTATCCATCCATTCAACTTAGATTGAGAGATCACAAAAGTGTATTTGCAGTTCCGGAAGGCGTTGCTGCCGCACAGCCTGCTCAGCCGCCTCGGCCTTGGTGACTCCGTCTCCCAGACCGACGTGTCCAACCAGGTCAACGTCAAGTCCTTCGCCAGGACCGGGTGCAGGAGCACCACCAAGGCCTACTCAGAAACCTGCTTCGCGGATGGGGCCACGACCCAGTCCCAGTCTCAGTGTCAGCCTCAATGTCAATCTCAGCCTCAGGATCAATCTCGACATCAAGTTCTGCCACAGCGGGAGGAACATCAAAGCCAACAAGTGGTCGTTGCCGCCGAGGGTCCCAAAGTGAAACTGCAGGTAGGAGCTGACTGCAGCAGACTGTTGAATGTCGGCCCTGCGCATGATGTCGCAGTATAAGGACTTGTTTCCTTCTTCTTTAGCCACAAAAATGTTCTCATTTGTAAGATTGAAATTAACAACAAACATGAGTAATTGTTACAGAGCTGATATTGGTGTCATTGACTTCTGACTTTTTAAAGTGCTGTCTGATATGAATCGAAACTGCCAACAATTCTCACAGCAATTAATTCAGAGAATAATAGGTCCTTATGCAGTGCTGTGTTCACCAAGTACATAGAAAAGTGCTGTAAAAAGCCTGTGAAGTTTGTGAAATCACCCACAGACGTTATGTGATCTTGAGCTTCTCCTGTAGAAATTCTCTTTCGTTTGCTCATGGCAGGGCACAAAAATGCTTCCGCTGGGATCATTTTTGGTACAGTGCACAAAGACTTCAGTCTTGGTACAGTCACGCACACGCGCAGCACTTTTCCTTAACTTAAACAAACAGAAGTCGAGTAGGAACCCAAATCAGCTCTGTAGCTGACAAAAAAGGTGAGTGATGGAGCCTCAGGTTCAAAGAAATTAGAAACCTGGCACTTCAAACTTAAAGTTTCCCAACATACTGTATTTAGCATGCTTTGCGCATAGGGCCATACAATCTGGCAGGATTAAGCTACCGAAAAGGTTCGTGTCTGTATGGAAAGGCAAGAATCCCTCTAGAACGAGTCACGTCTGAAACGAATTGCCTAAATCCTTAGGAGTAGAGCAGAGTTTGCTACAAGGTGACCGGATAAATTTTGCAAATTTTGCGAGGTTGGATGTTGCCTAATATTTTGTGGTTCTCATGCAAGGAAGTGACTTGAAAATCAATGCAAAGGTAGGATCCAACCTAATACCAATGTTTAATGAATGAGGTATTGGCTCATCAGTGCCTCTTCCTGGGGCCTCAACTGTGCACAAGTCCATTGGATCTGCTCTGAAGGAACAGTGGCCCATCCCTCAGTGATGGCGTCCTGTGCCTTCATGATGGTGATCTGCGCCTCCATGGCGGCGGTCTGCTCCTTCATGGTGGCGGCAGGCCTTCGTGATAGCAGCCCTCAGGGAGGTGGGTCATATTGACCTTCTCTCTATGTCCCTTAACATCAGGTGGGTCAAAGTCTGGTCATGACGGAGGTCAAAGGTCAAAGGGCCAGAAGCTGGCGAGGTTGTTCCACAGGAACTTCTGCACACTTTGACTGTGTCAGGCTTTTCTCAACACAATGGTCCTAAAGGCACAAAAAGGTCAAAAGTGCTTAGGAAAAAATCAACATGCATTTTTAGAATTCCCATGACTTCACCTTTACATGATATCAAGTCAAATTAGTAAAATGTAACAAAAAATGCCTGGTGTTCAGCAAGGCAGATAATTTGCTCTAATAGCTTTTGATGAAATTCTTTTAAAACCCTGCAAATATTGAGTTCTACCTATCATAGATACGTAGAACGCTCAGCTACCCTGGTTAGCCTAGTCAAGAGAGATGTTTCCAGGTGGAGGCCGGACTAACTGTTTGTCCTTAACTCATCCTTATCTCTGGGGTTTGGCCAGCTTCTCTTCTCAGCTACAATAAGCTGGCCTCCTCCTGGTCACAAGCTGTGTTCCTCAATCTGCCTACTGGTTACAAGGTACAGGACACATTGGTCTTAATTCCTATGGGTACAGTCTAAGGCCTATGCTGGTGACACCCAGGGTACACAAACATCCAGCCTCGGTCCTCGTACGATCTTTCCTGTGCACAATCATCTACATCAGTTGTTCTACTACATGTATATGCGGTGCATGTGTGACCTGCACTACATTGGAAGTACAATGTAAAAACTTGAATCGCTGCGATATTTCATTGCAGTGACCACTCCAAAAATTTCATTTCATACTGTAATCAGTCTCTTCTGGAAGAAAAGATGAGAAAGAGGCAGAACATTAGACTCAAAATGCATTGTGAGAGTTGTAATCCAAGATTGCTCCCAACAGTCAGCTGGCAAAAATCGTGTGGGAACTTCTTGGACACAACAACGAAGCCATATCTTGAAAAACCCTTCTTGAAAACATCTTGAAGTGACCGGCTTCAAGAGCTTGCTCACCATTGAGAGAGACGATGGATGGTCGTAAGTCATCTAAACAAAGTCACACAAGTGGCCGATGACAACATTATTTACGACAAGCACTGTGTATTTAAGAAAAAGTGTCTTTTAGGGTCAATTTTGCAAAAATTTCTCGTGCAATTTCATGATGTTCCTCATTTTTTGAGTACATCAACAAGCACTTTACCATGTTTGGCACTTCAACTGTGAAGGTTACATTGTGCCATTCAAAATGAGCCTGAGAAGAGCTTTGTGGGACAAATAGAAGCCAAGATATGGCCATTGTTGTGCTGTTATTTGGCTTGTGCAACAGATGGCATCACAGTGCAATAGACAGCCCCACAGCTGAAGTTTGTTGATGTTTTGGTTTACAGTAAGGACCACTATTTATGTGTTGTAGGACATCAAAAGTGTGTCTTGCACGCATTTATCTGTACTCAACTGGACTGGAAAGTTGCAGTTTTTAGTGTATCTTTTTTAATTGTCCTTGAAGCTGTTTCTATTGAGCTTCTGAATTAATGGAGGAACAAAATCTTGCTTGATATTGGCACTTTCTATTAGGTAAGTTGAGCTGTTAATGCTCCATTAGCTCCATCTACGGGGCTTAACCGAGTAGGCTCCTGGCACGCAGGAGAGACACCTCCCCAGCTGGTTTGACTGAAAAACCCAAGGTTGTGCGCAGTTGTTCCTTCAGCTTTGCTGTATTGTGTACTCATGGGTGCGTGATGAACTCTGATGATGAGTGACCTCGTGGAGATTTATTTTGTTATTGAGGTTGCATATTACTTAATGATTTGTTACCAATGAAAATGCTTTTATTCATATAAAAACCTCTCCACCTGTCGCCAGACCACATTTGGGTAGATGTCCCAGATTGCTTGGGAGACACCGCGGCCCGCCTGGACCAACAAACTCTTGGACTGCTTCTTCAGGCCCCCACTGGCCACAATTACCTCAGTTATCACCATAATATCGGTAACGTACCTGAACAGGGCTGTAGGTTCTGTCAGGACAAATGCAAGGAGTTCATACATCTCACGAGTGAGTGCCCTGCACTCGCTCTGGAGTGTCTGGACTCGGCCCGGGCGCTTCAGCTTCGTAGACCCCCCCTCCCCCCCGACCTAAACGGGCTTGTCAGGTTCATGCAAGTGGACCGCATTGGCAGGGCCATGAAACGGAGGGCAGAACACGTTAAGTTCACTGGGGGATTCGCCACGCCAGGCAATATTGTTCGTTAAGCAATTCAATGTTTGCCACTGGATGGGGAAGGAAAAGACCCAAGCCTGGGTTATTCCTTTCCTTCATTGGGACATCAATTCCCTTCGTGGGACCCCACCATCAACAAACAAACAAAGAAGCAAAATATTAATGAAATACTTCAAATGTATATTGTATAAATGTGTAAAATAGTCCAGAGGAGCCTAGAACTTCTTCTACCTTGAGAATACGCAAGACAGCTAATCATTTCACACTTTTGGAGGGGCTCAGAAGTGATGTCACCATGCTTACTATATAGCGATCCCACTGTGGCTTCCCTCCCCTCACAGGGAGAGCACTGCCTCTCTGCAGTGCAGAGACAGCTCAAAAATATGAGCAATATTTTCCTCATTTGGTCCTTCTGTCGTGTCGCTCAGACCCCTTTCAAGCTGATTCATTGAATCAATGGGCTGTGATTGTGTGCCCGGAAGGTCCGACAGAGGTGGTGTGTGAGTTCCCCACAACAATTTCAGCCTATTTCATCGACTTTAACCCCCTGAAAGAGCTGGAATTCCGGCCTCTGGCATGACTCCTTCTGGCCCACTTTTGAGCACTGCGGCATTAAAATGGGCAGTCAAAACGTTGACCTTCTGCACTCCATCTCGCGCCTCCCACTCAACCCATCTACGGTGCCCATTCTGCCCACAGAAGCTGTCACTGCTGTCGACGTAGTCGAGGTAGCCCTGCGGAAATTACTTCAAGGACTGCGCTGATCAGTTGGCTCTTACACAACATTCTTACCTTTGCGTGGAAGAATGAACCACTGCCCAAAACTGAGAAGAATAGTCTGATCTGCCATATCTCGACCTTGGTAGTCAGAAAATATCGGGACCACACCCGACATATTCGTACATGTTGGGAAAATGCATTGGTTTGGGCAATGTAGGTAGTATCGTACTGACTGTATCGCGATTCTGCGATGTTGTAGGGAATGACTTGGAGGTGACTCCTCCAGGATGTCCAGCTCCGAGCTCTTCGCGGAGGTCATTTCCTTGTGCATGTAGCAGTCCGCTTTTCTTCTGCTGCCCAGAGGACGCCACAGAGCAACCCAAAGAGACCCGGAGCTTTTGCCCACTCCACGATCCTACCCTCTTATAGCATTACACATGTGGGACTTGTTGTGGCAACCCTGACTGTGTCAGACAAAAACTGAGCTCATGTGAGCAGTGGCATTTGATTCCTAGGGTGTAGGAGATCAATTTTATTACAACCTGAATGTTTAGTACGTAGCATCGTCTGCAATACTGTTCTAAAGGTGACATTGGCCACAGTGGTGGGGCTCCCTGTGGCCGCGGCCCTCAGCCCTGGGGTGCGCTCAATGTCCAGCGTTTTTCTCATCTGCGTGTACCCCATGCTGCTGTTGTAGGCCTTGACCATGATGTGACACACGTCCTCAGAGAGTTCCTTGCTGGAGATGTCGATAGATGCTGCATTGGTACTTTGGGCAGTCATAACATTGCTGATTGCAATGCCAAATAAAGGAAAAAATACGGTCACACTTGTCCACCCTGTAGTACCTCGTGTTCTCCAGCGGGACCGACCATTTCCATGGTGAGCAGGTTCAATTTCTGTGACCAGTTTGAAGGGGGGGGCGACCGATGGTGGGACCTCTTCAACTTGGCGCGTCTCTGGCTCGTTGCAGCCATCACGTAAGTCGAGATTCACCTCAAGTCATTCACGAACAGACTCATAATAGCAGAAGTTGATTGTGATTCTCCTTCCATATAAAGCAGTGCTCAAGTAACCTTAACAAAGAGCCGGAACCAGAAGCTCGGTGTTCAGCTGAATGGGCTGCGGCGAATCTTTGAAAAAATCTTCTCTTGATCCACCGTAACATTAAAAAAGAATCACCATAATCTATCAGGAGAGCCCAGGAATCTTCCTGATGCTAAAGGATGTAACAGCAAAAATGTGACTGAGTCAATCTCTGTCCACGCCTTGGTGCTGGAGTCTCCCAAACCCATAGGGTTCGAGTCATTTTCTTCCTTGAACGCTTTGACTCTCGGGCCGAGTTTGGGAGACTCCGTCACCGAGGTGTGGACGGAGAGTGAGAGACTCAGTCACATTTTTGCTCTTACACCCTTCACATAAGCAGTGCATTGAAGAGTCTCTTGCTTGTTTGGCAAGCAGTAACTGTTTCACAGTATTGACGGCACCAAAATGACAGCAAGCAACGTCGATTTTTAATTTCAATTTTCAAAAGCTCAAAATGAGTTCCAACGGTGCTGAATCTCCATACCAGGTGCTGTACTCGACTTTGCTACATCGACATTAGTCCTGTCACCACAACGCTCCCTCCCCCACGGACACACAAAACACGGACTGCGTGTTCGAGGACACCCCAAGCGCCGACTTGTACGACGACGATCTGGGCAGCGCCAGCATCCTGGGCCCAGACCACATCTTTCATGGCCATTTTGCTCCTTTCTATGTTGTGCAACACTTTCTGTTTGTCTTAAAAAAAACCCTAATTAAATGTTGACATTTTTTGTGCTTACTTTAGTGCCTTTATTGCTACCCAACACTTTCTCGCTGTCGAGCTGAAAGCGATTTCAACAGGCGAGAAAGCCTGGATGGCGCAGCACAGCTGCCCTAAAGGGAATTCAACGACATTGCTTTTAATAGAAAAGATACTTAAAGCAGCAAAGGATATAAGAAAATTAAAATATTTGTACTACGCCCTGAGGAGTCTTATAAGCCCACTCCGTTGGGGTGCCCTCCAACGTGGCTTACCACATTGGTCGGTGTACACTTTTGCACTGAAGCCAAGTGTGGTAACTCTGAAATGGCAAAAGTTGATACTTCGCATTGAGCAGAATCTCTTTCACTTCGCTGTCTCAGTGTCATCAGCTTCTGTAAATAATTGGGCACCAATTTTGAGCACCCAAAGTGTGAGAGAAAACAAAAAAAAACCTGTTGAGTCTGCAAGCAACAGCTGCTCCTCCATCGTCTTTTTTCAATATTGGCTTTTTGATGTACACCTGTCTACGGATGGGGAGGGATGAGCATTTCTTAGGATGTCATAAGCATTCATGGAAGTTTTAGGGAGACAGAAATGAAGTAACTTATATCACCAGTAGCAAGCCGAAACATAGTCTGATAGCACTTGTTGACTCTTGACGTATTCTCACCTTTGGCAATTCTCTAGTCATTGGACCAATCACGACACAACTCCAGTGTGGACAAAGTGGCAACCTTGGCACTGACCCAGATTGCAGGGGATTTCTTGTCTTCTGCTTGCTTTGGTTCTTGGCTACAACTTGGGTTTGACACTTTCAGACATGTCGTCCTTGTCCGCACAGGCAGACTTCAGCCCGATATATTTTTCCTGGTACAACTCGTCCTCAGTGTTAATGTATGAACTCAGTGCATACCGTGTGCACCACAAACTTTGCCCTTCCTCCGCGCTAGTCCCAAATCGCACACTGGACGAATTTCTTGCTAGCCTTCATTGTATACCTTTAATTTCAATGCATGGAACTCTAAAAATAAACTGCGCATCTTCTTGGCAAACACTGGTGTTACCAGCTGATATTTCTTTGGGAAAATGATTCGTGCATTTTGAAAAATCAATATTTTGAGTGTTGAGGTTCGAGCTCGAGTAAGTTAGAGCTGAGTGGAGTCAAGTCGAGTCTCCAGTTCACCGCTGTAAGATGCTGCCTAAACTTGAAAATTAACGACATTTCCAAAAATTTATCAACTTTTCAAGTTGAGGTATTATTTTCAAGAATGTGGCTTGGTAACAGTATCGAGTAATTTAGTTTCAGTGGACCCTCATTTTTTTATAGAAAACCTTGAAAGACATGGTTCTAAAACTTAAGAGAGAGGAAGACAAATTTTATGCCTCATATGCATGACGAACTCCCATCTTCAGCATGTGACGTTGTGCTACAGGGTGATCCAGGAGTAGCTGCAGGACCTTCGTGACTGCATCTGAGTCGTATCTCCTTCCGCAGCAACTTCTGCATCACCCTGTGCAGGCCGCACAAAGTGCACAGTGAGTTCAAATCCCTAAACGCCACTGCCAAGCTTATGATCAATGAAAAGCGGAATTTCCAGTGGAAATATTTTTTAACAATTTTTTTAACATTTAACCGCCCAAGCTGATATGTTTATGATCTCGGGTGAAAACTTCTAGAAATGTCTCCTGCGTATGTATTGGATCTTGACAAAACACGTGTTGGTTTGATCAAGTTCTGCACTTTTTGAGCTATCACCAGGGTTTGCATTTTGAGGTGTTAGTGGAAATTTCACCACGCCTCAATAGCAACCTAACAGTTGTCATAACACTTCAAACATTTCCAACAACACTGCCAAGCTGCGTCGACAGCTACGAATGTAGAAAAAAACTTTCCAAACTTTCCTATTCTTTGTGATCTTCCTATAAATCAATGATTGTCTTGTGACAGCAATGCTAACTTTTCCTCCTGCATTTTAGGTCGAGTCGGACACAAAGACCTTTCAGTCTGGAGCGGCCGGTTTCGGAGACGGCCAAGGCAACGACATCAAGCCCGACAAGGCCGCCGCCGTGTAGGAGGAGAAAGGCCCCAGGGGAGGCCCCATGACACCGCCACCTGGGCCTTCTTTGGACAGCCAAAACGAGGAAGAACAATCACGTCTAGAACGTTGTCACGTGCAGCCACATTATGCACATCATATCGCAAGTACAGTGGTCCCCGCTTATAACGACATGGATTCTAACGCCAAATTGGCCCGGACAATATTTTTTACTAAGTAAAACTCCTCGGATATAGTGACAAAATCCCCGAATATAATGTCATTTTTTGCTCAAAGGAGGTCGTATATTGTACTTACACTTGATAAATGCATCAATGTTGGACTGTTTCACCTTACCTGACATAACTGTTGTCACTTCTTGATTCATATGATGAATTAACGTTCCCCTGCGACAAAAACACTCTTTCCATTACCCTCGATGTTTAATATTGACAAACTTATTGTTTTTGGCACCCACTCAGCGTCTGCACCAGTGCCAGAAGAGAGAAATTTTTCCTCGGATGTAACAACACCCCGCATATAACGACCATTTGGGCTCGAACAAAAGGTGTCGTTATAAGCGGGGATCACTGTAGCATCGTTCGTCTGTTAGTACAGTTTCTAACTTATCATTGTGGTCCTACTAATAATATATGCAATGTGTCTCGAAAGTCTCGTGTTAGTTTAGTCTTCCCTGTCCTGGCCTTTGGTACTTTAGCACGAGTGACGTCATTCACGTTTGTTTGATGTAAGCTCAAATTGTCTTAGGACATCAGAGGAGTGCAAAACGTTTTTGGGGCCCAATCACGTAAACAGCGGCCCCAAATTGATGCTGAAAGTTGTGCAGATTGTGCTCAGCCTCTGTGGCGGAACGAGTCCATGAACAAGGAGCTGGTGGAGGTCGTCTGGCCGAGACTTTTGGTCTGGAAAACAGAGTTTTAAATCATGCAGCAACCATCCCACCCAAACGTGACTCCTCACAATGAACTCAAACCATCAACCCTGGGCCAAGGTCTGTGCCAAGTGAACCATTCTTCACTTGGCACAGACCTTACAAACTTTCAAGGCCAGGTTTGCCACTAGAATCTGAAACAATTAGTACAGTTTGCATCACCTGTGTGAAAGCTACACGCAAAAAAGTAGTACTTTTTTGCACCAAATAGTTCTTTCAGTCAAATCGTCCACGTCAGATTTTTTCTTTACCGCCCTGTCTTGTTTGTTGGAGGGGCGCACAACGGCCCGATTGATGTGGGCCGTGTACAAGGAGAAGGCCTGACTGTCCTGTCTTATTTTCTGCCAGCCCGAAAATATGAAAACACTTCATTTTCGCCAAATCATTTTATCTTCGTCAAAATCGGAAAATACGCTTGATTTTCCTGTTTGGGGGCGAAAATAAAGTGTATATCCCAGTTTTGTGCACTGCTGAGGAGGAAGCGAGAGAAGGGAGGGAGCAGCCGGAGCAAGAAGAGCCGAGCCGAGCCGAGCCGGGCCGGGCCGGGCCGGGCCGGGCCGGGCCAGACAGAGTCGAGCCAGAGGGAGGGAGGGAGCGGCCGGAGCAAGAAGAGCCGAGCCAGAGATAGGGAGCGACAGAAAAGATGTCAATTTACAATTACCTTTATTTTCCTCACGTAATGATCAAAATCCCCTAAACTTGACCTGTCCTGAGGCCATTACCGTAGTAAAATACCTCTGATTTTGAACACTGAAACCTCGGAAAGTAAAGCGCTACTTGACGCGCATGCAATAAATAATAATTTCCACATGCTCTCAGTTCATCAGCAGTGTGGAGAAGTAACTAGAGGTAAAAAAACCCCTCAAAATATGGGAACTGCGGTTGTGCAATGAGAGTGATGATTGGAGTGGCCGGAGCAGGAGCAACTGGAGCCACCAAAGCTGTCAGAGCGACCGGAGTGACCGGAGCTGCCAGTGACGATCAGAGCGTCCGGAGGTGTCAGCAACGAACAAGAACATTATGGCCAGATCTGCTCAAGAGATCATTAACGATTTAGGGCCTCCAAAGTCATCAATGCTGGACTGCTTTTACACAGTTCTGCAAGAAAGAGCAACCTACAGAGTAATATTATCTAATGTACATTGCACAACCACAGGATTAATCTGAACCTGTGTGGGGATGCCTTCTTATGCAGGAAAGCTTTTAGGAACCTTAATTCTGACCTTGGATGTTACTTCACGTCACGCATTGACGCCAAAGGCTTAAAATTGCGATCAGACATGGAGCCTGAAAGGTCAACATTTTTTGATTAGGCCTCGAATCAAAAAATGTCCTAAAAGCTAATTTGCTCAGCATCACCAAAATGGTGGACTGGATGAAATGGATCTTGGAGGTCAAACGAGGTTGCAAATTGAAGATAAAGTTATTTCACAAACACAAAGTCTTCAACCTGAAGTAGTGACCTCAAATGGCCTCCCTGGTCAGATCTGATCTCATCAGTTCCCCCATTTTGGGGGATACTGCTCATTTTTTAATTTATGAACCCGTTTTTTATTTTGGGCTTCCTTCTGCCTGAAAATGGCAAATTAAATCCTTCAACGTTAATATGCTGAACAAAAAAACCTGAAATACTCAAAAGGCCCTCGGTACAAGATTTTAATTTTGGTGTCATAAGGTAGCCAAAAGTATGGGCTCTTCAGTGGTGAATCGTTTGTACGTGGAGCACAAACTTGGTATTTATCTCTATTTCAACTAAGTGTGCATTGGCTTTTGAAGTGCGTTAAGGGCTTTTAAAGCGTCCACAAACTTGTCTGAGTACGGGTGTTTGTAGTTCAACGTCACTTTTTTAGTTTGCGAGCCGCCCAACCTGGCACTTCCCATATTTTCTTTCAACCACATTGATTTGCGTGTGGTGCAATCTGAAATACAGTGGAACATGCTTATAAGAGCCACGGATATAAGAGCAACACATCTATTAGAGCAAAAGTCCAGATCCCAAACCCAAGCTTGAACTTTATGAAGTAAAAGCAACATGCTTATAAGAGCAAAGCAAAGTCAATCCCATGGATATAAGAGCAAATTGTTGCCCTGAAGCCTCCCGCAATCAATGGAAATCATGTGTGGCAGCTTCTCAAAAGCCTTGATGATGTCCAGTTTCTCCCTGGGAGTCATGGACTTCTGCTTTGTAGCCATTGCAGTGGGCCTTGGTCTTTGTCCCCTTCTCAAAAACCTTGGAGATGGCAAGTGACAGTGATATCTCTTGCAATGCCAGAAAAATGTTTTGTTTTTAATATCATACTGGTTAGGCTTCATAGAAGAGGTGAAATATCCATCCAAAAATTGGCAGGAGGCTTCAAAATGTACACCACGGATATAAGAGCAACACGCTTATAAGAGCAAGATCTCTGAGCCCAAGCCTTGCTCTTGTAAGCATGTTCCACTGTACCACCCTTGGGTAGTCAAGTAATGCAGTGCCAAGTCGGCCCTATAACAAGACAGCCCCAGCTGAACTGTTCTGCCCTAGGATTGTAGTCGCACCGCCAGTGGCTGTGTTTAGACAAAAAGACTGCAAGCTAAGAGTAAAAAGAAAGGGGCGAAGCATACAGAAAAGGTGACGTTAATAATTAATCCTTCATTAAGCCAGGAGGCAACGCAAAATTTGCGCGTAAGCTTTGAAAGCGGGGGCAAACCTGGCATTTGCAGAACACTCCAGCTCTGCAGCCCTCGTGGCTGCTCTCACGTGTGGGGGCAGCAACACTTTTGGGCTGTGCACATTTTGCAATTTGCTACTTTGCCAAATGCACGTAAAGTAGTGTTTTTATGTCCTGTAAGAAATGCCTTGTCATCCCTGCACGGTCGTGGACGCTAAATTGCAGGCGTACGTGAGTTATATGACAGGAGCAGCATATGGACACCACCTATTGTAGCATCATCGTCCACTACCTGTTCTTGCACAGCTCCTACTGCATTTAGCTCTGAAAGTTGCTGCAGAAAGAAACAACATGAGTTGGGAAACAAGCGGCGTCCACTGTAATTTGTCTCGGGGCTCACGTGCTGGCGCTGGTGTCCGTCACTGCGACCGTGGCTAGTGCGGAGTGGAACTTGAGCACTTTCGGGTCCTTCCTCACGACTCAAGTTCCTCTGCAGCCGCTGCTGCCCTCGCCGGCCGTGCACGTGTGACTCTCGACGAGGTCAAAGGCCCTCTTCCGGATGGTGGCTGCGCCCTCAGCTACTGCCCATGTGTTTGCTACAGGGTGGTTCTCGCAAATCGGCCTTTTTGCGCGTGGGGAGATCAGTGAGCATTAGCTTATGTTGAAGCTTCATTTCGGACCAAGATTTCATGCTCAGACTGTCTCAACTCTTTTCATCCCATCAAGAGGAGAACAGCTGCTACATAAGCAACGCAAGTGATATAAAAATAGAATGAAGAATGTATGAGGACAATGGAGAGCAGAGATGAGACTTTGTCAAAGAAGGCAGCAAAGTCGACTTAGTCTGGGATGAAGTCGACTTTGTGTCGAGCACGACCAGATCTGCATCACCCGTACTTTTCTGCAGTGCAAGGGACATTTTCCTGACAGCGCTGTTAAAGCAGTGCAGTTCCCATTGGGGTGAAACTGGCAGAGTTCGGACAAGTTGAGCGTGAAATCTGTCCACGCAGAACAGTTTCTAGCCACTCTGCCGGCAGAAATGTGGACGTTCTGGACCACCCTGTACTCCTGGTCTGTCAGCATCCCTGAGCTCCCGGAATCTGCCGAGCGCATGAAGACTTGATCAGGCTTCTGTGCACGAACCGGGTCAGCTGATTCCTCGTATCCAATTTGAGCAGTTCTGCACCAAGGTCGATTTTGGCGGGAGGCGAATCTTGAACCACGAACGAAAATCCTCAAGTTCGACAAACGAGCGAAACAATTTCGGATCCTGGATGAGCACTTTTTCATCCCCTCCGCACTGTCCGCTAAATGAGGAAAGAGACTTCGAATCCAGTTTTCAGAAATTGGGTCAATTTTGATTTAGGAGTTAAATTTCGGTGGGGAGTTTTGGGGAGGGGACTTTTGGGGAGCAGAAAGTGTCCAACTATCGAGCCACGGATATATTTTCTGTTGTCTGAGTCGCTGTGTTCACTTGTCCGATTGTAACTCAGTATCTGTCCGGATCCCCCTGGAAGTATCTGGCATCTCTGACTGGACAAATCCGAGTTGTTGGGATTTGTTTCAACATCTGTTTGGGGTAACAATCCAATATTGTCTAATGCAGGTCTGATTCGTCTGCTTGAAAGGACTGAATAATCGTTAGTGACGTCAAAATCGGACACCCTTCAACAGTGCTCAGAGCATATTTTTCAGCGTAATTAATATACCTAAAAAATGCATAGGGAGGTGTGTTGATGTGTTGGTGCTGTTTGCTCTTGCTGTCTGAGGTATTTTCTCCCCTCCAGTTTTGGCATTCGCATTGCATTTTCAGCTTCTGACAAACTTCTACCATGTTCAGAATTACCAGACAAGCGAAAAACAAGCAACTGTTTTCTATTATTATCCTCAAGCCCTGACAGCTCCTCAAGGTAACGTCCATTAAGGGATACAAGTTATCTGTACAGTGCGCAAAACAACAAACTTATATAGTTTAAAAAAACAACACGAAAACTTCTGGGTTCTCTTGACCTTGTCTTTTGCAGCTGACAGAGGAGTGCTTTTTGCACAAATGAGTCCAAGGTGGTCGGAGACATCAACTGACTCGTGTGATCATTGCACACCAAGTTTCATAGAATTTAAGGAGTCCAAAGTTACAATTTTAACTGACTCAGCTTTTGTTTTGCGCACCGCTCACAAATCAATGCAGCCTGAGGAGGCTTCCGAAATGTTACTGACAAGTCCAGGCCTTTATCGACAGTAGGGAAATTGCTACGATTCGTTTGTGAGCCACCCGGTAAGGACAGATGTTGAAAGAGAGGACGTGAGGATAAAGGATGTGATTCTGGTCTCTTCTCTTCAGTGTTTCTCAAGCTATAAAGCACACTGAATGTCAGGTTAACCTTTCCCAGCATCAGCGTTGTGAACTCTTGACTAACATCATATCCAAAGTTCAGCCCCGAGGGTTCTCGTGCTCCGGGAACGGTTCAATCCAACCGTGTAAAAGCTACTTTATGAAAATGACCTTTGTAGCCAATTCTTTCCTGGCCACATTGTACACTTAACTCTGCTCGTCCTGATGCCTCCTGGCCACCTCAGCATAGGGATCCAGATCTATGACGTGTGGTAAGAGTACCTCAAATGCCATTGCCGGAGTGGCACTTTGTGAACACCCGGTCAGCCCAAAAGTGTTGCTGCCTTCCATGCAATGGAATGAATGGAAAATGAGTTGGCCAAAATTCGACCTTGCCAATTGCACATATCGGGCTTTACGTAGGATTGTCTACTTTGCATTTGTCATGCACGTGCAATTTCATTGAGGCCACTACGTCATATACGTTCTCTGTATGAGTCCCTGACCTCCACGTGGCCATCTGCCCTCAGGAGGGTGGAACAGCAGACCTCCTTACATAGCATGAATGAAGTGAATGCGGAATGGACAATCTGATGTAATAACTAAAGGGTGACCGAGCAATTTTTAGGGTGAAATGAATTTGTTGCAGAAACAGCATAATTTATTGAAAACGGACCACATAATGGTCACAGACACAGAGTTCCTTGCAAACTCTTTTGTGATCTGCCTGCCATCTGCAGCTATTACAGCTTGCAGCCTCTGGGGGATGTTCCTGATCAGCCACTGGAGAGCACCTTGTCTGCATTGCTTTCCTGCCACTTCTGCTGTATTTTTACACTCTTCTAATGGGCCTTGTTCTGTATCCCTACCTCCTTCACCCTCTCCTTCAGGATTGACCACACCTGCTCTATTGGCCACAAG
>JAAUXU010131300.1_pt1 | contig 15859 bp, 14 predicted proteins | sample 7278151 | NCBI WGS metagenome assembly JAAUXU01 (sample SAMN14350113, study PRJNA611818) | marine sediment metagenome | isolation source: surface marine sediment (1.8m) | place: French Polynesia: Moorea | collected 2018-08 | reverse complement strand
GTGCTCATTATCACTCATTGGAGGTGCACCACAATCTCAGCAAGAGGCAGCTCACGATCTTGAGTGTACTCACAGAACTGCCCATTTTTCTGCTGCAGCTATCATTATGGCTGGCACTGTAGTTTGCGGCCTTATTCACCCAGACTATAGTCCCCTATGTAATTTTGGGCAAGACTATGCCTATAAGAACCCATCTCATAAGATATGGGTTGGGGCCCCACAGCTGTCTCACTGAAGTCTTAAAGCGATACAGGAGTCTAGTTGCCTTTTTTGCTTTTTCTCTGATGTGTGAACCAAAGGTTAATTTACTGTCAAGCAGGACACCTAGGTACTTCACAGTGTCAGAATAGTGTACATCTTTGTTAGCCATGCATAAACATGGGAGACAAGTAAAGACAACTACTTCTGTGTTATCAGCCCCAAACTCAAGGCCATTTTCATGCTCAAACTCAAGGCCATTTTCATGCTCAAACTCAAGGCCATTTTCATGCCCAAACTCAAGGCCATTTTCATGCCCAAACTCAAGGCCATTTTAATGCCCAAAATCCAGGGCCTTGGAAATGGCCTCTTGCCCCCGTTCAATGAGGATGTGCATATCAGGGCCTCTATTAACGATGCATACAGTACACATTATGGATTGTTAATTTGTAATTTGACGCACGATTTTTGGAATCATGGGGTCAATGTTTCACCAGTTTCAAGACCAACAAAACAACTGAAATACACTTTTGGCAATGAAAAATGATTCAGTACAATAGATTCATGCAAGAAATACAGAAAAGTTTTAGTCTCAGAGTGTTAAATCACAATATGTCCCTGTGGAGAGGGAAATATAGCTGAGGGAAATATAGCGCAGTGGCAAACAGCCACTAGATAGTAAATAAGCAGGGAAGTATTCCGGAAGTCATGCGCTAAGACCCATATTGAGCCACTATCAACGTGTGCATGATCTATGCATGCATGCACAATACGTACACTTAGGTCCAGTTAAGCCCGAAATTATTCCTATCTCCCTTCCCCTCGAATATCGATATTTTACATGCTTTCTTTCCTATTTGCAAATATGAAAGTCAAGTTTATGTAGTGATTGATCGAACATTGAACATGCACATTCGGTTCAATCGATCTGAATTAAGCCGTTGGAACACACAAAGTAGAGGACGTTGACACATTCTGGAGCTTTTGTTCTTTTCAGCATAATTGTTATGGAATTGACTTTTTTCTTACATTTAACTCTGATCATAAAGACGGAAAAGGATGACATTTACCTAATTGGGCTTGGCAATGCAAGTAATCCAGCACCAGCTGTTTCTCTCGATCGTGCATCTGTAATGCTGCAGATGAGAGTGATTCTCCAGTGCTATATTAATTCTTTTCCCTTGCGAAGGCTCACCAGCATCGACCTCACAGAATCTCACACTCAGGAGTGCAGGGCCTCAATCAACTTTCATACTTTGGGGAGGGAGCATTGGATGGCATCATGGAAGGCTGTGAGCCATCCCACAATAGCATTACAGTGGAACGCGCTTATACGAATACGTTTGGGACCGGTTGTTTACGTTCTTATATCCGTGGTAAGAGACTTTGGCGCTAAATCAATAGAAAAATGGAAGAATAGGGAAGAAGTGGCGGTTGTCTGTTGTCTCTCATTTGGCATTTTGTGTCCCATTTTGGCTGATGTAACTATAAAAACATGCACTTTTTCAGCGGCCTCAGCTTGGAAGAAAATGTGGATTTTCACGTATGACGAGCTCTTATTGAGGGTTTGATGGTACTGATGTTTTAAACTTGCTCAACAGCTCAAACTCATCAAAGCCATGGTGCAACAAGCCCTCTCAGAACATTGCCCATGCCATCCTCATTCCTTAATGGACAGGATGCCCCTAGCACCACTGCCTTCTTCTGCTTCTTCTCCCTCTCCTTCCAGGTCCACACTAGCCATTCTGAAGTCCTCTCTCATCTCTACCACCCTGACGTTGTCAGTTACCAGGCTGCAGATGGGAAAGTAGTTCTTAATGTCAAGGCTGGGCTGTCTGTTGGGCTTGCTCTCCGCCTCCTCCTGCTTGGGTCGAATGTTCAATTGGCACTTGCTTCAGCAGTTTCAGATTGACACCACCTTCAAGCAGTTCCAAGCCTCAACAAACATGAACTCTCCATGCAAGAGGGTGATCTTCTTGGCCAGATCCATAGCTACGATTGAACTGTCAGTTTTCTCCATCTTCTTCAAAATGAGCTGGGAAATACCATGCCTGTAGGGAGCTTTGGCTAATAATGCTAGCGTTGCATGGCTGCAACAAGTAAGTTCTGTTGGGCGGCAGGAAGGCAACCTTGATGTTGAGCAGATCTTCATTGCATCTTAAGGATGCACTGAACAGTCGTCGTTGAGGATGAGGATGAGGTGGATGACCAATCAGAGCTCTCCGTCTCAGCCCTGCACCCACTTCGAGAACATCTTGTGAGACGGGATCTTCACGTGGAATCAATGACCCAGACAGTGCTTGACAAGGCGCAGCATCCTGAGCCACTTGGTGGGTGCCCGTTTTGATGCGAGAGTGCTCAATATGCAGCTACCCTAAGAGGACGCCACGCCGAAGCACTCTGATTTTTGATGTTTTTGACAGGCTCTAGCCATCTGCGGATGCAACTGCCCACACCATCGGCCCCTCCTCCTTCATTAATCTGCTCAGCCTAGTGCCGGTTCCTGGCGATGACCCGGAATAAAGTTTCATTCCTGGATTCCCCCAACATCAAAGGAAGCTTTATTTCAGGAATAGACAGGGACCTCTGCAGACTTCCTCTTTAAAAGTTTCAGCATGGTGCTAGCAAATCTTAACCTCTTCTGCTTTTGCGCTGGGGTGAGGACATGGTGACGATGTTGAACAAGGCTGTGAAGGCCAGGCTCCCTGAGGATTAGTCTAACAGATGACCTGGATACACACGTGAGTCGGGCGAGATCCATCACACTCTACAGTGGTTTCCTCAGCACAGTCCTGCTGGTCTTGGCCCTGGTGCCTGCCTGCCCTATGGCTTAAGATGGGCCTGCCTGTCCTGATCAGCATCCTTGAATGTCCATGTAAGGTCCTCTGCCTCTTGATTGCCAACGTACATCACAAGGGTCTGAGCCACATCTTTGCCAGAGATTCCCACCCACAGCTGCTGGCAAATGATCCGATTTTGCCAGCAGAAGGCCTGGCCTTGTCGCATTTAGTACTTGTGTTGCGAGGTCACCTCCTCCTGCGAGGATTGGCTACCACTCATGTCTGGTAGTTTTGGCAGCACTACGTTCTTCATCCTTTCATCTTCCTAACTCTCTTGATGACTGACTCGAAGATCTCCCCAACGACTGCTATTCTCTGAGGATTTTGCCTTTGGAGAGTACAGCGTCATTCATAAGTTCTGAAATCTCGACTTGAAGTGGCTGTACTTTCATTTATTTTTTGAAATTCCCGCTGAGATTTTCATGGCTTCTTCATTGGAATATTGTCAACGAAATGCCACCCACAAAAAAGTCAAGTCTCATGTCTGAAAAAAGCAAAATCGCCCTTCAACATGTCAGAGACTTCAACAAGGCAATCAAGAAGCTGCTTAAAAAGCTAGCTGTCCCTTACAACACTATTTACAACATGGTCCAACACTACAAGGAGACTGGATCAACTGCTGACCGGCCTCAGAGTGGCCGGCTGAGGTTATTGCAACCTCCAAAGGCCATCAAGAGGACACAGGAAAACATATGCCAAAACCCTGTTTGCAGTATTCAAGAGATGGCCGAAAAGGAGGGTGTCAGCATTTTCAAGGAGGACCTGAAGATAATCCCCTTCAAGAGGGTGAGACAGCAGCAGCGCAATGAGGCCACAAGGGTTGCTCACAAGGAGAGAGGCCGGACCTATTAAATAGCCTGAAATCTGGCATGGAGGGCCCAATTCTGTTCACAGATGAAGAACTATTCACGATTGAGGCCAAGCACAATGGCCAGAATGTCTGAATCTTGGCTCAGAGGGTTGGCAAAATCCCTGTTGCAGTCCGTGGTGTGTTCAGGAAGCAGACACCAGCCTCTGACATGGTCTGGGCTCGTGTAATGTCTGATGGGAAGAAGACACCCGTTGTCTTCGTCCCCAAGGGGGGCAAAATCAACAAGGAGACACACCTGGACATGCTCGCGGACAAGTTGCAGTTGTGGATTCACCAAAACTACCTAGGAAGCATCAAATTCACATTCCAGCGCGATGGCCTCAAGCCCTGATCTCAAGGTCATGGACTACTCCATTTTGTCCATCCTTGAGGCCAGGGCATGTACCAAACCCTATGCTAATGTGGAATCTCTAAAGTCCTCCATCACCAAGGAGTGGAACCCCATCTCTGAGGAAACAGTGCACGCTTCATGCCACAGATTCGACTTTGTCTTGAGGCTATCATGAAGGCCAACGGTGGTCAGTTTGAAATCTAGTGACGTGAGCAGCAAATTACCGTTCTACCTTATGTCTACAAATGACAACCACAACTATCGTCAACACCTTCTCATACAGCAGCCGTGCAAAATGTTCTACAACTAGTAGAGTTATTTCAGATTCTTCGGCTTTTTTTTCATTCCCTCTAAGCAGCACCAAGACAGCAAAAAAATAAAAAGATAAAGGACTGAGATCTGGAACGTCCGCTCCGACCCGGGGAGTGAATCCCTGTGGAAACGGTGGGCCAGGGGGTCAGACTTCTGTCGTGAAAATTTCAGGCCATTTCATCCACTTTTACCCCCTGAAAAAGCCAAATTTCTATTCTGTTTGACATGGCCCTCCTCTAGTTGTCTCCCTTTTGAGCACTCTAGCAACAAAATAGGCAGCCTTGACATTGACCCTGTGTACTCAACATTGTGTCCCAGTATCACATCTACACATTCCACATCAAAGTTCCACCTCAACACGTTTCAGTACAGCGTAAGAGGTGCCGCCATACTCGATGCAATTACTTACGGCCAGGACTGTACAAACGCGAGTTGAGGCACAATTTTGATGCAGAACATGTATATGTGGTGCTCATCCACAATGTTGAGTACAGAGGTTCAATGCCAAGGGTGCTCATTTTGGTGCTGGAGCACTCCAAAGGAAGCCAACTGGAGAGTGACTGGAGAGGGCTTGAAATTTGTTTTTTTGAGAGGGTGAAAAGGGAGCAACAGGGTGACTTTTTGACGTGACACCACCACACAACCTCGATCACGAACCGATCGTGTCAGTACCGTGACACAACGACTCCATGCTCCAAGATGTCCAAAACTGACTGTCTGACTGTCCGGACAGTTGAGAATCGGCCACACTTGTGGCAACTCAACCAAAGAATGCCGCCGTTAAGCTCTTATGACTCGATGACTCAGTCAACTCAGAAGTTGCATTCGTGAGCGAAGTCCCTGTTCAGGTTAGCATTGCCATCCTGGTTGTTGACATAACTGCGTTTTGTTTCGGCAGTGTTTACATCAAAGTGTTACCCTGTCCCCTGACTTTGCCACTTGCGTGATCAAATTAGGGTTGAGCGTACCAGAATTTCGTCATGGGATCAGTGAAGAGTACTTGCTTATTTATCCTCAGAAGGTATGTTTCTATACGTAAAGTGTCAAACATACGACTTTGTTGTTGGACCATGGTTAAAGTCTTAGGTTGGAAAATACCAATATAATCAAAGAACTGGACAACCTTGAAAAAACTGAGAACTCCCAGGAAACTAATAGTGAAAATAGAGATGGTAGCTACTTTGACCAGGTCATAGTACCATGATTACACCACTGTAAAGCACCCACCAAAAGTACTTCTGCCCTGTGCAGGGTATTAACAGCACGTTTGTCGCCCATCGGTCTTGGAAGATTTTTCGGACATAAATTACTATATTGCATCGTCATTTTAGAACCCGTTTTATGATGAGTATGATTTTCACCTTAAGTACTCAAAGAATTTACCCAAGTAAGGTTTTTTGTTCCTACCTTCTCCTAATTTCGTCTGTCAAGACTTCAACTGCCTGCACTTGCTGCACAGAAATCAAGTGAAGGCCTCCCGGATAAGCTTAAGCCACTGTTTTTAAAAGCACCTCCATTTGTCACGTTTAGATATGTTTGCGAAGCTGAACTTTCTACGAGTGGCATAAGGTCTTCGTTTGCTGTTCAAAGGGATCCTTCTCAGGAGCAAACCTTTCATCAAAGCTGGAATAGCTCGCGTCGATGGGAAGCCTATTTGAGCGTACTCTGGAGAACAGGGTGAAGAAGACAAAGTGAGACATCTTACCGGCTTAACACTCCCTCCCTAAATTGACTGTGATAATTAATGAAAACTAAGTTTTGTATCTATGGATGGAGATAAAACTCTAAATCTACTTTTCTCTTGTCTGGTCGAGTTTGATTGCAACAGAACCCGGAACAGAGTCTAGCGAGTCTGATAGAATCACGCACTAACGACAGTTCTCATCTTGGACAAAGCTTATTTTCTAGATTCCCTACCCTCTTTTTGTTCTTGTGGCTCTTGATCAACCCCGGTGTCTCCTCCCCCACGATTGGACTGCCCCAGAGCTTGCGACCCATGCGTGCGTAGCAGAAAGCCATCAGCAACATAGGAAACAAGTACGTCACGGCGAAGAAGATGAGGTTATACCTATATGGGAAAAAGGCTGTGAAAACCATTTCTTTTGTCATTCACAAAGGGCTGTGTTGATTATTTGGATTGGCTGTGGACATCTCTTAGTCCGTGTCAAGTGTTCAGTAAACCTCGTAGCTAAATGAAGGCGGGGAAAAGTGCCTTAAGCTGCGGCTAGACGTACATTTTTTTGTGCGCCTGCTTGTCCTTTTCGACAGCCTTTTTTTCCACTCACCGATTGGAAAAAAAGGCAAGCATCAGAAAAAAAGGCGATGGAGGTAGCAAGGCAAAACATCACAGCTGCCGAAAAAGCGACCAAAGAAATGTACGTTTAGTCGCAGCTTTAGCCGTAGGAGATCTTAAGGTTTTGGTACTAGGCTTAGTCCGATTAGATCATTTTAAAGGTGAAGTGATGAATACTGAATTTACAACTTAGTTACTATACGTCACATAAAAACTTTGCAGCCGAGTAAAGGCGAAGGGAGTGTTTTAATGCTCGCCTCTCGACCTCTAACTTCGAAACTTTCATCTCACCGTATGGCGGTGGTTACAGTTTGGTTGCTTTGTTGCAAGTTGTATGGTGTTCCATACTCAGCAGAAAATGGACGATCTTTTTGCAGTCGACGAATGCAATCACAGCCAACTCTTGCGTGGTAAAAGTTAAATACTCCTGGAACGAGGTTAAGTGCAACATTTTTAAAGGGAGACATTTGACTACATCTTTATCACATTGGATTAAGTGACGAACCCTGGAGTGCACTAGATCAGGTACCAGACTCGACCAAGTGTGTAACCTAACTTACCTACTGTCTGATGTTCAGGGCAGACTCAACTTACACATAGTCCTGTGTGGAGAGAAAAGCGACTCCATCCGGCCAGTGAAGAATACAGGCAGTAATTTCGCTGAACATATTATTTGTTATTTCATAAAAGTTGCACGAAGTATTGTTTTGAGACTCACGCACCTGTTGCTGAGCGTGCTGGAGTAGATCACTGCTGGTAGGGAGAGCAAAGAGCTGGAGATCCAGATAGCGGCGATGACCGCCAGGATTAGGGAGCGAGGCAGCTTTGGCTTCAGCGGGTCGAGAATAGCGCGATATCTGAAAGATCATGATCATGCTAAACAGCAACTTGATGCAGTCCAACGCGCCCTACCTGTCCAAAGAGATAGCCACGAGGGTGAAGACGCTGGCGGCCACGGTCACGTAGGAAAAAAAGTTGTTGATTGTGCAATAGATGTCGCCGAAGGGCCAATGTCTGTGTGAGGACACACGGTCAAGGTGGAAAATGCTATTGTCACCGTAGCGTCTGTCTTTGTCAAGGATTACTGATTAGTAGACGTGGCAAAAACATGTTTTTACACACAAGTCTATTAGATTCCATACCATGCATTATTCTTCCCCTAATACTCCTGGCGACATTTTTTACTGCTACTTAACTCCTCTTGGATGGGTCGACAGGCCCTGACCCCCATTTCTACCCCCAACCTGAGAATTGACTATGGGTAGTTAAAAATACCATTAAACTACGTGATGAATCAGTAAAGTATCAACCACTAAAGGGCAAAAAAAGGAAGGGCACAAATTTAGCAACTTTGGTACATTCCCGCTTTTTTCTGAAAAACTGTTCCTGTGACATATGGCACAAAACAAATCAATATGCTGAACCATAAGTATCTCTCATGATCTAGAAAAATGTGTTCATTTGTAAGGTGCTTTCTAGTGTTTCTCTAGTCAGGCAGAACTAAATAAAGTCACAAGTCATCATCAAAAACTTTGGAGGGGGCCCGAAATTAGCTGACCTCTTTACGGGGATGTGCGGTTAAAAGGAACTTTCCTATGCCAAAAAAATTGGTTCCGTTTGTCTGGATAGCACTGTTTCAGCATCTTATCACCATATGTTGCACGATGAGCATTATGTATCATTGCCGGAAAATGAATCAATGTTGGAATCCGATAAATGCACTGGAGAGAGACAACTGTTACCTGAGATTAGCCTTTTACGAGAAGCTTGAAAAAAGTGCAAAGTACGCACGGAATGCCTCAGAGTTATCTCGCAAGACTTGGGGAAATCCTAGACTTTAGAATCGTACTTAAGGTTGGACACACATACTGACGCCAGACTTTTAGCTTTTTGTCCTCGAAGATGCCATCCCGAAAAACAATAAAAAGGTCAACCACTAGATTACTTTCAGCCGTGCAGATTTTTATTATCTAAATATAGCGCAATAATCCAACCAAAACCTTCAAATCGGACGCTTACCTCAGAACAGAGGGAGTAAAACTAAGTTGTCTGGGAGTATACCATGACATGACACTTTGATGGGTAAAGGACAAATTCAATGAAGTTGCTGACAATTTAGCCAAGGTCGGCGCCCTGGGTAAGGAAATGGAAACAAACCCCACACCAGCAAATGCCTTTGAACAAGCTATTAAAGACATGTCTTACAGGAAATGGAACCAAAGGTGGAAAAGTCCTGTTACATCTGGGCAAACCAAATACTGAATTCATTACCGGGTGGGGAAAACAAAAAAGGAACTCCAGAGATACAGCTCAGTTGAAAGTCATACAAGCATTTATACAGCTTTAGGTCATAGCTTTTAGGTTGGAAAAAATAGGATCAGAGATGTTGCTTCTATGGGAAAGAGCGCAAGGAGTTCATACACATCACGTGTAAGTGCACAGCTCTAGCAAATGAGAGAATGGGAGCCATGAACCTTCAGCCAAAATAACACCCCCCTCAACCCTGAAGGCCTAATCAGGTTCACCACTTGGACTACGCTAATAACACAACAGGACATGGGAGTAGAGAAAGCATCTCTGTCGTCGTTAAAAGTTTTAATTAGATGCGATCATGGGATAAGGGGAAAAATTCTGAGAGTACTCCCGCCTTGTACTTGAGACTACCACTCTCATATATATTGACCCCCAAACAAACAAACGCCTTATTGGCTCAATTTTCACTTTTTTTGCCCCAACTTTCAATTTGTACTTTGCGAACTTCACTTCACTAGATTCCAACATCTAAAAAAGAGAAATTGAAGGTCCAGTTGGTCGACGTTTCCAAGGTGATGTTAAAGACGTTCATTGGTGGCAAGGTCTTAAGGCAAAATTCTCTAGTGAAACAACAAATTGAGGCGCTGTAAACGGTGCCCTTTCGTGTGATTGATTGCTGTCGGTGTCAATGTTGTCCAACTAAACATCCGATTACTGTCATGAAATTCTGGAACAATCAACCATTCCCATGACACATAGAGGTCTACTTTACAGTGACGTGTGACTTTACAGTGTCACAGTGGCTCGGTTCACAATATGGCGACAAACTTAAGTTACGTACTGTAGCAGAGTTTTCCACAGTAAAGTTTGACTCCATTGAGATTAACACTGTGATCGAAAATTGAATGAATAAACTGAGAAATGGTAAAGTCACCATTGGACCAGAATCTCTAGATACCTCCTTTCCCATTGTATTGTTTTATGTGACGGAATATTCTTTGCGCAACAACTGACTTTTTTAATCGGACATTGGGATATGAAAGGTAACTTGCTTGAAATTTGCACAAAAAAATTTCTTTGGTAACTCATTGTCAGAGTCGCTGGTTTTTGCAACTTCATGTCAAGGCAGCTGATGCAAGAACACTCAACATGTACGGCAAACAGATAATCTGATAGCATCACTCGTCAACACCAACCTAAGGGGGTAAATACCTAAAGCTACGGAAGAGTGTGTTGCAAACCCTTAATTGCTTATACGTCTGAGATGCAAACTTGCCCCTCTGCAGCCATAACTGTTCATCCACACATTTTGGTCCAACACTGCCATCCCAGACTGATACATACGGAGTTCATGCCGGGTACTTGGGTTAAGTTAATTTTGCTGCCAACTTCATATGCACTACTGAAGGGGGGTAGATATGATTAATTCTTATCCTCATTTTGTATCATATAGAAGTTGACGTCAAGATCAACGAGCCATGTTCATATGTTCTATACAACTGTAATACCTAAACTACCACAGAACTTGGTTGATATGCCCTAATACAGATTCATCCATAACGTGAAGTTCATGTCATAATTACTTATGAGTCACACATCCATGTCAATCGATCGTATGATAAAATCCCTCACATGAAGTTCACATGAAAGTCGTATAGGGTACAATCCTCGTTTAAGCCAGCTCGGTCACTTCTGCCATGTTGTGAGACTGCTGTAGCTGACACAGTCCGGATCTTGAGATGTAGCGAATACATTTGAGTCTCGAGGGGGGGGGGGAGGGTTACCTACCTATCCCTCATGAAAATGAAGTTGAAGATCGTATTGAGCAGGGCCATGAGCAGGTCTACCACGCTCAGATTTACCAAGAAGTAGTTGGTAGAACTCCACATCTGCCGATGACCTGCATAAGAAACCGACCTGTCGATTAAGATGTATATTGTAATACAGTATATTACGCAGAGCTGCTTTACCGAGGTGGCTAAGGTCGTGTCTCGTGGTTCACGAGGCATACATCTTTTTGTTAGATCAAACAAAATCATACCAAGAATGATCCACAGGACGATCCCATTGCCAAGGGTTGCGACGACCACTGTGATAGAGAAGCCCACGGTCCAAGCAATGGCCACTGCGTCGAGACTGTCTTCGCGAGCAGACATGGTAAGTAGACGTGTTTGCGGTCGTTGTATAATTCCACAGAATCGTAACGCCTCCCGGCCTCCAAGGTATGCATACAATGAACAAACAAATAAATGTTCGCAGATTTTTTCTTGGCAAGATCTCTCCTCACTGCAGGAATGAGCTAACTCCACTGATTGTCTAAGAGAGAAGATTAGAAAAACGTAATGGAATGGACTCGACAGGAGATGGAGAGCCCGCAGCTGAGAGAGAAGTGCGGAACGTGCTTCTCTCTAAGCTGGAGGGTACTTTTCGACGTACCAGTACTTCGTAATATTAATTATATTTTCAGAAGATGATATTTTCTTTCACTCGATCTACTTTTGTCGTCTGTTTTGGGTGCCGGTATCGGCGTAACACAGGCCAATGACACCAACAGAGACTCGGTCAATAACGCGGGAAAAACAGTAAAAATGCATGAAAAATAGTGCATTACCTGCATTTGGCAAATTAGCTTCTTGCAAACACGACACGAGGCAGCCCCAAAGTGTTTCCCACACTGAGGGCTGCAGAGACCACGTAACGTTACATACGAAATGCTACTTTGCCGAAGGCACGTGCAGTGTATGATGTCACAGTGTCCATTTCGCATTCATTTTGTTCATACTGAGGCTCCGTCGCTTTGGTCGACCTGATGGCTCTGGTCGCTCTAATCATTCCCGACGAGTCCGGTCGCTCCCACTTTGATCATCACTAGCGGGTCCGATGCACTGATGTGTTCAAGAATTTTTTTGGGAAGAGTGGGCATTTTAGCCCCCGGTTTTAGGAAAAACAGATGACGAAAGGCGATGGAGTGAAAGGAAAGTCATCCCCCCCCCAAAAAAAATGGAGAAACAGAAAAGACCATTTTTACAGAATTTTTTTCTCCGAAAGAAATAACTTAAGTAATACTTGATTCACTAGTACCTTTCACGAGTGGCTGCAACTACCAGTCATCATACGAGTGGAAGTTACCAGGGAAATCCCCACTAGAAAGAAAATAGGCTGATTCTTCGTCACAGATAAGTGGCCGCGGTGCGCCGCGGATCGCGGCCAGACTTGGCGGGGCGCACAAGGGAGAGACTAGAAAAGACTAGACCGCAATTTTTTGGTCCTCCTTCATTATGGCTTTTTTGAAAGGTGGTTGGTTGCTGCTACTGCTTAAAATGGGGGGGGGGGTGAAGGGCTAAGGATCGTGGAGCTGAAAAGCTTGAAACTGAAGGATCTGAAGGACACCTCTGATGGAACCTGGGTCGAATACACTCGTGCAAAGGAGTGTGGCCAGTCAGCCCCAAGGGCTCACTTGAAAAGCTCAAGCATCAAGTTGGGACATGGTGCCCTACAGAAAAAGAGCATTCTTGGGGAACTACAGTGGAACACGCTTATAACGATCATGTTGGGACCAAAGAATTTGGTTGTTTTATCCATGTGACTCTCCAACCGTATTGCGGCAAACTAGGGATAAAACATTGGGACAGGACTTCTTGATCTGCATATCCGTGTGACCGTTATATCGGGTGATCATCATTAGCGTGCTCAACTGTGCGGGAATACACTCATTAAAACATCACGCCAAGCTAGAGAAAGAGTAAAATCAGCCTTTCACACTTGTGTTAACAAGGTCACAGGAACAGACAGCCTCAAATCACTGGTCCTTAAAGAACTTCCTGGGGAAACTCTGGACAGACTTCGCTCAATGTGCACCTGCCCTCCACATGCAGGATGGCGATTGTCCAAAGTCGTATTCATCCCACAACCTAGAAGAACAGAACAGTTCCAAGGCAAAGTCTCTGACACCAATCTGGCCAACGTCGGTCGTCAGTAAGGCCTTGGGAAAATGAGTAACTGATACCTGGAGAGAACTGTGACGTACAGCGCACAACAAACAAGGTAAGACACTTGAATTCGTAACTTTTGCGGGTACAAGATTATGAGCATGGTGTATGCGAGCAAATGAGCAAAGTGTGTGCTTTAAATTTCACAAACCTTCATGTGTGCTTTTGTAATAATCACATGAGCCAGTTGCTGTCGTCTTGGATCAGCTTGAACTCATCCATTGTTCTCATGCAAAGAAGGGAACAGGGGTAGCTCAATTCACAAATACCTATGATCCCCTATGGCCTTTCAAAAGGGTCGTTCAAATGGTCCATCTAGCCTAATCTCTTTGGAACTGGAAAAAACACCCATCTGCTACTAACCAAAGTTCTCATTAAATATCCCACGACTCTTCGGACAACAGACCATGAATCTTACCCGAACAATATTCAGAGGGGTCATAAATTTCTTGGCTGGCCACAACTACATGAATTTTCACCTGCTTAGGCTTGGTAACTAAGCGAGCAGGAAGAAACAGATGGTCATCACTTTCTTTGACAACAAGGGCCTCATCTATCAGCACTAGGTGGCCATCGGGACCAGCATCAATGCCGTCTACTTCATCAATGTCCTGACTACCTTCATGAGGCACTTCATGAGGAAGAGGCCCAGCATGGTTCAGAACGGGTGGTTCTTCCACATGGACCATTGCTCATCTCACACCATGTAGATTACGAAGGAGTTCATCTCCATCAGGTCCATGAGGTTGGTGGAACACCTGCCTTACTTGTCCTTGTGATGGTGGACTTCTTCTTGTTCCCCACAGTGAAGAGGGCGATGGCAGGCCAGCACATCGCCGGCAGCATCATCAAGAAGGAATGGGAAGGGGTCTGCAACACCATCTCTACAGGTGACTTCGTGGCCGCCTGTGACAAGTGTGTGGAGCACTGAAACTGCTGTATCGAGAGAGAGAGAGGGAAACTATGTTGAAAAGTGACCTTTAATAAAGTTTTTTGTACACCCTGTAGCTTTCCGTACACAATGCCATTCGCATTTGATTTTGCCATCCCCTCGTAACATACAGCATCAGATGTATGCATCTTGCATGCAAATGCCCGCGCTTGCCAGAGAGTGTACGGATTCATTACTAAAACTCCAGCCATCGCAACATCCCCTTAACCTCAATAGGCCATTGCAGGGTCATTACTTTTGTCTAATTTCATTTGACCGATGGATCCTCGTATTGATGCTGTCGCAGCTCAGAAGAGGGTACAGTAAGTACAACCTTGAGGGAAGGGACAAAATCTTCACAGATTACTCCCGCCTTGGAGACATGCCAATCATCCTGTCATTCGTGATCACCGTACATACAAACAAAAAAGCGGGTACCCTCACGGACTGACCCAGTAAGACACAAATGACCTGACATGCTATCCTTAGCTTATACAACGGATGCTTTTAAAGAGTGCATAACAGATACTATTACGTGATCATTTCGGACCTGATTGCGGACCTGATTTCGATTCGATCGATATATCATCACATCTGTGCGTATTTTGTAGTGTCACGAATCTTCCAAGATGGAATCACTAAACCTCCATCGCCCATGCACCTGAGGATAATCAAAAATATCAAGTGAACGAATTTCACTGCTTTTCCACATATATTGAATGCATACAGAATTCCATGACGACTTTTGTCATCAGTTCCAGGATGGCTAGAATCCTGCAGAACTGAACCTTCTTTCTGCCTCTGTCGAGCTTGGGGGAAGACAAAGTAAGGTTTTGAATACCTTGTCCAACGAATTTGGACCTTACTTTTGGGGGTTACCTGTACTTTCCAGCACAGCCAGCTCTCCCTCTTCATACGTCCCAGAATCTCTTTGGGTGAAGCATTGAGTTTCTTCTTCTCTCTCCTCCTAGACAAAAGGGCATCAAAGGCCTCCCTATGGCTCACTTTGTTAGGAAGAGTCACCAGATTGGAATCAACATTGCTATTTTCTTCTTCCATGCCTCATTGATGTTGCTTCCTGTCGAAACAAATTTGACTACTGTGTTCCTTGCACATTTGGCCATATCCTTGCTGGAGAGAAGTGTAGCTGGGAGGACTCTTCTTCATTTCTTCTGCGGAAATCTTCTGGGTTGCCGAGGAAGGCCAAAAGCCCAGACAAGTTCTCCTGCCTTCTCTCCTCAACCGGTTTTCTCACAACTTCAAAGAGCTTGTCTGCAACTGGGGTGCCTTGGTGCTGTAAGTAGAAATAAGAGTAGAGGGAAGACCCTCCCTGAGAAACGACCACAGCAGATTTGGCCGATGGTGCAGATTTGCCAACATGTACAAGAATATATAATTAATCGTTCTAAGTGAAGTGACGGTTGGATGAACATTAATGTTCACAAATTATGCGAAGAGGGAACCTTGCACTCGTGTTTGGTTTACCATTTTTGTAGACAGAGTTGCTGCTTATCATGAAAAATGTAGCTTGGAGTTCAAAATCCCCTCCCCCCCCCCTCATTTTGAATCAGTCAATTATCTTGGTGCAGTTTTGTAACCCTACTTGGCACACTTTCTTTGGCACACCTTGTGCACTGTTGCCTAGAGGTGGCAGCAAGCTGGGTTTTGTCAGCTCAAGCTGAGCTGAGCCAAATGGAGAAGACCTCGAGTCGAGCCGAGCTAGCTCGCGAGCTATCAGCTCGAGCTGTCGACTCGAGCTACCCTCTCAAGCTACCCTCTCAAGCTACCCTCTCAAGCTACCCTCTCAAGCTACCCTCTCAAGCTACCCTCTCAAGCTACCC
>JAAUXU010118905.1_pt1 | contig 15864 bp, 19 predicted proteins | sample 7278151 | NCBI WGS metagenome assembly JAAUXU01 (sample SAMN14350113, study PRJNA611818) | marine sediment metagenome | isolation source: surface marine sediment (1.8m) | place: French Polynesia: Moorea | collected 2018-08 | reverse complement strand
GTGCATAAGTATTCGAACACTTTTTCCTGCTGCTGTAACTTCCTTAATATTGCAGCTACATGAACTGTATTTACATCATTGGAAAGCTTAAAGTCCCAGCAGTTGAACTTATTGCATTCATTTTCAGAGAAATTGCATGTAAAAGGCAGCGCTGGCCATTTTGTCAATGCAGTTAGGTTGTCCACTGTACTAAATAGAATCATGCAAAACTCCATTAATATTGAAGCTACACAAACTATCCTTACATTGTTGGAAAGCTTGAAGACTTGGCAGTTGAACTTTTCACTTCACTTTGGATGCAATTGCATATTAAAGGCAGCACTGGCAATTCAGCAAAAAAAATTACTACATACGCTCACTTCTCCACTATAGAGCTGGTGTTCAACTACTTTTGGAGGCAAGTGTAGCTGTTATCAAAGGACGCAGGTTCCTTAGTAAACGAGGTCAACCCAGACTGCCAACCACTGGTTCCTATGTGGATAGACAATCTTAGACTTCGTAAGTGTATCTAGTTTCAGCGGTTAGCACTCGTAGGATCCAGTTCTAGATGCAATGAGTTCGTTTTGGGCTGAGAGTATTAAACGACGGACATACGAACAGAATCACTCTCTCTAAGCCTAATTTCTGAAGGGCTCTCTCGGTAGTCAGCAGCAGAGTTTAGTGCTTGTCTCCAGCGCTCACCATATCATGCATGCATTTCCATGGTTCCACCATATTCCCATCAATTACAACGATTCTAGTCCAGCCTGGGCTGGAATTCCCGATAATCTTTCACTTTCTGACATAGTACCTAGGGTCCGGATCCGATAAGTCGTTGAGCATATTTTTGAGGCCACTTCTAGCACACTTCTGCAAGCTGTATAGGCACAGTGACAAATTCTCATTACATATTGAGTTTAGTCTAAGCTTGTATTTGCTCAAAGGTATAGCTTTGAAATGTAAGCATAAACAGAGTTAAAGCGGGATATCTGGGCTCTGGAAAAAAGTTGTCACGGGTCTTGTGAAAGATTGTGTCGTATGATGAGGTTTCTGACGCAATTTTTTCTCACTGAAGTGATGTGGTGAAATGAATGATGTGAAATGAAGATCAATCAAAAACAACGCCAAACAGCTCATTTTTACCTTGCTCTCGGTGCACTCCTCTGAAAGCCATCATTATATATTAACAACTACCTGATGAATAACAGCATTCTGAAGATTGGTAACATGAACAGGAGTACTGCCACTTGAATGTACAAGACCGTAGACTATCATAGAGAGCTCAAATTTGATATTGAATAGGAAAATTAACTAAGGATCAACGGACTTTTCATAACTCCAAGGCTAACTTTGTCTAGAGCACCGCCGCCAGCATTCTATGGGCTACAAAAAATATGTATAATGACTTATCTGATCTCCGCTGCAATGAGACATTGCCTTACTAGCGATACTTTCAAGTGTCAAACAAAGTCTCCACGATATTCAAGGCTCACTTGAACATTCAGTAAGTAGCTCCACCATGAATTCTCTCCTGAAGTCTCCAGGAGGGTCTGACAGCAATATTAGCCGCGAATGCCCAAGCATGCCAGCACGACCGGGTCGCATCGCACCTGTACACTGGCTAATTACACAGAGTGGTCATGTTTGAGAGTTTCCTTGTGTACTTGGATCATTGTAGCAGCTCCTGTTTACAACGTACAAAGCTACAGTTGAATCAACCATGCTGGACTGCCCAGCACGTTGGAGTTTTCAGCCAAAAAAGGGGGAAAAACTTACAAACATTCTATTTTTGACTAATAAATCCACGAGAAGCGTATTATAAAAGTTGTTTGATGTGACAAATGTGCTTACATTCAAACTCGCAGGTCTCGTAAGGGCTGGGATACTTACATTTTTATCCCCCCGTGGTGCCAGCATGCCATGGGAGAAGCCTCCCAGCATCATTCTGAAGCTGTAGAGAGTGGGACTCGACCACAGAGGAGACTTAATAGTACCACACGAAGCATAATTTCATTCATTGGCTCACGAGCCAACTCATTCAAGCTCTGAAAATCAGTACTTGACGTAATCGGGGTTTATAACAAAAGTCGGCGAAACTTGTGTACATATCCGGAGCAAAAGATGTTGCACAATATCAAAAACAGTTTTAATTCTTTTACAGACAGACTCCAGCGAGCGCGACCGCGCCCTCAAGAAGTTGCTGGGCGACCTTTTCCTGGTGGAGGAGGCCGCGATCAAGCACTGGAACGTGGATAAGAGCGAGGCGGAGGAAACTGGAGGAGTGCCTTTTCTACTGAAGTGGACGAGGACAACGAAGCAAGATTAAGTGTGTCGTACACAAGTCCTCGGCATCGGAGTGCACATCGGTTTGGCCCATATATCCTCCGAAACCACTGGACCGATTCTGACGAAAACAGACCTGGTAGTCGGGGACCCCGAGGGGACATTATTGGAGGTCAAGATCCCACTCCCCTGCAGTCAAGAATTAATGGAGCCTGAAAAAACTCGTGTATTTAGTGACACTGAAGCAGCAAAAGTTTTGCTTTGGCCCTGTACGAACCTGTAGCATTTAATTTCCACTTAGTTGAACAGCTCTTTAGGCACTTAAAGCGGGAGAGCAGGAGGTTGATTTCAAGGTTCTAACGAGAGAGACTTAAGAATGATCCATGCAAAGAACGTGGTTATTCTAGGCTAAAGCAGAAACAGTTGGGGAAAAAACCTGGAATATTTTCTCTGCCAGTGATTACCATGGCAATGGCTTTGACGACGGTGGCTTGCTCACCAGCAAACTAGAGCAATGACCTGACCTGGATAAACAACTTCTTTGTGTTGCACGTACAGTACGAAGGAGTCACCATTTACCGGGTGCGCAAGAATTAGCTTCCTCTAGAATATACCGTGTAGCTCCACTGTTTGACCATTATATTAGTATCGACGGACAGGGAATTTTGTTGTCATCAAGGTCTATGACTTAAGTTTGTGTAAAAAGTACATTCGCTCACGGTAAGCAAAAATTTAAAGCAAGTCATTTGCTGCCAAGCTGCACAGGAGCCAATGATGTGAGAGGTTTCCAGAAAAGAGTGAATGAGTAGCTGTGCACAAAGCTCTTACATTGGTCAATTTGAAAGCGGATGTGTAGCTCTCAAAAACGAGGAGTTAGTGCTCCCAAAATGTTTTTCAGATAATAATTTCTAACTGACTGACTGTAAAGTGCATGTGCAAGCAACGTGGTCGGGCTCAACTTTCACCTCAATTTGTCTGACATGCCTTCAAGTGCTTGTACTTGCCGCAAAGATGACCTCCTCCCAGATGAGCTTCGCACACTCTTTTTCTGAAAGCACTTTTAAATGATGTCTAAAGTTTTATGTTGAAAGTGAAACTTTCTAGGAGTTTAGTACAAGGTCTCTACTAGCTGCTTAAGTTGGCCCTTCAGCAGTTGCCCAGCAAGCCAATTCTTGCGCACCCGGTACAGCACCGTCGTAATCGGTTGTATCACTACGCACGCATAAGGCGAAGGCTCCTACTAGCCAGGAATGATTCTTTTGTCTCGTTGGCGTCCGTTTGGAAGGAGGAGCGACGTCACCAGGCTTCCTTCTTCTCTGTCCTTTAAGTCCCCCCTGGGGATTTCTGTGTCGATCTTCGAGGTAGGGCTGGATGGGACGATCTTATTTCCGTCCTCATTATTTAGGATCATGCTTGCTACCGTGATGACCGGACTATTTTCATAGGAAATAATTTTCTCTAACATAATGGGCACGATTCTTTGTCATTTGGACGCAGGACTGGACTTATGCATTCTCGCCCATCTCTAGCAGACATTCCCCAAGTCTGCAAAAGCAGCGGCTGCGGCCGCGGCGGCTACGGGGGCCGCGCCGCGTTGAGCCGCGCCGCGCGGAGGAATCCCAGAAGGGGATTTGCGGTTGCCACAGAGGGACGGTGGACGAAGAGCTCAGCACTCACACCCGCAGGAGGTTTCCGCGCCGTCTCCTCTGTGCAGTATACATTAGGCGTTTGAATTTTTGTGCATCGAAACAAGTAAGTTGGCGTGCTTCATGAGGATCTTGCGGACCTCGACCGTCTTCTGCGGGTCGTTGCCCAATGCTGCCTTGTGGCAGGTCTACCCTTGCGTGTGATGCGAAGAAGAAAGAAAAAGTAGCACACCAACCACAGAAGTCTTGTTCGGGACTAGAATGATCAACGCGTCTGCTGTGGGCCGACTCGGCCTTCCGGGCTGACCCGTAGCAGCTTCAGCTGGGGAGAGATGGCAGCACAGGCTAAGTACTCATGTAATACTTATGGCCACACATCGATACTCCGAGGGTAGATTAATACTAGTAGCTCAAATCTGAGCAAGTATGTCTTATTGATACTCTTGCGGGATGTTTGCACCGATGGTGGCGCCGACTTCTGGCCCTCAGGTTGCTCAGCTTTGGTTGCAACAGCTGACGCATCCGCATCGCTCGCAGGGAGCAAAGTGTACTTACGGACAGTAGTGATTTCTATGACTGCGACCAGCGGCTGCGGAGCGGACAGCAAAGTAGTGCTACTACTACACCAAGTAGACAGCAGCAGAGCAGTCAAGTCAGTCTTGAGTCTTTCTGCCAGCTAGAACTCCTAACTTATCGTGGGAGATCGTAGAGCTTGGTCAAGTCCTCCTGGACAGGGTCAGAGGTCGCCGAGGAGCTTCTTCGGCGTCGTCGGCGCCGTCTTCGGGCCATGCCGCGAGAAGGCGGTCCCTAGCTTGGGGGTCCGTGAACCCCGGATTGTCTTTCTTCGGGCGCGTCGTCGGGGGCCTCTCCATCAAGGAGGCGCCCCCGCCCGAACCGTCCAAGATCGATTCCGTTCGTCGCCTGCTGTCGTCGGCGTCGGCCGCCATGGGCAACTGCCTCAAATCGCCGACGGCCGACGACGTGTCTCTGCTGCGGGAGGGCACCAACTCCTCGTCGAACTCTGCAGACCAGTTGGAACATCAGCAACAGCAACAGCAAGTCCAAACCCCGCAGCAACAACAGCAGGTGAGTCAGACATAACGTGACTCTACAACAATGATAAATTTCAAGTTAACCATAAATAACAAAAAGGTAAACTTAGTACGCTATAGCTATTGCAGGCACATTTGACAGTTTATAGTTATGACGCGCTGATCTCAATAGTTGTCCAATACTTGCATTGTAAGTCTGTGCGAGCACGAGTGCATTGTCAGTGCACATACATCATCCGTCTCCCGGTTGCAATGACTCATTTGTTCCTTTGTTGTGTTGAGCTTTATGCTTTCATTGACAGTGTCAGTACAGTGGAGCCTCTAAAAGAACCTATAAGCGTAATGTGCAGTTGCACTTGTTCCCATGTAAAAAAGGGCCATCTCCATAAGACTGACTTCCCTGTGAGAAACGAATCCTTGGGTGTCGAGCTGAATCTTTGGGAGTGGTTCATACAGTAGTAACTTTCTGATAAAATTGAATGAACCGAAGACTCAAGAAGTACTTACGTGCTGGAATCTGCACTTGCTTCATTGAATTTAGGTAGAGTTCGGCAGGTGTACATCTAATAGCCCTAAGCTGGTTATTGTTCTTGAAGGGGGGGGGGATATTGACTAAACTATCTGATATAGCTGATGCTAAAACTTTCGTCTATGAATTGATTCATAATTTCCAGGACAGCGCCGCTCCTGTGTATTATCCCTCCCCGAACGTGTCCCGGCCCGCGAGCCAGCTCACCGAGGAGGAGCAGGTGAAAATCGCCCAGAGAATCGGACTTATACAACACCTGCCAGTGGGAGTCTACGATGGCAGCAAGAAGAACAGAGAGTGAGCGATTAAATCCTTCATCTGTGTCGGCGGTTAATATGATTTTTTTATTTTTACACAGGTGCGTCATCTGCATGATCGAATTCGTCGTGGGCGACCGCGTTCGCTATTTACCGTGCATGCACGCCTACCACACGGACTGCATTGACGACTGGCTCATGAGGAGCTTCACCTGCCCGTCGTGCATGGAGCCAGTGGATGCAGCGCTGCTCGTCACTTACGAGTCGCACTGAAAATGAAGTCATACCTTCACGATGTGATACAAACAACGCCATCTCCCCATGTCTCCTCGTTAAGTGCATTTTTGACCTGTCAGACCAGGATAATGATGATAATTACCCACTGAAGAAGAGGAAAGTGAGCGGATGGAAAAAGAAAGAGGTACAGGCAGGGAGTCCAGGACCGCAGAGCGCGCGTGCAATTAACCAAAGGAACATGTGAAACACACACAGATAAATAGTAAACAAACACTCCTAGATGTCATCGTCGTCGTGTACGAATGTTGTTTTTGTCAGAGGCCTGAATATTGTTACATGACCCTTCAACCCAATTTTTCCCCGAAACTGGAGGAACTTCATCCTGCTGCTGGCTGACAGAAGCTGCTTCATTTCATTTTGGGCACTTCATTCGACGATCTATTGGTCCTCAGGTCAAGCTTACTACTCGAAAGTAACGCTCCGTGAAAGAAATGTAGCTGTAGTCCTACTTGAAGAAATAATGAAGTCAATCTCCAGCATGCAGCAAAGTCGCCACCTCAGAAGAGAGAGAAAAAGGTAACTAGCTGTACTGATACAGTACTCAAATGTGCACATAAACGATTGACTAACAAATAAAGCAGAAGTATGCAGCGAAAGGTTGAGTGGTAGTTTGCGCCCTCACACCCAGGAGTGCACGGAGGTTTGAATTAGCGTCACGACTGTTTCTTACGATAGAGGGACGCGCCTACAGTATTTTTTTGACTTGCTCAACTTGTGTCTTCCATGTACTCTTCTAGTATAACGTCATCGTTTTCTTCATCTTCTATCCTCTGTTTCTTGGCAAAGGATAGGAATACTTGTTCCAGCGTAGTCTCGCTCACTGAGTAGTCCTCGACTTCCGGAAAGTCACGCTTCACAGCCTCCATCGTCTCAAAGAGTAGGTGCCAAGGTGTAGACGGCTCACCCACGTGGAAGTGGATGTAATCCTTCAAGGTGAGACATTCTACTGTAAATCTTAATGCTCCGATCATATGTTCCTATTCGTATGCAAGCCTAGTCTGGGATCCGGCAGTTGTCAACAATTATAACCGCAACCTAAAGTTACCTTGTGTTCGTCCTTGACCGTGCAGTTGTTAAAGTTGTTCTTCACGACGTCTCTGATGTATTCTGTCACTTGTCGGCTCTCCTCTGGTTCCAGCTCCCTAATTGCCCGTAGAAAGCAGGCACACAGTTACTTACGTACTTACTGTGTCCACGCGCAATCTTAAATGACAACTTGACACCTGGTATTGAGCTTGAGTAATATTGTGAACCCTTGGCCGAACTTGTTCTTCAGGTGTTGGCTCCCTCCTAGACATTGGAACTGCCCATTCACCATAATGCACAGTCGGTCGCATAGAGCCTGGCATTCCTCCATGCTGGATTTAGACAAAGTGTTTATCGCAGTGACTGCATCAAAGTCAAAGGCTACCTGTGGGAGGTCAGCACCACCGATTGTCCGTTCTTTTGTATCGAGCTGATGACGTTCCACAGCCTCCTGCGTGACACAGGGTCGACGCCTGTACTTGGCTCGTCCAGAAAGATGACAGAGGGGTCGCCAATCAGCGCCATCGCTACGTTCAACTTGCGCTTGTTTCCCCCGCTGTACGAGCCGCACTGCCGGTCAGCATATTCACCGATTCCTTATGGGAAAGACAGTTCAAAAACTGTGTCCTGAGAACTATGCATATTCGATGTAGCAGTACAGGAATGAGTACGTTGTAATACATGTTGACCAGCTTGACTTTTGACGTTGCCAGTGCTATGCCCTTACATACATGTAAAATATACAATTTGCACTTACCGAAGACCGTTAACCAGTGTTCCACTTCTTGCTGGATAACATCCTCGGGAAGCCCGCGAAGCCTGCCGAAGAGCACCAGCATCTCTCTGCCAGTCAGCAAGTCGATGATGGAGTCAAACTAAAGCAAACGTTAAGTTCACTCAACTATTGTTAGAGTCCCTGTCTCTTATGACGCCAATTTGTTCACGCTGCCGCACTTACTTGAGGACAGTATCCTACTTGACGCAGAAACTCTCCTCTTTCGCTCAAGAGGTCATGGCCAAATAAGTAGGCGCAACCGTGACTGATCACCTCGTCACCGGTCAGCATCCTGAAATTGGTTATCGTGAACTACCAACATTGTATCGGGTGAATCAGAACTTCGCGAGCGTTTTCTAATATAACAACAGCACCCCAAAGTGGTGGCTGGTGAAATTTGGCATGAGGATTTATACAATTTTGACACATAACACTGGACCTGAATATGCTTCAAAAATTCTACACTTAGTTGAGACAAATGCACTGGGACGTGTCCAAAAGGAAAGGCGTGCAGCAATTTTTTCAACTTCTTACGTGGCTGACAGTTAACCTAATACTGTGACTGACGGAGAACAAAGGCGGCAAAATGAGTGTCACAATCAACTAAAATGCCAAAAAGGAAGACAAAACAAGCTAGTGTTACGATTTGGTTGACATATTTCGCTTTTTGTCCATGCCCATGGGACTATGTTACGTCCGGTAGTATCTTACGGGTCACTGTATCAGCAGATCTCCTATGCATATCATCAGCCTTGCCTAAAAGTGGTGGTCTTGCCTGCTCCGTTGATACCGAGCAGACCGAAGCACTCGCCGTGGTGGACTCCGAAGGTTATTCCCCGGACCGCTACAAAACCTTTGAAGTGCTTGACCAGATCGTTGACCAAGAGGGCATCGCTGTTGAAGCTCATCGAGGACACCAGATTCTTGACTCGACCTTGCTCATGCTTGACGTCCTGCAGCGTTATGCGCGACACCGATACACTCGTCCATACACAAGCACCGTACGTAGTTACTACAGCATCAATATTTCACACATAGTGAAAGTACATTCGTACCTCATCGAGTAATTCGATAAGCCCGCTGTTGGTTATGCCAGCTTTGAGCATCTTTCGGTTAGCCCAGTAGGTTTTGAGCCTTAAGGAAGGGAGAGCAATTGCAAAATTAACCGTACTGTGTGCAGCACTGCTCAGTACGTACAGTTATCCGTATCATAAATTTCTTACTTTTCCACGTAGCCTAGTTCAAGGCTCACCAGGAGGCCAGTATAAAAGACAATGTTCAGTACCAAAAACATCACGTCCACGTTGATGCCCAGCAGCAAATCCCATTGAAAGAAGCTCTCGATGTTGTGGCAAGGTACAGGCTGTGCAGTAAATGTGAGTTACTTGTCTCGACCAGAAATGCGGACGTAATCTTGTGAAAAATTGTCACAACTCACTACAAAATCTGCCCCAGCTATTGTGACTACCCTTCCGCATATAGCCACTGTCTCGTTGACGTATGGGACCTGGCAGCACTGAGCGTACTGCCTGCTCTGTTCCGACAGGAGCACCTCCGGCCTCATCCGGTAAAGGTCACACAGGGCGTACAAGGTCTCGCTGTCAATGCCCACGAGACAGACGTTGTTCTCTTGCTGAACCTAAGGTTTCAAGCTTGTGATGAGCGTGTACGCCAGTATGTCTGTACCGTAAGGCATGCTGCACCTGCACTAGGGCCATGACAGACCTGGCCAGAGGGAACGCGGGAAAGAGAGTAAACGTGTATCTTACGACCTCTGATGCCACTGTCAAGCCTGTGGAGCCAGCTCCGTTGTCACCAAAAAATCGAAGTAACCATACACCAGTGGGTGCAATCGCACCTGCAAGTACATAAGTACTTTCACACAAAAAGTACTTTTGTGATTCGTCTCGCACCTGCTAAGATGTTGACGAGGATGAGAAGTGCAAAACCAGAGGCGGGGGTCTGGGCGAAGAAGCTAAAGGCGTAAGCCATAGGGACGGCGCTCACTCCGTAGAGGAACAGGATAAACACAAATGTCGCTAACAGGTGTAACGGATAATTAATGATTAAGGCATGTGCTGTGTATCTTTCCTGGTATGGTAAAAGTACTCAGTTCTTACGTCCTGCGTGGTTGGTGGTGAATGTCTTGTTAGTATCCATGGAAAACAACACCACGATCGTGAGTGACAAGGCGACCACGTAGATGAAAATGTCCCACACCAAGTTAGAAAGCCAGAACGTGCCCGAATCCACGCCGGTCATGCATTGAACCTGGAACAAATTATTGACCTTATTGCATGCTGAACTTAAGTACAGGCAAGTAGGCAACATCTTGCCTGCTTGGCGCCGGTGACCCTCTCCACCAAGGGGAAGATGAGGAATGCAGCCACCAGGATCCCAATTCCTAGAGACAGCGATACTCCGTAGGCGAAGGCATAGGGTGAAAAAGAAGTGGAAGTCCCTAGGACGTCTAGACGCCACTAAAACGGAAATTACCGTGTATCCATGGCCCGATCAAAAATGTCAATTGAGCTTTCTAGGGCTGGGAAATTGGCCTCAGGCATAGTAACAGCTGGTACAAGCACCATTGGAAAATGAACCGCCCTGCACTATTTTAAATGAAAGTTTTATAACGTGCCGCATTTAGTGCGAATCTTCATATTCTTGGCGAACCCAAACAGACCACATCTTATTTTTCCCACAAAGCACCTCTTTGAACTATCGTAATACGTTTAGAAACAAATGCGTGCATAGTTCTATTTTGTGAACCAAGCTGGGTGCTTCATTCGCATCAGCACAGTAAACAAAACCCCACTCATAGATTTAGATTTCCCAGGCAATATGCTGATAATACTGTACGTCTCCATACGTATGTAGTCATCCCTGTGCACTTACTTTCTTGGCGAGGGGAAACGGATGGTTGGTGACCGTGATAGTGTGTTTAAGTTCGTAGTTGGGCTCCAGGTACGACATGAGGGTGTTGCTGACGAAGTTGACTGCAAGCGGCCTCGCGTGAATTGGCACGGTGTTGTACATGGCGATGAGGGAGGTCTCATTCTCCGTGGTATCGCAGGAGGAGAAGATAGGACATCGCTGAAACCAAGGGTGGTGTACCCCTGTACGTCTGGTTTGGTTCACTGTACTGCTGGCATGCTCACCCCTTGGAAGTCTCCAGCTAGAATATATTGAGCCCTGTAAGTAGCCAAGTTGTCTTCTGCGTCCTCCAAGATTCTAGTGGTCAGATTATAGTCGTTCGGACCAGTCTCCTGGACAAAGGCGTCATCTTCAGCCACGTTGTAAAAATGAACAGCCAGACCAACGCACAACGGGCAAGAAGGATCTAAAAGTCATACCAAAAAAGAACCATGGAATGAACTCAGCAAGCTGAAAAGTAAAATGCTTGCCTGAATTCAAGTAAGCTATTGGATCGTCGTAGTCCTTCAGGATCATCGTTCTGGGAATGAACTCGTATACTGCGGAGCTATTTTCGTTCACCACTAACTGGCATATCAGTGCCAACACAACGGGAACGAGGCTCTGTAAGAGATTGTGCACAGGGTGTGTTCGACCAGAGTAACGTGCCTACGTCAATGTGGTCTACGTCTATGGTACGCATATGGCGCATTTTTAAGGTAAACGCATGCTGACATAGAGCACAAGCGAGAAGATTCGACAATCCATCTGTCAAGACTGGATCAGAGCACCGAATGAAGCGCGAAGGTGAGTTACCAGGACTGCGAAGAGAATCCACCTCCTGGACGCGTAGGTGATCCTCTTGGTGACGAGTCCCCTAATGCGCCCCATCCACAGCTTCGTTCCCTCCAATCTGAGCTCCGTGACCAGACGCTTTGCAGCACCAAAGTCTGATTGAAACGAGGTGAGGGAAAGGTCACGACGATGACCCACGTTATTGGTCACGTTAGAGGGACCCTCTTTCATGGAGCCAACCCTGGAAGGAAGCTATGTTAGGGCAAATGTGCTCGTACACAGTCTGAAAGGAATTAATTCGTCGTCGTCGAGTTATTCACAACCTGAGAAAGACATCTTCCATGGTGGTGACTGACAGGCCGAAGTTGAGCACGTCGAGGCGAGCCTTCTCAGCCGCCAGGTATTCGAATAATGCGGAGAAATTCTCAACCTAAATGTGCAGATAGATCATATTTCCACCATGCATGAACGTGTAGGTTGCTAAACTTGGGTTCATATCTGTAGAATTCTTACCTGTGAGACTGGTAGGTTAATGACGACTTCCCCGCTGGCATCGCTCTTCAGCGATGCTCCAGGAATGATACTTTTCACGGCAGACAGAGTGGCAACAGCATCGCAGCTGGCACCGCGGGACATCGTCAAGGTGTACCCTTTGCCTAAAAAAGTAATGGCTCGTAGCTTTTGAACGGCACATGTACGGTATATATGGGACCATCACGTGCATATGTGGCTACCCTCCCGGGCCCGCCTTACCAAACTTTCTCTTCAGGAAGATGGGAGATCCGGAGCACCGCACGCGTCCTCTCGACATGATGACGATTCTATCACCCAAGACATCAGCCTCCTCCATGAAGTGTGTGGTGAGCAGTATGGTACGGTGGCGTTTCTCAACCTACAATCTGCATCAAGTAATTCCAGGGATAAAACGATTGAAGTGAGAATACCTGGAGGAGATCCCAAATGCCTCGCCTGGCCTCCGGATCCATGCCAGAGGTTGGCTCGTCCAACATGACGACGCCCGAATCCCCCATGAGGGCGATTCCTAAGTTCACCTTTCGCTTCATCCCGCCCGACAAATTGGTGACCAAGGTGAAGGCCTTGGGCCTGATGTTTAACAAGTCGAGGTAGCGATCCACCTCTCGCATGGCTTCCTGCCAGGACAACCCCTTCAACTGCGGGGATAAAGAAGACATAGGGATGAATCGGGTACAGTCAATGTGGTGACCTCACCATGCCGAAGAACAAGAAGTGCTCCCTGACGTTGAGGTCTGAAAACAGCATGTTGTGCTGAGGACAGAGTCCCAAACTCTTCCTCACGCTCCTCATGTCAGTATGAATGTCGTATCCATTGATGAACGCCGCTCCTCCACTGGGCGAGTACATGCCTGTATTGAGGGAAAGTTCTCGTGAAGAAGACTCGTAACATTTCAGTTAAAATACAGCACTGTAAGCATAAATTCGCTACCTGTCAGCACCGACATGATAGTGGTCTTCCCCGCACCATTGTGTCCAAGGAGCGCTGTGATTTGTCCGCTGTACGCACTGAAGCTGGCCTCTTCAACGGCACAAGTGTACCCAGCTGTTAGAACATGTATGAGCACTTTTTGTTGTGGTACATTTGCACAGAGTTGTTCTTTACGTGCCTCTGAAGCTATGAAAGGTCTTTTTGAGCTTTCTGACAACAATTCCTGCTTCTCCATTTGGCTCATCTTCGAAGGCGCTATCATCATCCACTTTACGACCAAGTTCTTCTACCTGGTGCGTCCGCTTTTGGGCGCTGCCCGGGCACCAGTAACTTTTCTAAGAGTAACAGGAAGAAAGTTGTGTCATTTTCATGTACTACACCTTTGCACCTACGGCATGTACATTTTACCTTCATACAGCTGAGGTCAAAAGTTTACACACACTTGTCATTCTCTGATGCGCACATTAGTGCTTGTTTACAGTAGAGTTTAGACCTCAAGCATTCGTGCAGTAGTAAACTTACACCAAGTTTGACATCGTTCTGCACCCCAAGGATTGCAATTGGAATGTTTTTGTTTCGACCACGTATGACTTGGGATGGGATTAATCAAGACGTTTACTTATAGCTCTTGAACAGTACCTCATGAACAACGCAGTCACCTCTTTTCGAAGCTGCAAGTTATGATTGAGCTAAGCTGAAGGAGATGCCATCATCGCTGAGGTCAATGCGGGCCGTAGGCCCATGGAGGTCATGACGACTCTCGGGCACCAGAAGCTAAGTGCCAACAATGTCATCAACAGAATGTCTGTGATGCTATGAAATTGCCTGACAAAAATTATGCCGGCCCACATTTTTGTTCTCGATGCAGTCAAACTCAGTCTAAATTTACGTGGTCGACTCTGTACATGCGTATGGAGAGAGAGCAGCATTTACCTGGAATGGGAAATATAGCTTCTTCGGTACGCCGAACTTCCCCGGAGCAATACCATCGACGTACCACATTATCAGGGCATAGACAATCATGTCTACCAAAAACATGCCCATCACAAGGCGCATTGTCATGGGATCTGATGGCTGGGAAATGTCGTCCAGTGTCTTCCAACGAACACCTGAACCACGACCTTCTTGAATGGACAGGATCTTGATCCCCCACCTACGTAAAAATAATGTTTAGCTGGCATGCTGGCTCATTGGGTATAGTTGAAAATGCTGTTACGTGAGATTGTCCATTTTGCATCCATTTCGTTTTTACCAAGGAGGTCTAGACTTCCCTTCCCCCCTTGCTTATGCACTGAAAGCGGGTGGTAAAGTGGAGGTCAAGACTGCAAAGGCATAACAAAAAAATGCAGCCATCAAAATAAGGGACCTGCAGGTACTCAATCAGTGCAGGCGAGGGAAGTGGCTATCAAAGCAAACTCCCAGCAATCCGAAACTTGACAGTCTGACGTAAAACTCGTTGTGTGCATTTGACACGTTGCAATTTGCCGAGACTGTCTCTGCCGCCTAAAGTGTTGTTGCCCGAGAAACGAGGGCAGCCAAGAGGGATGCCTCTGCATCCCTCTACAAGTGATTTTACACTTTACAAGTGATCACTTTACAAGTGATTTTACAAGTGATTTTTCATCAATTTTACAAGTGCTCGTAAAATTTTACTTTGCCAGATGCACGTAATGTTATATTAGGTCTACAGTGTTGAGTTGCCACTGATGGATGCCCGCTGACGTCTCAGCATTGACTAGGCCGTAGGACAAATTGTGAAGATTAATACAGCGCGTTGGTCGCGAAACTAATGTAGCTGCAGTGGCCTGTTATTGGCCTAATATTGGGGAAGTTAAAGGAAGGAAATAAAGGAAATCATTAGGAGTGATTGGGAAGTCATTGATGACAGAAGATGATTGTCAGTGATTAGGAAATCACTCTTCACCTTCATTATATGCTCGTGTTTGCTTTGACCGTGGCCTCTCCGCCCTCCAGATCGCTATATTCTGAGATTATGCAAGAGAGAATATTGTAAGGAAAAGTGTAAGAAATGCTATTGTCCCTGAGCTCCAGAAAGACATTTTCTGGGGAAAAGCTGATAGCGACAGCAGTAGATCGTGAGATGAGTGGCACTACGGAGGATTCCACGAAAACGCTCTTTTCGACATAATCTCCCGTAGCAGCTGTGTAATTCCCCTCCCCTCCCCACCTCTTACTACGGGCGTTGTCGCGCCCACGACAGAAACCTCTCTCGGTCTCTTCGTCATCATTGTAATGGTATCCACTATATACCAATTCGAGCAGAATTCGCAGAAGTTGAGCGGGTGCGACACCACCTTCACCTTTTCAAAAGGATGGCGGCAACAAAGAAACTGTACTACAGCGTAGTCAATGCTTGAGCGTTCGAAGCAGACAAGAGTACACACATTGAATGTTATACACATATGAATAAGTAACTCTTTATGTACAAACTAGCGCTTTCGCGCTACCCACTTTGTTGGGTATGAAGGATTGACAGAACAATGAAGTGCTGTGTGCGTGCTTGTGTCACCGCTCTAACCACTCACTTGGTTACTCAACGACAGCGCAAAATCTGGATATGGACTGCAGCCCCCCCCCCGTGGGACTGGTATGTAGTAGGCATGATGACATCGCTTCTGAACCCCTCCAAAAGTGTGAAATTATCAGTTGTCTTGCATAATAGATGTGCAAAATGGTCCTCTGGACTATTTTACATGTCTGCAATATCTAAGATATGTCTAAGATAATATAAAGTGCTATATCTATAGCATCTATAATACCTAAATCTACAGCAACTATGATACCTATATCTATAGCATCTATAATGCATATATCTATAGCATCTAC
>JAAUXU010150529.1_pt1 | contig 15873 bp, 16 predicted proteins | sample 7278151 | NCBI WGS metagenome assembly JAAUXU01 (sample SAMN14350113, study PRJNA611818) | marine sediment metagenome | isolation source: surface marine sediment (1.8m) | place: French Polynesia: Moorea | collected 2018-08 | reverse complement strand
GTGAGTGTGTCTGTGTGTGTGTTTTTGTGTTTGTGAGTGTGTGGTTGTGGGTGTGTGCTTGTGTGAGTGTGTGTGTGGTCGTGTTTGTGTGAGCGCGTGTGGGTGTGTGAGTGTGCGTGTGTGTGTGTGCGTGTGTGTGTGCGTGCGTGTGTGTGTGTGCGTGTGTGTGTGTGCGTGTGTGTGTGCGTGTGTGTGTGTGCCATGATTGAGACTGAAAGGTCTTCAGTTATGACTTGTTTACTACCCATAGCACCCGCCAAAGAGGTGACTGCTCGGCCAGATAGCCTCGGCAAAAATTGGCTGAAAGGGCTAAAAAAAATTCAGAGGGTCATAGAAATTGACCATGAAATCTAGCTTTTCACTCAGGACACTCTCTGGGTCATAGACAATCATCATAGTCAGTTACAGATTAAGTAGGCCAGTCATTGTGACAGCAAAACACCACTCTGAGATTATATGCATGTACAATCTATATTTGTAATTCATCATAATTGTCATGGCGAAAATGACAAAAATCGGCCGCGCGAACAAAAAGCACCGTTAAAATGACAAAAATCGGCCGCACTAGACGAAACCAGTCGCGGACACACAGACAGACAGACAGACACACGTACATAAGGGGCTGTTCTTTTATATATATATAAGGATGCGTAATAGATATCCTGTTCATATCCGTTTTGCCGTGAACGACAATCAAGACCTCTCTGCCCAAATAATCAAGTATATCGCAGAGGGTGAATGAACAATAATTCGAGAACTTTGCAAAAAAAGGGAAAGTCGATCCGGTACCCAATGAAAAAAAAAGTCTGGAGCAAAATTTTGCTAAAACTGGGGCCATTGCACTTGTTATAGTCAAACATTTATTGTTCTAACCTGCAGGACATGTCCGAAATTACACCACAATCATTATGCAATTGAAGAATCTTGCCTTTCTCAAGGCAATCAATTGAAGAAGGAGTCAATATCCTCCTCAGGACCTTCCACCATGATCCTGGCCAAAGCAGACGCTTATCCACACAAGGGCAGACGTGACCTGTCTTATGATGGGCATCTTTTGAACTCACTTTCATAGCAGGGAGTGTTCCTAAGCTAGTGCACTCATGGTCTCAATTCAATGGGCCTTTGGTTGTTAACTTACTTCCTCATAAACTGCCTATTGGATACTTAGCCTGACCCAGGTGCCAATTACCCTCAACCTGGAGATTGTTACAGAGGGGTTAGGGTCATCGTCGTTCCCTCGACTACACAGTTTTTGCGGAAGGAGGCGGAACTCAGTAGGAAAAAGTCACAAGTTAATAGTGTGAGGTAAGAAATCTTCCCGGAGAGAGGTCCATTTCTCCACTAGATCATGCTGTGAGTCTTGGTACCTTTCCTTTTCAGATCTCTCGTAAGCAGTTACATCATAAGAGAAAGAAGAAAAACGTTGCAGATTGCAAGAAAAGCTCAGCAGTGATCACGACAATGAGAAAAAGAAGTAAAGAAAAAAAGACCAACCTGGAAGAAAGTTTTTTCTCTCCTATTTATGTGACATGATGGTCCGTTGTGGTGTTACGACAAAAAAATTCACACTTTTGGCGCCCCTGGGACCCACTAAATCATGCAGGGGACACCGCACGTCATAGACTCATTTCTCTTTTGAAGCAAACTAATGTCTTCAGTCCAACTTTCTGGGAATTCATCGGTACTTTTCCAGGTCTTAACTTAACTGAAGGTCTTAACGGCACAATCACTGTCACCAAATCTTTGTCACATCTTTTACGTGTCCACTTATGGGTATGATAGGCTAGCTGAAGGCCTACAAATAAGAAGGGGTCCGAGGCCCACTCTCAGCTAATTGTTACAACGATTGGCAAAACTGTGCCGTGCTTCAGATTGACAGCACATATGAAGTTGGACCCACCAAAGTAGTACACGTTTGTGCTAATGTTGGTATTTTATCTTTCCAGATCATACCATTTAACTTCTGGCTCCAGGAGAGCAGTTGAGACATTTTTTTCCTTTCCGGTGGCAACATTCTCAGTGCTCACTCATGGTGAAAAGGGGTCCCACGTAGTTCGGGTTTTTGCGTTCGTTCTCGACAATGGAGTCTCTGATCTTATTATTATTGGCACTGCCTGAAAGCTGCTTTGTTCCATTGTTTTGGCGGCCTAAAGAGCTGATACGAAGACTGGAAAAATTCAAAGTATTTTGGATGCTGTTTTAGCTGGAAATTTTTGAAAAACAAATGCGTAAGTACCGGCACTTTTAAGACAAAGTTCTTTAACACACTCATACTGTACGTAGTAAGGGTTGTCCGCACTAGCCAAAACATTTGAGCAGTGTGCACTGCACTTACTTATTTCCCAAATAACCTTTTCGAACTAACCTCGTGCATATGGATTCTTCTGCCTGATGAGGTCACTGTAGAGACGAGTCTGGTTGTCCAAATCACTTTGAGAGAGCAAAATTTGATTTCCACACATGAAACAGGCCTGAGATAAGTGTCAGGCATCGACAGTAAAATCTTTTTAACTGAACTCGAAGAAGTCGGCCAAGAGCGTCGTTTCCCCTGCATTTTGAACTAATCCAGTGGCATGGGTTAACTCAGTAATAAAGCTTAATGGAGCTTCACTGTTCCTCACGCACGTTATTTAAGGTTACTCTTCTTATAACAGATTTTCCCCCACTCTTGACTCTGGCAAGCAGAAAATCCTGTTTTGGTCCGGACATTGGATTCTGAGTCTTGCAAGCAACCTTTCCTATACCTTCATACGCTTGTTCGTATGACTTTTCACTTGTTTCTGATTTGGCTGATATATGAGACTTTCTGCACAGAAATCTCAAATTAAGTTCGACTCTTTTCATTTTCCGCTTGCTCCGAAAGAGAAAAAAGTCTCGCATACCCAAAGCCAACACTAATATTCATAAATTCGTTCCCGAGCAGACAGAAGCACAAAGTAAGCCATGCCTAAAAAAAGAAATGAATTCCAAGATCTGCTCTGCCGCACGAGGACTGTAAGTACAGGTACTTTTTTTTACTCGCCTGAAGTCTCTTCAAAGAGGAGGAAAACCTTTTTTGTGTAGGCCTCTGTTCTCCTCGGTTCTTTTCCTGGTTTGCGCACTTAACTGATCTTCCTCGAGACAAAATGGTGCAACCCGCGAGTGTTCGAACAGGCAAGAAAAGGAAAATTGGATTCTCCGCAATTTCCTCCGACTGATTCGCATGTGAGTGCGCAGACTGCAGAGCATTGCGGTTTTTCCGCACATATTACGTACTTGCTGTACAGAACAGAATAGCTGTATACTTACCGTTACGGACTTGAGCCATCCCTCCATCCTAATGCAGTTAGTCTTCTTGTCAACATCCTCGGAGGGGAAGACGGAGTGCAGGGAACAAACGCAAGTGTGCCAGGTACGCATTTGCGGACAGAGTGCCCAGCGGTTTTCTGCCCTTCCAGCCCAGGCACAAATGAGCTTTTAAAAGGGCTGAAAAAATACACGATTCTAATTGAAAAGTGATCATGGAAGCCCATTCTTTTCTTAGGGACCATCTCTAGGCCATGGACAATCATCATGGCGAGTTAGAATTGAATCGGGCCAGTCATTGTGATGTCAACCTGTGACAACGAAACACAACTTTCTTTGATGCATACGCATACACAGAGAGAATGAGCTGTTTCATCATCAATTGTTTTGGAACATAGTGTCGTCTCATAGGTTGGGTGAAAAGATGAGACAGCACTGGACCCGAGGTGGGCAGCACCCGTGACGCAGCCTCCGTCAGTCCCAAGGCATCCTTAGAACTGCAACTCTGAGTGCGTCATGTCAAACTCGATGACGACAATGACCAGAGTGAGGAGTAGGGACTGTGCTCGTCTGCTTCATCTTGCCATTGAGGAAGCTGTTGGTTCAAAGCTGTACGATATACTTATTTGGGTGTTCGAGATAAGGCAAACTGGGAGTGGCACATCGTAACTCCCAACTGGGATAAACATCCATGTCACTTGATACTGGCAAATATGCTGATTTTGCTTGCTTCCAAAAGCGCAAAATTTTGATAAAATATACGAGCATAACGTAACGTTAACTTGAAAGACAACCGGAGTTTTTGCGAATAATTCCTAAGAACGTATACACACGTATTTCAAATTGACTGATGTGTAACAGGAGGCCAAGCACAAGCACTGAAACACAGTTGTCTTGGGAGACCCCATTATATTAACGCACGAGACCTTAAAAATTTGATCAAGAAGAACATTAAACTCTTTGCCAATATTGTTAAGAAAGATGACTGCCTCTTCGTCCTCTATGAAGTCCTGAACATGGCATAATTGTAGTACTTGTGGTATACCTTGGGTTGAAAATCAGCTCACTCACAGTAAGTACACGTAGCTTGGCAAGGCTTAAAGACGTCCTCAGCCTCTGTCTGGGATTTTTTGTCATATTAGTTAAAATGAAGGGTAATCAGGACTATGCGAGTACCCACCCACCTGTAAGTTCAAAAGCCTCAATGGACAAAAAAGTCATCTCACTTCTTGAGTCTTTGTGCTGGATCAGAGCAAATCTAGGAGTCGTGATTTGTCGAGCACGCATCTTAGTCAAGAACTGAGGGGAAATCCTGCCTTGGGACAACAATGGCGGCGAATTTGCCTGATTGATGAGTCCGAGCTCATTGGGTCGTCCTTAGTTTAAGATTCAGCCCAATAGATTGTGCAGTCACTTCTGGATCATCCTGTGCGTCTGAGGGAGGTACGCTTGTGCGCTGCACAGCGAGGAGGACGAAGAGAGTAAGGGTCAATCAGGCTTTGACGTCGTTGTAACCGAAGTAGAATGTACAGAAGACATATTTTGGCAAGTGTATAGATCAGTGGGACATCTCTCTGGCTTTGCTAATCCAGTGGGTTCGATGACAGACACTTGTGCCGATGAAGTCATGTTAAAAATGCCAGGAATTTTGCCAGCTTTCTCCGATCCTTCAATGTGGAAGTACATGAAGAAGATGCCCAAGAATGGGCTATTCTGCACCAAACTTGATGAGTGCTTTATGTAAGCATTTTTAATATTCTCCCCTTTGTGCACTCGACAACAGTTTTGACAGAGCAAACACAGGGCGGAGTCCTTTGACCCCGCACAGGCTTTCGTGATTTCCTTAAAAATTTAAGTGTCGCGCAATAAGTTTTGACTCACTTTTCATCATTGTAAGTTGCTGTATAATACACAATGCTTTCTGAAGCGAAGGAAGCCGCATTCTAGATGTGTCTTACCCCTCCTTTGAAGTGTATAGACACGACATGCTGTAAAACACATTTCTCAATCTAACCAAAAATTGGGGCAATGATAGCAAACCGTGGTGCCACCGTACGACGCATATTAAATGAGACTAAACGTTAAACCAATTCATAAGTTTTTGAAGGAAGTAAGACAAAAGAAAGGAGCTCCGACACTTTAAAGCTAGTGAATCTACTTTTTTATTGAACAGAATGTGCATATTCACAGCAGCAATTTCTGGGGAGAGGGCGAAAAGAACACAATGAAGGACACCGTATGTGGCACATCTGAACCTCATAAAGCCCTCTCCAGTCTCAGTCAAGACCCTGACATTGGCCAGGAGAAAATTTACTTTTGATACCTCGAATAAGAAACAATCTCACTAGAAAATTTTTGAGTGAACTTTAGAAGAGGGTGAAGTTTGCTTATTGAAATTGTTTTTATGAAAATGAACAACGGCCACACAGACGCAAACTTCTTCACTTTTTTCCACGAGATAGAACAAACCATACATAGCTTTGGCCCAGTCCAAATCTAGACTAGGGTCATATTTCTTTATGGTCTGGTGGCTCTGAGAACTGTGAATAAGAAGTGAATCTTTTCCCCAGAAAAGGGGTAAGTACGAGCAATGCACATTGTACCTGCACGAATAAACCCAGTGTGACGACCTCGACTAACTGGAAGCATTACCAACCCGACACAATTTCGGTACTTACAGGAGCTTGCTGTACATGCACAGCTTGTTCGTGTAGGTGTTGTACAAGTGGTGCTGCATGAGTAAAAGTTGACACTCACAGTTGGATCTCCTCCAGCTCTCCTTCTTCGTGACCGCGTACGTCCTGCCGCTGCTGCTCATCACCTGCTTGTACTCGGTGATGTTGCATCGCCTGTGGAACACCGCTCCCGGCGGCCGTGCCTCGGCGGAGAGCATCAAGAACAAGAAGCGCGTCATCAAGATGGTGCTCATCGTGGTGGTCATCTTCGCGCTCTCCTGGCTACCCATCCACGTGACACTTGTGCTCAAGGCCCTCAACCTGTACTCCATCACGCCGGTGACGATCGCCATCCAGATCACTTCGCACATCCTCGCCTACAGCAACTCGTGCATCAACCCCATCCTGTACGCCTTCTTGTCGGAGCCGTTCCGCAGGGGCTTCTGGGCAGTCATCACCTGCATCAGGCCGAGCGGGCCGCACGGGGTGCAGCAGAATGGGTGAGACAGCAAGAAAAGGCTTTCTTGTACCTACTGTCAGCATACAGGGAGTCCCCAATTTCAAAGAGTGACTCAGAAGTACAATCCAAGGCCATTCCTTGGCATGCAAAAAAAGGATATTCACTCAGCCCAAATGGGAAATAATTCCTCACTGAGAAAAGTGCTAAGCAAACCAAGAGCTTTTCTACCTCTCAACAAAGGGACCATTATGTATTCACAAACTTAACACAGTCATTTACTCAGCACCAACATGTCGAAATGGGCATTCGCATGTGAACATTTGCTTTTCCCCAATCTGCTCAGAATATCTACAGCCCATAGACTAATAACATTGAGCTGCATGTTTTGCTCTCATCAGTTTTCATCATGGCCTGGCACCAGAGTTGCCACCACGCTGGCACAAAACCACTTTTGTCTCCTTGTCTTTGGGACGAAGACACATCAATAGCAATAACGAGAGTGATCAAGGACGTCATAGCAAGCACATGAGGCGCAGAGTTGCCTTGACAGCAGCTGAGTACCATGACTTTGTGCATTTGGTCGACAACCATGGGACAGGTGGCGTCACACCTGCACCTTATTGTGGCGGTCTATGTAGAAGTACGTGAGGTCGTCAGTCACGCGCTTGTTCTGCATCCAACTTCAGTTGTCACGCGTAAGATCGTTCTGCAATGCCAGGTGGATGGGGAGACCCTGACATTAATCAGAGCATTTTTCCCCCGGCGAGGAAGCTAAGTCTGTGCAACTCGTTCACGATGCTGCACGTTAAGACTGAGCGATGCGTAACATCCGTCGATGTCGCGATATTTGATATGTTGAATGCTCAATGAGGGGTTAAGACGTCCGTCCAGATCTCTGATCCATTTCAGTTCTGCACCTCCTACATCTTCAGGTTTTCCTTGCCTTTTTCTGTCTTGTTTGCAAAATCTTGATACCTCCATGTTGCCATGCAAACAATTGTCATGGCTTCATGTGCGATTAAAGAAAGTAGGTTGGGCTGAGAAAAAAGAATTTTATTTAAAATAGTGACTGACATAGCTCCGTGGCCAACATGCACACGTTGCCACGGGAAGGCCAGCATATGAATCCTACATATAAACTATTGCCAATAGCTTAAGTGTCATTTGTGACACTGGCGACAAATGAAGCTGTGTGGTCATTACACGAGATTAATGAGGTTTAATAACAGTTTTATTCAAAAGTTTACCATGCCAGAAACTAATGAGTGCCACTGACGCCATCATTCATCACTCTTCATTGTCAGAGCTCTTAGTGCCTGCTGTTTCGTAGTCACCGACGTTGTCAATCTTGTCTCCACATTCTGATCACGTTGAAGCCTTGTTTGCTTACTCTTATGACTCAGAATAACCTATTAGAAAGTTATCATAGCGTAATGTGAAACACCTTCGGGCGCATCTGTGCTTGTTAGAACTTGTCCCGACGTGCATACTCTTGAAAATGAGATAGTTCTCATGCATGAGCATGAGGCAGAAAAGGGTTGAGCGGAAATTTAAGCAGTTACGTGTTTCTTATTCACTGCTCCCTTTCCCCCCCCCCTCTTAGATATGAGCTCGCCGACGTGGCCGCCGTGAAGAGGGCGAAGCAGGCCCACAACAACCGCGGGACCGCCACCAAGACCACCAAGGAGGAAGGCAACTTCGAGGAGAAGGCTGCCATGGCCGAGGGCAAAGCAGCGAATTGAGTAGATGAGAAGAAAAATCACTCTTTCACTTTTTCAATATTAGAGCTCCCTTGCTCTTGCACACGGACACGTTCGTCGTGATGCAGTGTGCGTGTATGAGGTACGAGGAGTACGTACGTAGAAGAAAGTTCCCAGAAAAGTCTCTCAGTACCAATATTGCAGATTGTTGCCATCAGTCATGAGAAAAGAAAGTTGCTGAAATGTATGACTTCGTAACATGTGTGTGAAGGTCTTGATCACAGAAGGGACAAATACTGTAAAGCACGAGCAAGAAGATAACGGCTATGATATAAGCACAAGCCTATTACGAATAATAGTCAGTCCCCAGTACAAACTTTCCACAATGCCAATTGTTTTGAAACGACTTGTAATCCATGTTGCAAATATCTCTTTAGATATGTCATATTACCCGCCCTGTTGCTAAGGAAGAGTGCGTTAACAATGGCAAACATTTGGCTACGCTAATATGTAAGTCCTCGAGCGTCTTCGACGTGGGTACTGCTAAATGTACCCTCATGTGTCGCTACATTGTGCCGGTGTAAGCGTGGCCTAAAACTCAGTATAATGTACCTTTGTCAGGAAAACGTGTGTTTTTCGTGTGTGTTAGGTCTGAGTCACGCGGAAGATTATTGATAATGTGCACAGGCATTGTAGGATTGTTTCGGAAGAAAGAAGAGGAAGAAACTTCCACAGCACTTAGTGTTGTCTCCGTAAATTTAGAAAGTTACTGATCTTATTCTTTTTAAATCCAGTCCAGGATGCGAACGAGAAGAACAAGACTAAGAACACTTTTCCGTTAGTCTGCGACATCTTTGGTTGACACCCGGGCTGTATTATGGTATATTTTTACATCGATTAGGTCATACGTGTCTTCTTTGACTAGCCAAAATAGCAAGTTGTTTTATTCAATAAAGCCACATTTTTGTGGGACTACAAAACCTTTTTTATATTCTGCAATCGCGGGAAATTTGTCTTGGACAACAAATTTCCCGCGATTACAGGGTAGACGTCAGTTAGCCAGGCGAATAGAGTGAGACTTTGTATAAAGTTTGTGTCTCTACGCGCCGAGCATAACAATGAGTGTCATTCATTCAACATGCACAAATTGTGTGACACATACGTTTTAGCGCAGCGTTAGCAGACACAAGGGTACAGTTTTGCCTGCACTGAGAAGTTGGACAATGAGATTAGGAAGCGCCTTGACTTGCGACATAGTGGAAATCAATAAGGTATGTATATGATTATGCATATAAGACTAGATCAATACGTGAAAAGTTTGAAAGTTGGCTGAACGCATCTTAGGTTTGTCACCAAATGCCAAATGGTGCAGATGCAGTCAAATGGCTTCCAATAAAAAGAAAATTACCCCCCTCTCTTGCAATATAGTTTTACTACGTAGGTTCAGTGCATAACAGGGTGTTCAAATTTTGCAGACCATTGAGTAAAGCTAAACCCACTTTGTTTTCAGTTTCATTTGATTGCAGTGCAGCAGCTTAGAGTCTTGAAAGTAACTAAGCAGGTCCACATTTCATTTGCAATGCTGACTCAAGATCCTTTTGCACTGTATGCTTTAAGATTCGTCGGCACCGAGGGGACACAAAAAAACAATAATTTTTATTTGAATGCCTTCAAACCACCAAAGATAGTTAGCCCCAAACGATAAAAAAATTGTCTATCCTTATGTACATCATAAAATGAGTAGTACTGTACGTACATGTATATTCATTTGGTCAGATCAAAAACAGACTTTTTTGAAAAATGAGTTCTTTGGGCAAACAATTTTACTAAAATCATTTTGTCATAGGCCTTATCATGAATGCACTTTTAGCTCAAAGTTTTATGACATACTGTATGTAGCAAGTGTAGTGCGCACATTTTTTTTCCGCTATAAACCTTTGAGTGGATGGAGCTACAGAAGTGGATCACAACTCTTCATATGGAAAACTTTCTCTTCCAAAACTGAACTTTTATGCACTCTTGCTCTTGGACAACTCATTTGTTCCTAACGCAGAATAATTCCTAATACCTTTATGCAGGGAACTCTACTTGCATACCTTTGATCCCATATTGAGGAAAAATGAGTGATCCTAAAACAAAAGTCCACATCAGTTTGGTTTGACGAGGAGTTGCTTAGCTTTCCAGAGAGGGGCGAACCACTTCTGCAGTCCAGTCAAAAGTTATCTATCCCTAAAAAAATGACATTTTCGAACTATCTTAATATGTTATCTTAGCACATTGCAAAAATTGGTCAAAATAGTCCCTAATTGAAGTAAATCATAACCTCGGCTTTGTTGGGAACTCTGCATAAGAGGGAGAGAGAAATAGGCCTCTCCAATACTGTCCTGCTTAGGCGGAGTGCACTGTGGGGTGTCAACACAAGCTGTCACAGCAGATGTCTTGGATTGGCCTGAAAAAAAGAGCTATACGAACTGGACCCAGGAAACTTGGTGGCAACCCTGTGCTTGTTGAATTGTTGACAAATTTGTAATGTGCTCGCACATGAGCCTGGACTCCAGAGTCTCAGGCCTCATAGAGCAAATTTCACTGCATTCCAAGAAAGTCCCGACGGCCCCTGACGCCATCTACTCACTGAATAAGTACAAGTACCAACTGCCAGTGAAGTTTTTGACCAAATTCATTTCCCTCGCCTCTTAAGGTATCCATAGGAGCGAATTGAAGTGTGTACGTACGTTTCGCCCCTGGACGTTTCACCCCCGGACAAGTTGACCCCCGGGGACCAGGACGAGATATGGCAATCATGGCCTTATGGGGATGGTAGTGCCGATGTAGATATCTACCTTGACAACAGAAATACGAACCACTTTGAGATTGTTCTCAGGATCCAGTCCCCATGGCTTCAACGTCTTCGTTCAATATCAACTATGTCTTCTTTGAAGAAAACCTTCTCCAGAATTTGTAATCCGTAATGATGCAAAAAACTAGCAGAATATAAATGAATATTAAAAATTACTTCCTTAGAGTTAGGGGTCCAGCTTGTCTGGGGGTCAACTTATGCAGGGGTTGACCTGTGCGTTTTCCAGGGGTGAAACGTGCGTAACTCACAAAAGGGGTCAATCTGTATGTGGGGGTCAACTTGTCCAGGGGTGAAACGTCCGTGATTCAAATGAAGGTCGTATGGCAGCTTTACTGAGGCACTCTTGCCACTCGTGTTTTCTCTATACTGTATACCAAGTGAGCGTCAGGTGAGCCTTTGAGTATTTCCTCATCGCTCTGTATCATTTGGCAATATTTGTGGCAGAGTCTTCATCAAGCAACATGTTGTTAAGCGCCTGTGCCAAACAATACATAATGGAAGATTCGCCGAGGACAAGGAGGAAAGTATTATCCATGTTTGGCGAAACTTTCTCACCCAAACCCGAGGGTATATTTCTTGTGGCTTGAGCAGTGCCCCCAGCTCGGAATAACGCGCACTGCATCATACTTTTCTTTGATGTAACTTGAATGGAAAGTTCGGAAAGTCATACATGTACGTCGCTAGTGATCGTTCGGCCGAATAATCTGCACGCACACGCGCAAAAAAGGAAAAAAAAGTAACTCCCATTTTGGCAATTTTGGGGGAATTGCGACGGACGCATCCACCGAAGGCTATCACTGCGGGGCAGAGAAAGCTTTCGTGTTCCCTCTACGTGCCAAGTTCAATGGAGCAAATAAGCGGAACTCTGAAATAGCTGCTCGCTAGCGAAGGCTATGAAGGCCATCGTAGCGCAGCCTTGATAGCCTAGTGAAAATGAAAATTCTTCACATCGTTGACTGGGCTCTCGCATCTTCGCTCATTGCTCTTGTAGCGTCTCGTACGAAGAAAAGCTTAGTGCATCATTTAATAACAATGCCTGGGAAAAGACCAACAGCAATTCTCCACTTGTTCCTTTGTTCTTAAACTTTCTTTTGCCTCCGTTCAGAGATCGTTTTAAACACAGAGGAGACAAAAAAGGACCTTCTAATGGCTTCCCCTGCTTTCCCATAACAAACTCTGTCCAGTTGTAACATTCTGAAAAGCAGGGTTGTCAGCAGAAGTAGGTTGTCAGCAGAAGCACTGCACAACTGTTGCACACGTTGACTTCTCGCACAGGGGCATTCACGAGTGGTTCGTACGCTTAGAAATGAGCCCATAAAGAGATTGAGAGTCAAAAATATTTTGAAAGGTTCTAGAAGCCATAAGAGAGGGATTTAGATTACTAATTATCATTCTTAAAAGTTTGATCGAGCTCTCATCAGGCAGAATCTGGTGTAGGCTGCTCACCACATGCTGACGGCTCTCCACTTGGGAACTTTGATGGCCTGGATGAAGTTGTTTTTGCTGGTTGACTTCTCAAAATTTTTCCACATCAGGACGGCAGCCTCAGAATCAATTGATTTGTCATCAAACTCTCTTGAAAAAGACAAAAACCGCAATGTCGTAAGTTTTACACTTTGGCATTCAAACAGTCAACCACAGAGCCCTGATTCTCGTACTCTGGCCTTTGAATAATATTCGCTGATTTCAAAATCACAACCAAATCGGAGCTCTACTTATGAGGCACATCTGTTTCTAGCTGGTGCAACTCTACAAATAGTAATAGCAGGTCGTGACATGTGAGGTGAAGTTCCACGAAGGCCACCATCGAAGGCCATTGGTGGTCTCTTCCAAGTTAATGATCTTACGTTACCTGGTGCGCTGTAATACTGACTTCATCGTCATTTTTTGGCCTGTTTGGACATTGGCCCAACTCATTGTCTCTTTGGGAGGGTTTGTTGGACAAGCAGCTTCAGTTTGGGGTGGCATAAGGTGCTATCCCACTTTGTGATTGCCTCTCAACACTTGATGGACGGGCTTCGAAAGAAGATTATGATGCATGTCATCACAGAGCACGGGTCCAACGACATCAAAGACGCCCTCGGGGCCTCCAATGCTGGCATCGGCATGGCCAGGGAGCTCAACTATGGGTCTGGCACCTTTTCCCAGTCGTACAATGGAGGAGGGCCCCGCTTCATATGTGCGAAGAACAAAGTCCGGGCTGTGAAGCGATCATTCAAAGAAACAATCCAAAGGACAACATCTGAAGAGTTGGCCCCAATGTGGTCCCAACGACGATGACGAGTTGGATCAAGGCGGACCTAAACATGAAGTCACAAGTCGTCTCCAGCGTGATGTCCTTGACCAAGTTGCATGGGAAGAAGAGGTTTAAGAGATTTAGAAAGGTGCTCAAGAACAATCGACAAAAGAAAGAAGCTGTCATTTTTTTCCCGATAAAAAGAACCTTACAGTCGATGTTGACAACTGCCGCAAACTCGTTCTGACGGTCTGTCAGACCGTCAAAACGTGAAGAGGAGAAGCAACACTTGTTGTTGATGCATTTGTGTAGTCTGCCAAACTGTGCATTTTCTTAAGCAAAGTACTCTGTTTTACTGGTATCAAAAGGGGTCCTCCCGGATTTGATCTTAGTGCCTTGACTTCGTTGGTGACCTTTTTCACTGAGACTAAGCTCACATCTCACAGCAAAATGTAATTGTCCCTGGTCTCTTAAATCTTGGCGCATTTTGTCAGGTGGCGTCTGACTACCAGCAGCAAATGAAGTAAACGTTTTGGTGAGGACACCAAAAGATTGTTCTATCTGTCTTTTCTGTAAATGCTGCATTTGAAACTAAATTCGAAGTGAGACAGTCATCTTAGACCAAGTTTGCATGGTCAGAGTCACCTCAAAAATGGAGGTCTCTGGGGTTTTTTTAGGTAGTTTGCTCACTTAAATCAATTGTGTGTTGTTGCAGAAACAAAAACTAACTCAACTAAGCGTTGAGAGACATGAGGGGATAACGAAATCTATTGCAAATGGACCAGGTGACGGCTTACTACGGGGAGCAGGAAAGTGAGTTTTTGACTGCATCTTCCTGGGGCTTTTAGGCAACTTTTTGGAATGATAAGGTTTACTCCACCTGATCACATAAAGCAGCTGCAGCACCGTTTCTGCCAGCAACCGCACTTACCCCTCGAAAGACAATGGAGAAGACAAGAATGACGTGCCCCCACAACTTGATGCCGACCTCACCAAAGCCGGCATGTCTGTGGCCACCATCAAGAAGATGCCGGATGGTGCCCGTGGGGACCAGGTCTTGTTCCTCAGCTGCATATACCGCACCATCGCTGATATCAAGGCCGGCAGAGAAGCACCAGACGAGAGGCATGACGATGTCACGAAGACGAAGAGAACAGTCTGCTTGGTGGGCGCCGCGGCAGGTGAAGCCATCTCATGAGATAATTCGCGGTGTATGTGAATTTTTGATTTGCTAGTGACGGAAAATAAGCTGCAAGGTATAGGACTAGGCTATAAATCGACCATTTAGAGAACTGGCGAGTCTGCTGAAGCAATTGACCATGCCATTTGACCAGCCAGGGCCAGCTAAGCGGGGCCCAATCTATCCAGAAAGGCATTAGTGAATCACGTGTTTCACCTCATAAAGTAGTTATTTAGACTATTTTCTAATCGATTTCGATAGCCATGTAAGACGTACCAAATAAGTTATGAACGCATAACCGGGATGAGTAAAAACAAAAGCTGAAAAGCAGCTGAAAAATGTTCCCCGAACACGCAACCTTGACAGTTACACTGATTAGACAAAGTGGTGTAGTAGGCAATTAAGTAATAATGATGCTTGCTAATACTAATGCAGGGCGTGCATGCTTGGTCAGGGCAGCAGTGTACAACATGTGTCAGGGGAGATGTGTTTACACAACACATTGGGTTACCAATGTGTACCAATGTGTGTGCAACAATTTGGGTTACCAAACTGCATGAAGAAAGTAGCCTGATTCAAAGACATAAGTGGAGATTTGGAACCCCAAGCTGCCTTTTTCATGACAAGCAGCAACTTTGTCATCAGGACGAAAGGGGCAGACGAAACACACATGCAAGGTTCCCTTTTGGCTGCTCTTTTGGCCAAATTCGCCCGCAATCGATTCTAGAAGGGAGGGTTCTTCTCTCTTCCGATCTTTCGCTCTCTGCACACGCACTCAGGGCACAGACATTAATGTACCCGCACAATGGTTCGCAGAACACCCAGTAGCATAGGAGCAAACAGCCGACTCGAGGTGGTGCCGAACCAGTTCTTCCTCACTGCCAACAATAAATCTCCGTAGCCAAAGTTGGGTATAGAAATGTGCCACAGTCAGTGGCTGATAGAAAGAATCATGCAGATTCTGCCAGTGAAAAAGAGACTTCACGGTCTCTCCTCCTGCTCGCCATAGTGGAATCCAATTTGTCTTAGTTCTACCCGTTGAATAATGAAGAGTCTTCCAAAGCAACGAGACAGATCCCAGGAAAACTTCCTGAGTCTCCTTCATACGATGAGGATTTTCTATCTTAATTAGGAAGTGAACAGAGGAAGTAAAAAAAAGAAAGCTTTCGGAACTGCTGCGAAGTCAAACTTTTGGCTCCTTAGGGGCGGAGGTCGGTAAATATTTCATCGCTTTCATGACAAAACTATTACAGCCTGTTTCACGAAAATTGAGACTTAACATGTAAAAGTATAAATATTTGCTTGTTGGTTAAAGGGGTATCTCAAGGGGAATGGATATCTCAATGACAGAAGAGAAGTAACCCTGGGTTGGGTCTTTTCCTTCCCCAGTTTGTGGCAAACATCTAAGTGCTCAATGGACATTTATGCCTAGTGTGGCGAGTCCACCAGTGAACTTAACTTGTTCTACCCTCCTTTCCAT
>JAAUXU010149384.1_pt1 | contig 15873 bp, 9 predicted proteins | sample 7278151 | NCBI WGS metagenome assembly JAAUXU01 (sample SAMN14350113, study PRJNA611818) | marine sediment metagenome | isolation source: surface marine sediment (1.8m) | place: French Polynesia: Moorea | collected 2018-08 | reverse complement strand
GCCAAGCCAGGCATAAATGTTCATTAAGCACTTAGATGTTTGCCATTAAACGGGGCAGGAAAAGACTCAACCCAGAGTTACTCCTTTCTCTTGTTGGGACTCCCATTCCCTCCAAGGGACCCCGCCAACAAACAAACCATGTAAATTACTCCCAAATGACAGAGTTGTGCGTTTCAAAGTTAAGCAAAACATAATCCAATGAATTCTCGGTGTTACGATATGGAGAGTCATATCTTTCATATCGAGCATACTAATAAAAACAAAAAAAAACCAGAAGGAGCAATTTGGTCGTCAGCAAGTGAAGAGCTCATTTTCTGCCTAGAAATATCGCTTGGCTTTCGGGTGCAATAACTTGGCTACATCTGATCGTATTTTCGCAAATGAACTCCTGAATCTCTTGTTTCAAATGAGTGGAGGGGGTTGCCTTTGTTGCTCCTGTACTGTTCGAGCAATCAGCCCCTACAGCACTAACATAAATGGGACTACTTTTTGTCCTCCCTAGTATGCATGAGATAAAGAATTATATAAGAGAGGATATGAAGTTTGAAGTAGCGACGAATTTATCTGAGCACCCCGGTAAAACACGAAATGAGGACAGTGACGACTCCGACGACGATGCGGAGGAGGACGAAGAAGCCAATGAGTGCATGAGCGTGGCGGAGTCCGTGACCGCGAGGCTTTCTCTGGTGCTGCTGCTGCCCCTGCTGGAGTCCCAATGTCGGACGGACTCGCGCCTCAAGGTGAAGACTGCCGAGTGTCTCCGGGACTTCCTCTTCGAGTTCCCGCCATGCAGCCTTGGCGGGGGAGGGACCCTCAGCGCAAACCTCGACGAACTCGAGATCCATCTGCTCGACTGGATGCAAGGCGGAAGTCTCAATCCAGGTACCTACATGGACAATACATGGAGGTAGAACAACTCGTATAAGTGAAGTGGTGGGAGACAAGTCCATAATAACGGCGATAATTAAATGAGAGTCAAAAAGTGTGTTTTCTCCGGAGGTTTGTTTATCATAATTCCTGTCTCTAGCCTTGATAACATATTTTGGCATAATTAACGAATTTTCCCCAGTTTTGTCGGCTGTTGTGTAAGATGTTTTAAAAAATCACTGTAAAATGTCACGTTTTTTATCCAAAGCAACGTCTTTCCGCTCTCTACTTTGATCACCGTGTGGTCTTCCTTCCAGACGAGATGTCTGCCGTGGCCGGTTGTCTGGTGGCTATGGCCTGTGCACGGAAGTCCCTCAACAGTATTGCCAAGGTGGCCTCGGACCTGCCTTCCGACGTCAAGCTGTCCAAACCTGTATGCGAGGTCGTCCAACACCTGTCAGAACTCCAAGGCTGCTCCAGGTCACCACTGTGCTTGACCCAGCACGTGGGATCATTCTACTATGACGACTGGCCAGTGTCCGACTGGAGCCAATCCAGTTCGACGTGGTCGCGTCTCAAGATCGGCCTGGCCACCTGCGGGCAGGGATTTATCTTCCTCACCGACGACGGGGGCTTTGGCATATCAAAGATCGGGACCGGATTCGAGGGAACGATCCAGGGCTTCAAGTACGCTGAGGTTTCGACTGCCGAGGCTGCGTTCTTGACGGGCGCGGAAAAAAAGTTGCTCAGAAGACCTTACAAATTTGACACTGACAACGACGACGTCAATCTCGCCGCAGTGATTGATGCAGTGACGATTAAAGAAATTGCAATGTTGAAAATGACACCAGAGATGACTGTGAAAGGACAGACTCGAACACTGGGTCTCATCAGCGATGGGATTTGCTTCTTTTGGGTGAGGGTTTTCTTCGTCGGCAAGTCCTGTGTTCATCGCGCTGGGACCAAAGAGGTCATTTTCGTCGACAAGTTCAGCGTCGAGAAGGACTTCAGCGTTTCCTTCCTTGGACGCGTCTTCTTGCGCAAATCTGACTCAGACTGTCGGACTCGTCTTTACTCAGATCTTCTAGAAGGTAAAATTGAGGACCAAACAGCTGGTGAACCTGACGAAAAAGACGCCAATGTCACGTCCATGGGGATTTCACTCTCAAATCTGGAAAAGTCTGCAATGTGGACCTGCGGCAGTTTCATCAGTGTGATGCCAGCGGGAAAGAGCTCCTCATCCAGGAGAACCTCGCAACTTCCTTCCACGATCAGCCACAGTCTGCAGACAGGAATGTTTGTCAGTTGCGTGGACCTGACAGATCCAGGACCCTCATGTGCCTTCAACAAAAGTGGAAAAATCAACAATGTGGGAGCGGCCTACGATCCGATGCTGGACAAGATCTTTATCGCAACCAACGGGATGATCGATGTGTACGCGAATCCCAGCTTGACCGGACTTTTGTACGTCCAGCAGCAGTTGGCAATTCCAAAGAGGCCGGACTTTACCTCAGACACGCGCTTTGTTGTCGCTGTCCTCTACCACCACATGGGCCTGTTCAGCCAGTTCCAGGCACGATCTTCGGACAAGGAGTCGTCGCTGGCTGAAAACACCCTGAACAAATTGATCAGCTTGCTCGTGGATGGTAAAATTGAAGTCCGCTCGATTCAGTTGAGCATCATCTCAACCATACGCTACGCGCTGAGGCAGGTTGACGACTTGGCGACGGTCGAGTTGGACCGTCTGATCAAGTACCTGGAAGAGACGTGCAAGGGGGAGTCTTGTGAGATTACCATTGAAACCTTGTCCGAGCTCTACTTCCGTGTCAAAGACCACGTGCAACTTCGGGAATTGATTTCCACCCTCTTGGTTAAGAACGAAAGGACGGAGGGTGAAGAAACGCTTCTAAAGATGCTACTGAAGAAGACTGCCCGCAAATTGCTGGTCGCTAAAACGCCGGAGGAGTATATCAAGATTATTGGCTGTGAGAACTTCGTCGGTTTGTTGTTTCAGGTTGTCACCGCCCAAGGCGTCTATGCTATTGAATCTTCGGTCTGTCTAGATGAAGAAGTCCGGATGAAAACCTTGGGATGCCGTCCTCAATTGTCTCCCCTGTTTGAGCTTGTGGAAACTGCGGTAAAGAAATTGGCAGAGCTCAAAGAAAACCTCGAGGAGCCCAACGAGGTTATTGTGGAAATGTGGAAAGTTTGCAGCTGCCAGACTCTCGTCCATGCCCACGTACACTTCAAGTCTTTCATCCAAGTTGCAAAGCAAATCGGCACCCTGTTCAAGAAAGATCCAGATGTTCGGGACAAGTGCATGCTACTTCTGGAGAGGTCGATGGCCGAGACCCTTATTGGAACTGTGCTTTCCACTGTAGCATCTTCTGCGTTGTTGGACCAAGAGGCTTCACATGTTGTAATAGAATCTCTTCAGTCAGATGTGCAACACTATGTGCAGCTTGTGGTCGAGTGTCGTAGAGCTCTCAACGCTGTCGACGTCATCACGAGAAAGTCAAGCTTTGATCCTCTACTTTGGAGGCCTTGGACACTTCTTCAGACCGTTCAGTCCAGTCACCCAATAAAAAACAATTTCAACATGAAGATGACTTGCACCTACCCGGGAACTGAGAGGATTTACGCTTACTTCGATCCTCGCTGCGCCACTCAGTACGTGGAGGACAAGTTAGTGGTCACAGGCAAGAGTGACAAGGAAAAACTGGGCGAGTTTGGCGGAAATTCTCTGGGTTTCGGCAGCAAGAAGACGACATGGCCCACGTCACCTCTAGTTGTCGAAGGGAACACTTTGTCCTTTAGCTACGAGAGCCACAGTGAGCGCGACGAAGTCATTCCGGACCTGGGAGCATGGGGATTCAAGGTCTACGTCACGCCAGCCCCCACCTTGCAGGAGGCCAAGCCGAGATACTTACACGGGTTGTGGCGGATACTGACGTCAGTGGCCTCCCGTCAGTTGCGGACTCTCTTTGAGGGGACTCCTCCCACTGCAGAGGAGGCAGAATGTGGCAAAATCTTACAGTCCAAGCTACTTCAGCAATGCATCTGGCACGGAAGTATATCTGCGGACAGCCCAACTGAGTTAAACACCGAGAGGTTGAGCAAAGACGTCACTGACGTGCTAAGGAGTTTTTCCGAGAGTCAAATGCCGCCGGTGAGAAAGAGCGTCAAAGCTGTGATTCAGCCAGACTTACTTGAGGAAGGCATCATTTCTGCCATTGTCAAGCACGCAGGGCTCAGGGATAGTGTAAAAAAGTACTGCGGGCAGAAGAAAGACGTGACCTTGGGCGAGAGTGTAATCATGTCTAACATCTTCCTGGAAGGCTATCACAAGTTGCACGCTCTGATTCGGAGACTCCAAGCGTTGGCAGAGTTGGAGAATCAATGGGAGAACGAAGTTGAGAGCGTCAGGGATAAGATCACGGACGTGGACAACTTGTTTTTCCTCGACTATCAGCACCATGAGTCCAAGTCCAAGGAACTGGCTCTGCTTCTCTTCCTCAAGGGTATCCCTGCGGACAAAGAACGAAACTTGGTGGAAGGCGTGTGTGACCTAAGAGAAATCTTTGAAAAGGAAGTTTTTTCTATTCCTGAGAGAGAGGCTGAGCCTTTGCGCTTGACACGTTCAATTGTTCATGGCATCCTGAGAAGAATCGAGCTGCTGCTCAGGGTCTCCATCGCCACAGGACTAGAAAACTCTCCGGAGAAGTCTATGGCTAGGAGCTTGCAGAACTGGCCAGGGGAGCGAATAAAGTTCACCAGGCAGCAGTCCCAAGAAATCGAGCGCTGTCTGGACGATTCCATTCTCCAGATCCCTCGATTGAAGAAGAGCAAGTCGGCCCGGGAGAGTGGAGATTTTGCTTTAAATTTCCTGGAGAAGATGCTCCGCCAAGACTCAGACGAACCCGCTAGAGAAAGCAAGGTTTTAAAGGAGCTGTTTGAGTTCATTGGCAGCTTCCCCGAGCAGGCAGTGTCCGCCCAGATATTCTTGTCCGCTATCCAGACAAGAAGACAGAGAAGCAGGCAACGAATCCAGGCCTTGTCCCTGATGAAAGGGATCGTAGTCACATGCGGGTCGTACGGTGCAAACATTGATCTTGTGCACGCCATCACGGATATCTTGTGCGACGGTCCGAGGATCGAACAACTCACCTGCAGCAGTTTCGTCCCGCAGGTGAAAGACGCGTTCACGGAGACGCTCTCCGCCTTGGTGAATATCACGTCTCTGAGTCCAGAGGCGTACAAGATAAGCGTATGCCAGATGTGCATTCTGCCCTACACGTGTGAAGAAGAACAGAGCATTGTTAAGAGTGGTATTGTTAACATGGTGGAAAAGCTCTGTGCCATGAATGACGATGGCAGCAACGAAGATCTGGAGATCGAGAAGCAGTCGGAGCAGCACAAATTGTCTAAAATGGCCTGGGGCGCATTCAAAGTCTTAGCAAATCGTTGCGTGGAATGGGAGAAGACGGAGAAAAGGCTGTCTCTGTCTGCCAAAGGCTCCTCCGGCCTCTCTCAGCAAGTGTCAGCATTGCTTAGCAATTACCTCATCCAGGCATCCAGAAATGTGGGTGGCATTCTGAACTGCTCCTCTATCCAGGAAGCTCTTCTCCTCTTGACCGATCTTTCAGAAAGCAGACTTGGCCAGGACATTTTGATCCATCCGAAATGTGTGTCCAAACTATTGTCTCTGCTGGTGGAGCCTCGACTTTCGCCCAGAATGATCCTTACCATTGCGCGGCTGTGTCACGTGGCATTGCCACTTATGTCGGCTGAGAACTGCGCCAAGATCATGCTCCCGACTGAAGAGAAGAACCAAGAGGATATGTCATACGTCGCAATGCCTATTGTGGCGATCCTCATGTCCAAACTAACGGACTTTCTGGTGCCAGGGCCACGGATCTATGAGGAAGGCTTGAAAAAAGAGTTTACGCTGGAGAAGCAAGAGAGCGGACCTGCGTCGATGGCGAGCACGACCGTGTGCATCCACAGCAGCGGAGCGCTGTCCTCACATGATCTGATCCAGCATCTGATAGAAGTAAACGACGAGTTGGAGATCTTTCCTAGGTGGACAGGTCGCGAGAGCCTGGAGAAGGTGGCGAAGATGGATCGCGAGTTGAACAAGAGCAAGCAGGTGGGGCTGGTGAGTGAAGAACCCGCAGCGGCTTCCCTCAAGGCAGTCTTGCTGGCACAGCAGGGCTTTATAACGTCTCTCCAGCTCAGCACAGTCGCATTTTCGGGCCAAAGAGAGCAGAAAGAACGAAAAACTCTGTGCAAGAAGAGAAACTCCAAACTGTCGAGACAGGATCCGCAGAGACCTTTTCTCAGCCAGGCTGTGGCTAACGAACTGGCGGCGGAAATGATTGCTTTGCTGCAGAGTCTTCTGAAGACAACTGCGACGGGCATCTGGTCTGGAGCCATATACAGAATCTTGAAGAGTGCCTTGAAAAAACTGCCGACTTTCGTCAAGAAGGCTGAATCTTTCGCCAACGCCGAAATGAGTGAACTGTCTGAATTATATCAGGAGGGCAAAGACATCATGGCCGCACTCAGTTTACTGGGTTGCTTCAAGGAGACGATCAAAGAGGGATCTGAATGCTTTCTTGATGACAACAGATGTCCAGAAAATACCGTCCAGATTAAGTCCGTCAACTTGGAGGCGAAGTTGGCCAGTGTCCAAAGGACTGCCGAAGAAAAACCAATATTGGTTCCCATTTCCAGACTGACAGTCAAGAGCCGTCTTGATCAAGAATCACTCCAGCTGCTCAAGCATCTGGGGCCGGAGATCGTAGTGTCTATTCAGGATTTATTGATTCCGGATGTCGATGGCGTGGACAGCCTGAGCACACCTCTTCCAAGCTCAGGTGAGGGTACTGGACTGGTGCTGATGACGGCCAGAGTTGTGTCCCAGGTGCGAACTGAGGCCTGCAAGGCACTGGCCCTCTACATGCGGCTGCCAGAGGCTGCCATGAACTTCCTGGGACGGTCCTGTCACGCTGTGGACATGCTGAAATGCCTCTCCAAGGACTGCCTCCCCGCGGACAGGATGTCCATCCAGCAAACTACGAGTTACAATCTCAGATCGTTGTACTGGAATTGCATCAAGAAGCAGAGTAAAAAGGCAGAGGAGAAAGAAACAAAGCAAGTCAGCCTTAATGCCTGGAATCCACTCCTGAACTATCCCTCTCCAAAAAGCTGTGTCTTCAGTGACGACTTCCTCACAGTTGCCTATCACGGAAACCTAGTCAGTGAAGATGGGCTGCCCAGAGGTGCATATGTGTATGGACGCATTCCCTTCAGCCCGAGCTTGAACGAGTCATACTTTGAGGCTGAGATTTTGTCTTTGGGAGCTTCTGAGGATGAATCTGGAACCTTCTCTGTAGCAATTGGGCTGTCTCCTCAGGCGGAGCGAAAGAGTGGAAACTTCAACTATCCAGAGGGAACAATTCTCTGTCACAGCAACGGAAAATTGGTACATTACACCGGATCGAGCCTCCTGCAGTGGCGCTCGATAAGAATCTCCCAAGGATTCGGTCAGACCGACACAGTTGGAATAGGCTGGGAGAGAGATCCATCTCAGGAGAACGTGGGTACCGTGTTCGTTACGATGAACGGTCTCAGACTGCACCAGACCGTCGGCAACGTAACCCAGGGAATGTTTCCGGTGGTTCACATCACAAAGAAGGAGGCTCGCGTCCGGACCAACTTTGGACAGCAACGCTTCAGACACGCAGAAGCTGACCGAATCGTGCACCAAGCACAAGAATCCTGCAATCTTCCCGTGCAGAAGAAGAAAGCAGCGTTGCCGGCCGCCGGGAGCAATCCCAATGTCTGCGTGGGACATCGGCGATTGAATTCTTACCCAAGTCGAAGAGCCTTAAAAATCCCTGGTGATCGGAAAGAGAAGAACAAGATCTTGCACTACAAGCTACCAAGAGCTCATCGCACAAAGGCTACTGGCGGGCCTCTGATAAGGCCATTGAATCGCTTGGATGAGGATTCGGATGACGATGATGACGTGTCGGATGACGACGAACACTCTGCTGTGCACCAGAGTATTAATTCCCTGTTGGTCAAAGCTTGGGAGACCAAAGTGTTCCCAGTGATTCAGCGGCGATTCCGCAATGACGCCGAGAGGAATGATGGCCTGGAACAGATCAGGGGTGCTCTTTCTTTGGGAATGACCGACATCGCTCGGCAAACTGTTGAGTTCTTGTACGAGGAAAATGGCGGCATCCCCCGAGATCTCCACCTCCCCACTCCAGAAGATGTCAGGGAAGATATGATGAAGTTCACCATCGACACGATAAAGAAGGGCGACCAAGTAGTCATTGTAGAACTCTCAGAAGAAAATGAAGATGCGGCGGAATACGCTACCATGTCACAGATGAGGACATTTGGCCAGAATGGATCTGTGCTGGAGGTGGATGAGCTGAACGAATTGATTCTGGTCCAAAGCTACCTGAAAGCAGAAGGAGTTATGGTGAGATTCTGGTATCCACTCAGCAGACTGAAGAATCCTCATCCTCGGCACCTCAAAGGAGCACGGGAGCCCCAAAACGTCAACATAGACAGCGATCACATTCACAAGGAGTTCATCAATGTTGACTTTGCTCTCACTAGGCTTTACTGTCGCAAGGCCTATCTGGAGCTCCTGCGGCACTCGAGGAAGCCCGAGTTCTTGCAGCACGCGCAGGAAGATCTGGATGCCAAAAACTGTGACATGCTTATGTCAAGCGTCCTGATGCTTCGAGACATCGACATCGAGAATCTCCAGCATTTAAGCAACGAAGTTCTCTCTTCTGGTGACGTCACTGGAAACGTGTTGGAAGACAACATCTCCGTGGTCAGATCGTCAAGAATCCTCCAGCAGCAGTCGAGACCACTGAGGGAACTCCTTTATCTAGACACCACAGAACTCTGGAGGGAAATTAAGAGAACAATACTCAAGGCGAATGAAGAAGGAAAGCTCCTTGAGCTCACAAACCAGATCTGCGATTGTCTCTTCAATCCGGCGACGTACTTTACTCTGGAGGAGCTCGTGGTGAACGACGTTTCCACCCTCAAGTCGATGATCGGCTTGCATGAAGCCTGCTTCAGTGTGGTCATTCCTCGACTCGATCCTTCGAAGGATCTCCCGCCGGACCTTCGCATCGAGGTCCAAGTCATGGAGGGGGACCGAATAAGGAAGAATGGACTCAATACAGCCAAAGACGTTATCCAGTATCCAATGACAGGAAAGGGCCGAGATTCAGCAGAGTTTTTCCCTCCAACTGTGCTCGCCACTGATCTCGTGCGAGTGTCGCACAGCGGCGGTGACGACAGCAGCGTCGTCCTCGAGATTCACGGAATCCCACAAGAGTATCCCCTGGCGCTGGCGTACATCTCAGTCATGCTGAACATCAGCGTGCCCAAAGACATCACCATGAGGGTGGCAGAGGCCATGGCGATATTCCTCGATTTCTGTGCAGTTCCTATTCTGCTCAAACAAGACGCGTGCACGCTCCAGTCTTTAGTGCTTCGTGCGCTGAACCATGGGAGTGGCACGTTCTTCCAGAGTACTTGTAATAGCCTCTACGGAGAGATGTTGACTCTGCGAGAAGTGGGCGACAACTCTGAATACTGTGGCCACTTGATGGAACTCTTGTCCAGTCACATAATGACGTCTCCTGTGGTGGAACACTCGAGACCCTTGGTGCCAAGTCCATTTTGCAAAGACCCAACACCCTTGGCATTTCAAATTGCTCTGCAAGTCCTGGAGGAATTTTCCTGCGGCAAGAATAACCAGGGTAACTTGAAGCTCTTCCTAAAGCAGAAGGAAACCTTTTTACCCCCCTTGCACGAATGCCTGCTGGTAGTCTCGGGAGTCTCACCGATGACCTCCGAGATCCTAGATCAGATCAAGAGTGCTGCTCAGATGAGTGAGGTATTCGTGCAAGGAGACATCGCTATTCTGGTCATTCGATGGGTTAAGAAGAGAGCACTGTACATTATGCAGTTGAGGAAACTAGGAATCAGAGTCTACGAGGTGGACTATTCTTTCTCCACCGGTGATGGCGCCGTCGACCCCGTCTTACGCAAGACTCTCTGCGAGAAAATCCTGAACTGCAACAACTTGGACGGGGCGTTGACTCACATCTTCAAATCGTGTTATGAAGCCAACTTTTGCAACCCACTCAACATCGGCAAAAAGCTTGCCTACTTAGACCGAAACAGCGACCAAGGCCTCCTAGGACAGCACCATCTGGAACTTGCGACAATAGAGAACCAAATGCGCTCCTTCTTCCTCGGCGTGGAAGAGCCCGCTGACATGATCCAGCTGGTCTTGAAGGAATATGGAAAAACGAATGACAGTGAACAGCTTGAGGTGAGCGGAATTATCACGTACAAGTCGCACCACGGGGACATCCGAAGAGCAACGCCCAAGCCACAGTTGATGATGCATGCAGTTTATCGTTACGTTGATAGTGATCCTCCTTGTGCTGATTTAACTTTTCTCTTTTCAGACTGCAACTCCTGAGCCTCGTCTCAGCCTTGAAGGCTTCATCAAATTCAGCGTCGAACTCATCCGAAAAGATGTGGTTTCTTTCCTCCAGCGGTGTCACGCTTGTGACCTAGACCTCAATCTCCAATACGAGCAGTTCGACTTCAGCCAGTGGAACAGGGAGATGGACGAGGCATTGGTTGCCCTCGCCGACCAAATGGCGGAGGACTTTTCGATCGCCGTTGAAGACATGCGTCCGCACGAAGTCTGTCTCTCCCCCGAGGATGCCGAAAATGCCCAATATGCGTGTCTGCGAGGCCCCAACCAAATCAGCAGCCGCTTTGCCCTCATCCAGAGGTTGAACTGTCACCTTCAGCAGGATCTGACGAGCCTGATCTCTCTGCCTGTGGATTCCATCTCTTCTTCAGTGTTAAAGCGGTCCAAACACCTCTTCTTTCGCGAGACCAAGCTCCAGCTGCTGCGACGCTGGCTCCTGGACTCTGCTCAGAGGTCCGATGATGACTCCGCCTTGCCGGAGGTCGTCTTGGACCCACTAACTGTGGTTGGAAGAGTTGTGGCACCAGAAGAGACGTGGTTCGTCCAGGCATTAGTCCAACTGCGTGATCACAGATCCTCCGAGCTGAGCGTGCCAGTGGCATCTGGCGGAGACCCGCTCTTCCCCTTTAGGATCCGTCTCACTGGAGAGGAGGTGCTCGGCAACTCGGGATCCTTCAGACAGTTTCTCTCACGGGCCTGCCAAGAACTTTCCTTGTTGTCACTGACGTCGCCGTGTCTGCAGTGCGAGTCCCATAAAGGCTACTTCCATCTGACCCCCGGACCGTTAGACCTGGTCACGGAGGAGTGGCTCAAGTTCTTCGGGCAATTGTTGGGCATGGCCCTTCGTGCAGGAGTGCCGCTGGAACTGCCTCTGATGCCCACTTTTTGGAAGTCACTCCTGGGCATCGCACTCACCGATGAGGATTTGCGGCAATTCGATCCGGTGACGCACAAGTTCATAGCCGACGTGGAATCTGCACTCGACATGGACAGCTTCTTGGAGGAGCATCAGTACCCTCGTTTCGTGTATCCGTCTCTATGCGGTGGTACTGAAGAGCATTTGTGTCCAAGAGGCGCCAACATCTACCTTTCCATGGCCAACAGGGCGGACTTTGTGCGGCATTTGCGCCAGTTCCGCCTGGGCGAGCTGATGGCTGCCAACCGTATGGAGCATGTGAGAGCCGGTCTCTCCACCTTGGTTCCTCTAAGTTTAATGGACGTTCTATTCACTCCGGCGGATGTTGAGCTTGCGATCTGCGGGGTGGCCACCGTGGACCTGTGCACGCTCAAGCGCTACACCATCTACCAGTCTGGCCTGTGCGAGGCGGTAATCGCTCGGTTTTGGTCAGCCCTGGAATCTCTCTCACGTGAGCAACTGCGCAACTTTGTCCGCTTTGCGTGCAACCAGGAGCGGTTGCCCCAGGTTCCGCCTGATCTGGCGTCGCCCCCACCACCGTTTCCCATGAAGCTGGCGCCCTCTGACCGAGCCGAGGAGGACCCGGACAAGCAGAACATTCGCGCAGAGACCTGCATGTTCATGGTCAAGCTGCCGGCATACAGATCTGTGCAAGCAGTCAGGGAGAAGATCATCTTTGCTGCCAACAGTGCCCTTGATCCGCTGAGTGGATGAATCAGTAATTCAGCTAGCTTATGGGTGAAGAAGAAGCAAACCTTTTTTCGCTATCCAGGTTTATACAATAAAAACAGAAAAACTATCGAAGAACTTCTCCTTTGTTCTCTTTTCTTTCGACTGAGAAAGTATGCGCATGAAGCTGTTCCCGTATCATCCGTTACGGTCCTTCACACGCGCACGCACGCGCACACACAGGAGCTTTCCAATTCTCGGTAAGGAAGGTAAAACCCCACGGGGAAAGAAAGGACTTTCTCACATGTTATCGAAATTTAGCGGTTCGCATACACACCCATGCCAAATACAAAGCTTTTCCGCACTAGAGGAAAGTGTTGCCGGCTTCGAACCCGTCCGAAAGTCTGGAACTTTCCCTGCTGCAGTGCAGATGATCGGATGGTTTACGTGACCGTTTTCCCAGCATTTCAGTGGCAACCAATTAACGTGCGCTCGAGAGAAAGCCCCTCATGACCGGAAAGGTGGGGGTCGGCAGCGGCCCCCACTTTGGTTGGCTGGATGGGGCCGCCAAACAGAGATGCATTGGAAGAAAGCAAACTGTGATAAAATCTCGTGCTTGAAATGTGTGAAGAAGCTGATGATGATGTCCTGTGGGAAGAAGTTCTGGTTGGTGATGACGACGACGGTGCCAGGGCTCTTGAGCGGTTCGCACACGGGGGATTCGTAGATCAGCAGGACCGAGTCGTCCTCGTCGCAGGGGCAAGAAACAATGGGTAAGACATGGACGTTTCTGTCGTTTTATTAGATGTCCCTGATGCTGCATAAAACTAAAAATACAATATTCAACTTCTGCAGTGATAAAATCGCAGACATATCAAAATTCGAGTTGGTGAACACAGACAAAAGTGGAAAAATCAACGCCAGGATTGTCAAGGATGACAGAAAATGTGTCAAATTCGCCTTTGCCAGCGCCTACTGTGAAGAAGAAGGAGTAAGTTGACAATCAGCTGTTAAGATATTTGGACCTCAACCCGCTCCTTCTCTTTTTCCAGGTCTTCTTCATGCACGGCGGCTTCAACTCGGACTCCACTTGCTTCCTGACCTCCTCCGGCTCCTTGGAGGAGTGGAGGTGTGTAGGACCTTCAAGGCCGAGGGGAGGATTCATCTCTGCTGCTTACGTCAAGTCAAAGTCAAAGGTGAACGAGACCGATCGTCAAAATGGTGACTCTTTACGTTATTAAATGGCACTTTTTTGTAGCCCAACTACGTCTACACGTTCGGTGGTCAAAGTGTCGACGGGTTCAACTACAACAACGACGTGCACAGGTTCGACCTCACCTCCCTGTGTTGGACCAAAGTCAATTGCAAAGGAAAGGTAGGCTTTAATGCATTGTTGAACAGTACACAGACCATGAAGTTGCTGAAGGGGCTAGGAAGTTTGCAGCAGGCCTGGCAGGGATCCAATCCAGCACCAGTGGACTTAACTCTCCAGGAAATTGTCGAGGCTATGACCCCAAGTAATCCATTGCACTGGTTCATGATTGATGTTTGCCTCATTAGCTCAGGCATGATCTGGACGCCAGACCCTGAAGCCCCAAGCCTCGGCTGGATTGACTACTTGGACAGTGCTCTTTAGTCCAGCTTTTTTTAATCTCGTGTCAAGCTCACCTACACCTTTTAAGGTACTCAAGATCAACTTTTTTTTTATTTTTCTAGGGTCCCTCTCCTCGCAGCCAGAGTATTTCCTTCGTGTTCGACGACTGCCTGTTTGTGTTCGGCGGCTGCGATGGCCAAAGCATCCGGAACGACTTGTTCTCGCTAGACTTGGACGACCATGAATGGACGGAGGTCGAAACCTCGGGGGTGGAGAGACCACAGGCGATCGTTAGACTCGCACAGACAAACTTTCACTTCTGCAAACCCGCAGGTGAGATGACTTTATTGAACGTCCTGCGTGTTCTGGACCACGATGAGCAAATAATCCCGGTCTGGCGCCACTAGGATCTCGTGCTTCTTTGTCCGTAGCCTCATGAATGTCAAATCATTGCCTGAATCAATCTCCTTGAACATGGAGCGTGCCTATGGAGTTGCCAAAGTTATGCATAATGTCGAAATTTTCATTTTCCCCCCTTTTCTTACTTGATCGACAAGTTGGTTTAGCAGTCCTGAGTACTGCGTGGTCGTGTGATTGTCCAGGGTCGACTTGATGGGGACTCCATCACTGTTGACGATGATGGTCCCGATCACTCCCTTGTGTGCCACCAGCCTCTTCAAAGTCTCCTCGACTTCAGCAGCCATTGTTGTCTCAATACAGGTACATTGGTGCAGTTGAAGCTTCGTTTACGAGGTGCGCCATCTTGAGCATTTCGGTGTGGGAGAGGCTTTGACTGCTACGGGAGAATATGATACTGTAGCGATTCCGGTTGAGACCAGTATTGCCAACTAACATGTCTCAATCCCAGTTTTCGCAAAACTGGCATGTCTTTGTGATCAGTTTGGCACGCTGTCCTGGTCAGAGTCCGAGTACGCCAGTCAGTGCTCGTGCCTCGTGCACTGGACTTCTGAATCGATTATTTGCCCAGTGTTGGTCACTTTGCCACTATCATAGGGTTGTTTTACGAAGCACAATCACCTTACTAGTATTTCCGATTGCGAGCCCGATCTCGGGAAATGCAGGACTAGTAAAAGGGGCTTCGACTGTACTGTGGCTTTCTCCAAGTGTTCGATTTTGCTGTGCAGGTATTCTGCTGGGCCGCCGCTTTCTGCTGGTGAGCGAGGATCCCGCGGCCCAAACATTCGTCGTCTTCGTCCTCCACCTCAAGAGGCTCGAGTGGAGACGCCTCAAAGGAAGGAAATCCGCGGGAAATCCAAGGATTTTTGATCCCCCGGCCAAAGTTGGAGCATCTCTGACGATAACTTCTGATGGAAGACTCATCCTGGCTGGCGGGAAACCGAGGCAACCCCGACGTCAGTACTGAGATGGGCTCAATAACAAAGAACTTCCTCTATTCCTATTCTTTTCAGACGGTCCAACAGTGTGGCAGCTGCTAATTCCTCGTTGTCTAAGCTGGAGCCAAGAGCGGCTGCTTTGGTTGGCAACGTTCAAGAATTCCTCCGAGTGTCACTTGGCCAAATGTCCCCCAAATATCATCTATAAGATCATCGGGATCGTCAATGCCAACAAATTCTATATCAAAGAAGCAACTCCCAGGTTGTGAAGCGCTCAAACGCTTAACTTTGTCATTCTAGCAATAAACACCTAAGCCTAACCTAATCATTTGCCGAGAACGCACAGATTACCTGCGCCAGCGCCTGGCGGGGGCTCGTCGTGATTCACGATGTTACATGGGCTCGGACTCGACAATTAACTTACTTAAAGCCTATAATGATAACGATTAATTAATGCAAGCAGTGCTTCTAGACGTCCTTGGCACAACTGGGAGCGTTTTGGCCAACATGACACATATCCTTCAGTCAACTAGAGACTTCAGTCAGGAATGGTTGCGCCGGTGCTGGGGGTTGAAATATTCAGACACTACTGGTCCACTAGTGTGGATCATCTGAAGTTCGACGGATCTTGTGTAGTAAGTGTGAAAGTCCCCTCACCCCCCCCCTTCAGCCTGCTTAGGCTGACATGAACAACCTGGTCAATGACGCGCACTGTTCGGGCCCGCCAGCTGATGACGGAGGGCGGCCAAAACTCAGCTTTTCATTTTCGGCCAAATAACAGGAGTCAAGGGGGGGGGGATGGGTCGCATACAGTCCTTGCCGTAAGTAAATGCGTCAAGCATGACGAGACCTGAAACACTGTACTGAAGCATGTTGAGGTGGAATTTTGATGTGGAACGTGTAAGTGTGATACTGG
>JAAUXU010134638.1_pt1 | contig 15873 bp, 16 predicted proteins | sample 7278151 | NCBI WGS metagenome assembly JAAUXU01 (sample SAMN14350113, study PRJNA611818) | marine sediment metagenome | isolation source: surface marine sediment (1.8m) | place: French Polynesia: Moorea | collected 2018-08 | reverse complement strand
TTCCTCCGCAGATCCTCTTGACGTGGTGCCCAGGGCCAAACCTGCTTCACTGCCGCTGAAGATCCCTCCCTCTGCACCTGGGGATGACGAGCAGGAGTCAGGTGTCAGGATGAGGTCCTTTCCCTGAGATCTGTTCCGACTTATGGTCCTGTTAGGCCTGCTTTTCTTTCTGTTCTGTGCTGTGAACTGTGATGTGTTTGTGCGGTTGTGTTCCCCCCTGGTTGGCCCACGTCGCTCTTCTCGCTCTCTCTCTCTCTCTTCGCCTCCAAGAAGGAATCACCCAACCTCGAAGGCCAGTTAGGCAACCTTGCCGCAAGACAGACTGAGGGCACTCAGCCTTACTGTCACTGACACTGTCATTGTCACTGAGGTCTGAGGATCCCTCTCAGCACCCGTCACAGGGCACTCTTACTCTTTGGCCCATCATCCGGAGGTCAGTGCTATTGGCATTGCTCCGAGATGACGTCGACGCTACAAGTCCTGCTGGACAGGAACGTGCCCCACGTCCTGGAAAAGATTTTCGTGGATCACCTGGACTACCACGACTTTCTCAGCTGCCTGGACGTCAGCCGGGCCCTGCGGCGGGCCTTGGCGAGGGGCCTCCTGGGCGCGGGGAGCGGGAGCAGGGCCAAGCTGGTGCTCAAGAGGCGGCGGCACTTGTGGCGCACGGGGAGGCTGGTCGCGTCTGCCCTCCCGCTCCAGAGCCAGGATTCCTCCCACGTCGTGTGGGGGCCCGTCAAAGTGATGGGCTCCTCCTCGCTCCGGAAGGAAGAGTATCCCGAGGAGGAGGACGTTGTGGTGCTGGCCAGAGACAGGAGAGCCAGGATCAAGCTCTTCAGGATCGTGGAGAGGACGCCTTGCGCGGCTGAAGTAATGTAAGCTCAGAGTATATTTCTGTCAGTGGGGTGCGGTCCTTGGACCGAAAGAACATAGCCCGAAACACCAGAAACTTGATTTTTTAAAGTTGGACCGAAAAATCCATTTCAAACTGATCATAAACCAAAAATTAAAATTGCTGTACTGAATTTGGACCAACAAATAATTTTTCGGCCCATTTTCAGTCATGTTCGGTGTAGTTTCAGTTATGTTCTTGAACTTGGACCGAAATTTTTTTTTTTTGAAAGAAGGATTTACCCATACTACATGGCCAAGGGATGGGTGGGTCTGAGAAAGGGTCACATAAATTTTCTATGGGGAGCAGTTTTTTATGGCCCCGGATGGGGGGACACATGACATGGACAAGGGGGGCTAGGGGGATTCTCCTCCCTGGAGCAAAAATCAAAAAAGCTCACCCTATCCTTAAAAAGGGTACTTGCTGAGAACTTTTTTGCCACAAATTTTATACCAACATAAAAAATTGCCCAAAATTGCCCAGACTTCTATAGATGTGTTTTTGGAATTGCAACAAAAGTTGAAAAATGCCCCCTGAGTGCTCTTTCAAAGTTAAGCTTTTCAATGTTGCAGGTACCATTTCTCCCCCCCCCCTTTTCCCCTCTCTACCCCCTTCCTGATCCTGAGAGGGAAAGATAGATTTTTATTGCACTGAAGTTAGGCCGAACTTTTTTCTTTAGGTCCAACTTCAGTCCAATAATTTGTTGTCGGTCTATCTTCAGTGCTGTTGGGCCGAAACATTTTGGTTTAATTTCAGTTTAGTTCGGTCTAATGCCTTTCGGTCAACACCCTCTTGCCCTTTCAGTAAATAAGTTCTCGGCACTATTCAAGCTCGGCGGACACTGGTGGACCGGTATTCTTAGGTTAGGTCAGATCAAATTAGAATTTATTTCGAAAGTGGTCACATCGCTTATTTAGCCTCAAAAAGTGTGCTGGACACTCAACCAAACTGTCCACCAAACTTGAAGAGTGCCAAGTTCTCTACGAGATTTGAGACTTAGTACCTGTTTCTGCTCTTCCCACTCTATATATCCATCTCCTAGATTGAAGGTCGAAAAACAATTATAACTTCCTCTCCTCAAAGAAGCAATTTTTTACTACATTTCTCGAACGAAATTTATTATTCACCCTGAAATTGCCCCTGAAAAAAGTCTGCTCTCTTATCCAATTGTAACTGTACACTTTACAAGACTACAATTAGAAAACTCAAAAATAAGTTACTTTCAAGAGTTAAAAATGTAGAATTCACATTAAAGCGAATAATTTGCGAAAAACAATTATTTTTCTCTTAAGTTGCGAATCCGAAGTCGTCCACCCAAAGCGTGTTGCAAGCTGCTGTGCCAGCCATTCACACGTTGTGGTATTCCTCACCCCCGACAACGTTGCTTTGGAAAGCCACGGATCACATCAGCCAGCAGTGGAAGCTTGGTATGACGACGCTGCAACATCAACTACTTTTTTCTTTCGAAAAAACCCTTTCATTTGTGCATCTCAGGTTCTTTGAGAGGTGCTCCCTGACCCTGACCGGCAAGATCTCTTCAGATCGCCTCCGCGGCCTCAGGCGCGCTCACCGGCTGGCCGACGGTTCCTTCGCGGCCCTGAGCGAGGCAGGGGAGCCCGAAGTCAAGAGACTTCTTCCCGGAAAAGTTGAGTCACTCATGCCGGTCCGGGTTGACCACGCCTGCTCCAGGTTCATGCGCCACTGCGTCTTCGGCCCAAGACACCTCATCATCGCTTGCAAGCACCGAAAGGTCCAGGTCTTCGATCTTGAGAAGAAAGGTAGCGAATGAAAGGAATATTCAACGAAAGGGGGAAAACAACCATTCTTTACAGCGGAGGTGCTGCTCTGCCCAAAAGGTGGTAGAGGCTTCCTACCCCCGAATCGGGGCTCTGGTGACCAGCAGCAACAGCAACAAATATTGAGCGTGGGACCCATTGGACAAGTCGCCATCGCAGGAGATTTGGTGTGCGTCACGTTTAAGTAAGGCACCTCTTCGTACCAGTTTCTGAAGTAGAAAAAATCCAATGCCCAATCTCGTTTTCCTTCAGATACCCCGACGCTTACGAGGTCGGCACAATAGCCTGGGTGTTTCGTCTGGATAGCGGAGAAGAAGTCATGTGAGAGAGCTTGAGACTTTTTTATGCCCAATAGGAAATGGTTCAAAACGGCATTCTTTTCACATAGGAGAACAACAATTACGTCAAGATACCCACCGAGAGTAGCTCTGTCAACAGACTTCGTGGTTTTTGGCTACTACAAGGTGCGGTGCTAGTGATCCACATTGATGCTGCTTCTGTTGCAACTTGCGAAGATAACTTTGATTGATACAATTTCCCCCCCCCTTTGCCGTTTGATATGTTTCAGTACGTTTTGGAGAAGTCTTCGTTTATCAACTTGGAGGTGCACGACCTGCGTTCTCTTCCCGTGCCTTCTTCGTCCCCGGTCTGTCTCCGCGCCAACGTGGGCTCTGTCTTTCACTCGGAGATGAGCATTGCGGCAGGGGGCGCCCTACTTCTCTCCTTCAGGAAGAGGAGGAAGGGGGACGACGCGCCCAAAGACGGCGAGGAGGAGGAGGAGGAGGAGCCACTTTCGTCGCGGGACGAAGGGGACGAGGAGGGGATCATGGTGGTGGACCTGGAGAGAGGCGTGAAAGGATATCTAGAGAGAAGGAGGAAGAGGCGCCCGTCGAGGCCCTTGTCATTGTCGAGCGAAGATGGAGAAGAAGATGCCGACAAGGACCTGCGATCCAACCGCAAGCGGCGGCCACTTCGAAGAGGAGACAGCGTCGCCAGTGGCCATTGGCCTGTGGTCCCCGGAGGAGCCGTGGCGCTGCGCGACTGGGGGTCGACCGCCGAGGCATGGGTGGCTATTGCAGGCGGGGCCGCATTTGCGGTCGCGGGAGACTCCAGGGCCTCCGAATGGAAGGAGGACGAGGACGGGGACGATATCTCAGAAAACGAGGTGCTGCGAGTCTTTCGGGGAAGGGTCAGGCTAGACGCGCCGTCTCTGGCCGCGGTATTTCCAAAGGTTCGTTGTATTGAATTCGTGTACCTTTTTCCAGTCAGATCTGTATTGGAAACATTCTGTCGGCCTGATCCATTAGGACCCTGTCGATATTGATGACCTTCCAGAGGGGCCGATTCTCCACCTTACCAGAGAAACGGAGGAGGACGGCGGGAAGCAAAATGTAGTGAAGGAGAAGAAGAAGAGAAGAATGTGAATGCCTTTTTTTGATCCAAAAGGCAAAAAACAACTATGTGATGTTTCGGCGACTAATTTCGTTGCTATTATTAAAATAAACACTTTTATCAGCAATACTGTTCGCGTACGGCAAAACCCGTGGATGCTAACGCGGAAGCGGAGTCCCTGTCCCAACAATCCTTTTCTGCTCCGTCTGGGTTTGTTGGCTCTTCTCGGAATTCCCCCTCTTCTTCCCCCTTCAAACATACCTTTCGGTGCATACCTGTTGCCTGCCTCTTATTCCCTCCCTTTGTTGTCCGTGCAATCCGGCGCCGCGGTCACAGCCCCTCACGCAGACGATCGAGGGAACCCAAAACTTTGTCGAATGAATTCATGTTACTCCGCCGCCCACGGAAGATCCCCCCTCCCTAGTCCTTTCCCCACCCCGTTGTCAAGGATGACTGTGCTCAAGCTGTGGGGTGGGCGGGGGCGTAAAAGTCTCTTGTCCTGTCACCTCCTCCTTCTCCCTCAAACATGGCAGTCACCGTCGTCGGTTTCCCTTGTGGTGGGCTGCAGCAAGTTGTTTTTCCTCACTTTTTTCACGGCCGGGAACTTGGCCCCTTTCCCTTGTCCTCCTCCTCCAAACTTCTTGCGGTTCGCCTCCGATTTCCATAAAAATCTGGCATGAGGAGCTACCAGTCAGTTTCCATACAGCCCACCCTTCTATTTCCATACAGTTATCACCACCATTCTTATTCTATACAAGAGAGCCTTCTAATTCCATACAAAATGGGAAAGTGTTATTTTTTAAGCTGTTCAACACATACGGCATTTGACATGCAGCCAAAAAGTAGTACATAGTATGTACAGTAAACATCAGAAAGGACTCAGAAAATACAGTGATAAGTGTGTTTTCACAGTTTTGTTTTGCATTTCAAAAGCTTGGGGTAATGTTGCTAGAACACTTTAAAAGGCAAAGTTTAATTTGTGCCATAGTGTTCATGTATATTTTTTTAAAAAATAATATTTCTGAAAACCAATTAGTTAACGTACCCTGCTGCTACCGTCACAAAATATTTCTTCATTGTTACAGACATTGATAGTTTGATTTTTTATTTGTATGGAATGGAAGGGTTGGCCCAAAAAGTGTATGGAAATAGAAGGCTCCTCTGTATGGAAAAGGATGGGTTCAAATTTTTTCATGGAAACTGGCAATATGGAATAAGAAGGGTCCCTTAGTATGGAAATCGAAGGGATCGATACCCTTCTTGCCACCCTCGAAGTAGGAAATTCATGCTCGGCGATGAATTTATAAGTGGAAAGGTTTCAAACAATAAGACGTATTTTTTTCGAAACTCCTCTTTCACAATTTCATTATGCCTAAAAGGCTCATACTGTCCAGTAGAGTTACCCCCGTCCTATTTTCGAGAGTCCGTCCCTTTCCACCCCCGCTCCTTGCCCGTCCGTCCGTTTCCTCCCTCCCGCGCCCGCCCGCGAAAACACCAGGATGGAAGGGCGGGAGGGAAAAACCCCTCCGAAGTCAGTTCTTTTCCTCGGTCGGCGGTGCGTTGGCGGCTTTTTTCTCCTCACCGACCGCCCTTTGAGTGATATACGCACGGACGGGGGAGATTCGAAAAAAAAGTCAAGTTTGTGTGCAAAGAGGCAAGATGGGGAAGAGTTGTGCAAGCGGAGAAGGAGATCTGACTTGATCGAGGCACCTGGTTAGGGCAAGGCAAACGAAGACAATCCTCGCATACCTGAAAGTACAACAGCTCCCAGCTACATTAAATTACAATACTGTCTAGGTGAGAAAGTGAGAAATTTTGAAAATGTTCCCGCCGACTAGTGTTGCGTGTAACTTAAGCGCAACTAGGGGGTGCAAAAATCGGGCTAAGTTAGGAACCAAAGGATAAATTCAAACCGACGACAAAGAATATTGGTGTCGTTTCTTGAGTCAAGCTGCTCCCGTTTCCCCCTGCACCCGCCCCAGGGGCCAAGATCTGCAGAGAAGCAAAATACCGCAAGCCTGCGGGAAGGCTGTTTTGCTCGCCACCTTCGACTTCGTCCAAGCCGCAGAAGAAATTCAAGAAAATGGCCGGTGATCTCCCTAGGCGGCGGAGGCGCACCAGGTGGCGTCTAGAAATCTGTCAAGAGAAAAAAATAGTTATTTAGAACGGGGAACAAAAATACTGATGCTAATTTATAATCTCCCGCAATGGCAATCTTGCAAATCTTGCGTCAATCTCTCCTCGCGAGAATGCTAACTTTTCTCCCCCCCCCCGCCGCGCCGTGCGGAGATTTCAACGAAGACGGAAGGGCGGATTCGCATTCTTTGTCATTTGCTTATCACGAAAAAAGATCGGCATCTTCGAAAAAGGCGTTTCCCCGTTGTTACATGTCGATGCACCTCTTAATTTTGGCTATCACTCAGTACTTCCGCTTTTGTTTTTACATAGTCCTTTCATTTTTTTATTTGCAGGAACAACATTTAAATTTCCGTCGAAAGTATGAGGCTTTTTCTCCTGTCGTTGTGCCTCATAACTCTCTTGGGATCGTTACTGGGGGAGGATGAGGACGTCTCAGTGGCATCGAGGACGAAGCGGGGAGGTGAGAGAAACATTTTTTTCTTCGAATAATGCTTCCAAATTTGCTTATGGAAAGGTTGGAAATGAGTGAAGATTTTTTTAGACAGGAAAGGCTTTGTTGCCCTTGTAAAATCTTAAAGGAATAAGAAACATTCGAAGCAAATGCATTTTTTTCTCGATCAAGGCGTGTATGTATAGCGTTGGCAAGACAAAGTGTTTCCAGCCATAAAAGTTTAGCCTTCAATGACAGAAACGCGTAGCGTAAAGAAAAAGAATCAAGAAGCGTCGCTGTACGTACGCACATGTGCGTCAGAGGAAGATTTTTTCCATCCACTTTTCTTGTGGCCGCTCGGCCGCAATTTTCCGTGAGAAAAAACTTCCTTCTTGACCTTGAACTTGGAGTCTTTTTTCCCCCTCCTCCTCCTCCTCCTCCTGTTCCCCTCCTCCCCTTTTCTCCCTTTTCCTTAAAACATTTTCCCCTCCGTCGATCCCCCCCTTCCCCCTTTTAACCAGCCCCAGATGCGGCGATATGTGTAATAAAACCCTGAATGGAATTTGAAGGGATCTGTCGACCCTCCCTTCCCCCAACATTCTCGAAACATGGCACCACCAGGAGGGAGGCAGGGATCGACGGTTTCTTGCATCAGGGTTCAAACAACAGGTGGGTCGGCCGGCCGGTCCATCGGTCGCCAAGCCGGCCGTTGTGGGAAAATACGGCGCAGATTTTTCCTTCCTCCTCCTCCAGTTTCCAAAGAGGTTCGTTTCCTCGGGGGGCAATTGGCCGCCAAAAACTCCGCAAAGAGGAGGAGGAGGAGGAATGGAGCTAAACGACTCAACAAAGAGCGGTGGAGGGATGATTAATTACACAGGCAGGGAGACAGGGCGGGGAAAGGAGGAGGAGAGGTCGAGGGGGACAACAGATTCGGCAAAGCAATTTCGAGAAAAAGGCAGCGAGCGTCCTTCCAAACTTACGGCGGGAACAAAACTGTTCAAAAGCGAGCGGCTTTTCCCTCGTCCAGACACCAATTACGTCCCATTCCAATTTCCCCCCTTCCCTCCACCGACCGACTTGTTTTTGCAGCCCCGTTCATCAGCCTGAGAAAAAGGCCCCCTTTGTCAGTTGGGGGCAAGCGGAGAAGCGGCGGCGACCAGCCAGGGCAGATCGCATTCAACATACCCTTCCTAAAGGCCATAGGCCTCCCGCAGCCTGTCGGTACGTTTGGATTTTACAAAAGGGGGTTCGCACGTGCTCTGATACAGGAAGCCCCAAAATGCGATAATGAGACCGTCCCAAATCACCTGTAACAACGGCGGCCTTGCCGGCTTCCTCTTTCCTTATTCTGCTTCACACGCCCATAACCGCAATGCGCGAAATTCTTTTTGCTCTCGTCCGTCCGCAAGAAAAATAATGGGGAAAATGAGGAAAATTGCTCACCCAAACATGCCTGCTGCAAAGAACCTATGTTACGAAACGCCTAAAAAAACGCTCCATCGAATTTACACCTTCCGTACATGAGTAACATCGCCATATATAACGAACATATACCACACGAGAACTATTAAAGGCAGTAGAAATAACCATCTTGCTACCCTGTCCTCTTTCTTTCTCTCCACACCTGCGATTTTCCCCAGTGGCGGACATTTTCTCCCGCTACTTCGGCCGCGACCGACACCTCGTCTCCTCCAGCGGTCGGCGATCCTCCTTCTCCTCTTCGGAGGACGACGGAGAATCCTTCGCCTCTCGCCTGGCCCGCTTCGGCGAGAGAGCCAGGGAGGCCGCCCGAACCTTTGGTCAACGCGCCGAGCCGCTGGTCCGCCTAGGCGCTTCCCAGCTGCGGCGCGCCGTCGACGAGCGGCTGGCGCCTGCCGCGGCGGCGGCGGGTGCGGCGGCGGCCTCGGCGGCCTCTGCTGGGGTGGACGCCCTCGCCGGCGCCGTGCTGGGGCAGGAGAGGAAGAGAGAGGCCTTCCGGTCGGTGGGAGAGACTCTGGGGGCTCTCGGCACCATTGCCAGAGCGGTCGTATCAACAGAGGAGGAAGAGGACGGCGGCCAACAATCCGCGGCGGAGGATGCCTCCTCAGGTTACTACGACGGATACGATCTCCAGACTTCGGCATCCGATTCTTACTTCCAGTACCAGAGCTTAAATCCTGCTGTCTATTACCCTCGCCACAACCACCATCCTAACAGCCTAACCCCATACAACCCTGTCCCTCGCTTCCGTAACCCTCAGTACCCTAATCCTAACCCTATTCACCCTTACCCTCACAAACAACAAGAGCACGAATTTTCCTCGCCCCGCCACTTCAACAACTACCAGCAGCAGCAACAACAACAACAACAACGTGGTCCAGTCTTCGGCCCCTCCTTTCCCGACCTTAACACACTTCTCTCGTCTTCGTCTCCTAACAACAACCGCGGCAGTGAGGGACAGTCGGTGGAGGAGGCGTTCTACGTTCTCGGCAAGAATTTATTGGGCGAGAACGTGACCGACCGCCTTCTGCCGGTGGCCAAGCGGGTGGCGGTGGGGCTAGGGCAGGTGGGGAAAGGACTGGGGACCATCACACAAGCGGCCTCTCCTATCACGTCCCAATCTACGAAGCTCTCCCATCCCGCAGTCGAGTTCGGGTCGGACGGCCTCAGGGTAAAGACGGTGCCGCAGCAGCAACAACAACAACAACAGCAGCCGTCCTCTATATCTGACGCCGGAGGGGACCGCGCCAGGGGAGAGAGGAACGCAGAGGTGGGATCCTCCTCCTCCGGCCAGGTTAAGCAGGGCGCTGGCGTGGTGGACCCCGACGCCCCCCGCTGCACCACCCCTGGCGGAGGACAGGGAAGGTGCACCGACATCCAGAACTGCCCGCTTTTGCTGGCGGACCTAAGCATGCTCAGGAGGTCCATCTGCTTCAAGACCTTCTTCGTCCCGGGGGTTTGCTGCGCAGACAACGGGTATGGAATTTAAAGTACTGCATTAATTGAAATTTGCAGCAAGAACAAGAAAAATGTACTGTAGGATAGGTAGTGGTAATGACAATAATTACGGGGAGGAGTTGCTCGTAATAGCAGCAGGAACGGTGCCAAAAACAAAATAAAAAGCAAGAAACAAAATAGCGACAAATAACAACAGCAGCACAAAAGCTGCAGAAGCTGCAACATCAACTTCATCAACATCTGTCTGACGAAAGATTAGCAAAATAAGAATTCGTACCTAACACGGTCACCACAAGTCCATTCCGACTTAGGGTAAAAGTGCACCTCATTTGCAGAACTACTCCTCTGTTAATAGCAGATGTGAAAAAACTATGTTGTATATATTTTACACCTAGAGAGGTGTGGCTAGCGGTACATCAAGGTATGATTTTAAAAATTTCAATATTATATGCCAAAAATCATTGCAAAAGATGACAAAATTGACTTTTAAGGTACAACTTTAAAATAGTGTTTTGAAAGAAGAAAATAAATATATTCATATTGAAATTTAGATGTACCACTAGCTGAATGATTAAATAGTCAAGAAAAGACCCAACTTTTCTAAATGGTTGTTTTGTTTAAGAGGAGTAGTTTTAAAACTACGGCAGGATTTGCTGCTTTTTCCTCCTTGTTGGTATGGAATTAAGGTAATGCCATAACACGTAACTTACTTTTACGCTCAGTGTGCGGCTCTCATTGGTGGACGAGAACTTCAACGTGGTGAACGACGTGCAGGAGATCCAGCCGCAAGGGACGACGGCTTCAACGCCGGTCGAGTTCAGGCCAGGAGGATCACAGAGCAGTGATAGTGAGAACCCCGGCCTCCACCTCACGCCGGACTTCACCACCAGAGCCCCTCCGCCGGCGCTCAAACCCCCACCAAAGAGGCCCACGTTCGGGGTGGTTTCGAGCAGCGACAAGGTGCCCAACAAGGTCATCGGAAGCAACGACGGTGAGCACTGGACTATTCCTAAACAGTCATATATTTTTTAGATAAGTAAATGGAACATTAACCGTCAGTAGCAGGGAAATGCAAAAAAATCAATATCTTCCTCTACAGAGTGCGGCGTGGCCAAGATCCCCCAGGCTCGCATCGTTGGCGGCAACGCCACCTCGGAGGGAGAGTTCCCCTGGATGGTGGCCATCTACCTGCACGGAAACGGGCGAAGGGAGTTCTGGTGCGGGGGGGCGCTCGTATCAAGGCGGCACGTAGTAACAGCCGCTCACTGCACCAAGGATGCAAAGAAGAGACCGTGAGTTTTTTTACTGCACGTATTTCAACGTTGTACCGTATTATGAGGTAGACTTTGGGTGTTTTTAGAAGTGGTGGTGGTGGGGGGGGGTTGGCAGTTCTATGATGAGAACTTCTTCACTTTCTTGATGCAGAAGAAGCGGGAGGAGAGTTTCCTCCATTTCAGGCAACGGACGACCTTCCTCCTTCGTCTGCTTTTCCTTACTCGCTCCAGACCTCCCTGCCACAACAAAATTCAAATTTACTTTAGAAGGATTATTTCTAAAAGAAAAGTTACTGTTACCGTTGCTGAAACGAGGCCCTTGAAATCGAAGGAACCTGCTGCCACCCCAGCGAACGAGTCAATCGCTGTAAGATTCAAATGTAGAATTCCCCTCCCCAACAGTTTTTTAACACTGCAAAAAAAAATTACCCCTGTCTATTGCTCCCGGAATGGGCTTGCATATGCAGACTGGGCAGCCGTCAGTCCCGATCCTTGCCGGCAGCACCAAGTCCTCCCCCGGCCTGCATTCGCATGGGCCGCAGTCCGAGATGGTGTAGGCGCCGGCGCCGGAGGAGAAAGACACAACCGTCGCGGCGAAGGCGAAGAAGAACAAACTGAGCAGAGAGGAGGACATCGCCGGGGAAGCGGGGCATGTGGCGGGAGAAGTTTCCTCTTTTTTTGCTAGGAGTACAGTACTTGGTGACATGGCGCGTCGCCCTTTTATAAGAAGTGCCTTCGACTTCCGTAAAGCCTGCGATAACACCACCACAGAATTTCTCGCTCTTGCGTACAATACGCGGAATTAGAAAGAATAGAAGGCATTTTCCAAAAATAAGCCTCACCGTAAAATCCGCCTCTTGTTCTACCCAGCAACGAAAGTTCCACAAATTAGTCTACTACGCCATCAGTTCTATTCTATTTCCATGGAAATGACGTATCGACTTATTTTAGGTTCCGCTCGACCCAGTTCACTGTCCGCGTCGGCGAGTGGGACCGCTTCGACGCCGACGACTACAGCGAGGAGTTCCGCGTCCTGGACTACAAGGCGCACCCGGACTTCAAGGCCAACGGGTTCTACAACGACGTGGCCGTGTTCACCCTGGACGCGCCAGTCCGCTTCAGCCAGTACATCCAGCCCATCTGCCTGCCGACGGGGAGGAACGCGAGGAGAGACTACGAGAATACGCTGCCGGTGGCGCTGGGGTGGGGGGTCACGCACTACGGAGGGGAGGAGGTTGGTACGCTGCAGGCCGTCGCGCTCCCCGTCTGGAACAACAAAAAGTGCGACGAGGCATATTTCCAGGTAAGAAAAAAAACCCGCCCTAGGACACTTTCACATTACTATTGCGCCCCAGCCCATCACTGATGTGTTTCTCTGCGCCGGCTACGCTACTGGCGGCCGCGACGCCTGCCAGGGGGACAGCGGGGGCCCGCTCATGCTCTACGACGAGGACAGCCAGAGCTGGATGCTCATCGGGCTCGTATCGTTCGGGAACAGGTACGCATCAAGGAAATATTCTTTTTCCTGAGGAGCGTTTTTATTGTCCGAAATAGAAGTACTTTTTTCTTCTTCATAAACGTGTTATACAACGACCAAAGAATGTCATACGCAGGTGAGGAGGGTGACGGAAACCACTGTAATGCCCCAGAAAGATCTTGCTCTTCAACACACACACATTTTTTTGTCAGAAATATGACAAAAGCGACAAAAATGAGTGAGGGAGGGGAGGACGTTTTTGCCAGACACTTCCATATAACTTCAAAGTTCAAACCTTATAGTAGTAGTTGTGACCGCGTACTTAGCTCCTTGGGGAAGACAGAAGTGGGATTTGGCTGGTAGAGAGAGAAGAGGCCCGCCCACCGTCCTCCTAGTCTGACCCCCTGGACCTGGAGCGGCTCCTGCTGCCCCCTCTTCCACCTCCTCCGCCCCCGCGGGACCTGGAGCGAGACCTGGACCTAGAGCGGCTGCGGGAGGAGGAACGGCGCCTCCTGCCGCCGCCGCGGCCGCGGTCGGATCTAAAAAATACAGGATCACGGGAATGAATATCATTCACTAGTGAATGAGAAGTCTGGAAGATCCCCTCACCCCCTGGATCGGCTGCGGGACCTGCTGCGGCTCCTGGACCTTCCCCTCCCCCCTCCTCCACCACCCGTGGTCTCTTCCCTGATCTTGAGCCTGCGCCCGTCCAGCTCCAAGTCGTCGCGGTGGTCGAGCGCGTACTCCATGGCGCGACGCTCGGAGAACTCCACCACGCCCTGGCCCTGGCGAGGGGTGTCAACGTTGGCGTAAGACACCTCGCCAGCCTCGCGGAAGTAGTCCTTCAGGTCCTGGAAGGTGAAAGGAGGAAAGTGAGCAACGTAACCAACAGATGGTATTGGAAGAAGTTCGAACCTGCCAGGAGGTTCTGGATGACAGTCCGTCGACGGTGATCCTGTAGTTGGTCCTCGGCCCCGGCGCCCTGCCCCTCCCTCCTCCGTAGCCCCTGGACCTGGCCATCTCCACGCGCACACGCTCGCCCATCATGCTCTTCCCGTCCAGGTCCCTGACCGCGTCGTCGGCATCGCTGCAAAAGAGGCACCAAACAAAGACTCCTGGAAACCCGTTCCATCATGGCCAAGGGACGGCGGCGGCGGCGGCGGCGGGGAGTAGGCCAAGGTGTACGGAGACCCCGAGGATCCGTAGGTTTCCCCGATTCCCGCCCGTCGCCCCCGGAAAGAGGAGGATCGCCCGCGCGGAGAATCCCTTCATGAAGTGCCCAAGAAGTCCCCCAAAGAAGAAGAACCCCCGAACGCGACCGAGAGACCAAGGAAGGCCTGAGGAGAAGCCCCAAACCGAGCGACCGAATGGTGGCGCGCGCAGCCCCGCAGAGCCCGAATTGGAGAACCCACCACGACCCAACGGGCGGGCGACCCAATGGCACCGCACCGGAGGGCGGGAAGAGACGGCCCAGCGAACGAGTCGGGATCGTTCTCCGGGGGTCAAGGAGGCGACCGCGACCGACCCCGACCCAACGCCTCCGCTCTAATTTAGGAAACAGGATACGTGCAGAGTTTCGCGCCCCATATGTTCCCATGGCTGTTACGGTGCCATTGCTAAGACAACAACAATGTATCCCTGAATACGCGGGAGGTCACGAGGTCATGGACTTACCGCGCGTCGTCGAACTCTACGAATCCGTATCCGTCCTTGACCACCACCTCGTTGATGCGCCCGTAGCCCCGGAAGAAGCGCTCCAGGTCACGGTCGCGAGAGGAGCGGGGCACGTTGCCCACGAACACGCGCGAGGGAGCCATGGTCGAGGTCACGAGGTCACGGAATGGAGGTCGACGACGGAGCAGAAGGGATGAAGTGTTGAGGTCTGCTTTCGCCGGAAAAACCCGGAATGACGGCGACGGCGACGCACTGGCGGCACTGCAGTCAGTGCAGTGCAACGCTTCCGCGGTTCCTCCCCCTTTCCTTGGCCGCTTTGGCTGTTGCTCTGGCGGCGGAAGGGGAGAAGGGGACGCTGAACAAAACAGCGGAAGAAGAAAAGGAGAGAGGGAGTGGTTTTCCCGGCAGATACGAAATGTCGAAATCCCATAAAAAATGTTGGCTCTATACTGCCTGCCTTTTTAAAACTTTTTTTAATGGGCCGTGTCTGCAGGGGAAAAAAGGGTTTCGTATCTGCGGGGAAGCACAATAGGAGAGATGTGTATGTGATGTCATAGTGACACTTCCCCTCAAAGTAATCTAAAATATTTCTCCTATTTCTTTTTCAGGTGCGCCGAGGAGGGCTACCCTGGCGTCTTCACGCGGATAACACATTTCATGGGGTTCATAAGATCGATCGTGCTGTGAGGAGGGAGAGGACATAATAATTTGTCTCCATTGTCGAAAATAATTTCTGCTGGAAAATAAAAGTTGTTCAAATACTGTGCACCAAGTAAATGAAAAGTCAGATGTGTTGTTTTTGGAACTTAGTTTTCGTTAGTTAGGTTCATGCGGTACCCATGCCCCCCTGTATTTCTCCCTTTTAGGCCCATATCTTGATTTACAAAACTTTCCACTCCAACACTGACCTACCGGTATAGGTTTCAACGGGGGAAAATCACAACATTGTGATTTTTGTCACATGGTCAAGAAATTACACAACGTTGTTATTACAAAACTTTTTACGAAATTCATTCAAGGGCTACAAATGACAGGGGCTGCTTTGCCAACAGGGAAAGAGCCGGCTTGAGACGACTGTTTCAGGATTTCCTCCGGGATGTGAAGTTGGAAAGTATGAACACTTGGACTGTTACTTGGATATCTTTCGGTGATTGTTGATCACCAGATCACCAGGATTCCTCTATCAAGACATTTTTGGATGAGTGTTTCCAAATGCACCTGGTAAAGAAGAAACATTATTTGTTTTCTCGTATGTTTTACTATTTCACTGTCCTGCCTGTTCAACAATAAGAGGTTAAGGTTTTTTAGCAAGATGGATCAAAACAATTGGGTTGCAGATAGCCATCAAGATCAAAGTACGGAAAGAAAAAATAAGCTCCATAATGTTGTTTGGGGGATTCTCACGGGGCTCATAAAGAGGGGGCTTGAGGGGGGGGGTCTTTATAGTCAGACCCCCTACTTGAGCAGTGCACCTATGCATGCAACACACCAATTGACAGGACATTACTTAGTAATTAGTACTTCCAACTTTTACTATTTTTGAGGACAGGGCTTTACCTCTATTCTATAATTGTTGAGGACAGGACAGGGCTAGCGGCTAGGATAGGTTACAGGGGTACAGGACAGGGGAGAAAATTATCATGTTTTTTTTCTTTGGCGTTCGCGTAACCTCTCAATACGGGTTTTGGGCTTGGGCTTCCTTAGTACCTTTCTCTCCAGTAGAGATCAGCTGACTGAAAAAAGGAAAAAACAGACAGAGTGAGTCTGAGAGAGACACTCGCCATCGCCAAAACAGCGATGCCAGATGGTCGATTAAATCGACCAATTTGACTTTTTTGGTCGATTTTTCGGAGTTCTGGGTC
>JAAUXU010120686.1_pt1 | contig 15873 bp, 11 predicted proteins | sample 7278151 | NCBI WGS metagenome assembly JAAUXU01 (sample SAMN14350113, study PRJNA611818) | marine sediment metagenome | isolation source: surface marine sediment (1.8m) | place: French Polynesia: Moorea | collected 2018-08 | reverse complement strand
GAACGAGCGCTTTGACCCCCCCGCTGTTGGCATCAATTCCTCCTTCGACGTAGGAGTTGCACACAATATCTCGCCCGTTTGCTGCAGCATTTTCTCCTTCTATTGCCCTCCAGGCCAATCATTTATCCAGTGGAGGAGGAGCAGCAGGAAGAGGCTTCATTTAGCTATTTTCAGTGGAGTTTTTTGATATCCCTTTCTGGGGATATGTAATGACGGAGGGCCCTGGCAGGGAGGGCTGCAAAGGGGGAAAAGAAATCGCCTCAAGCTGCGCACTATAGGTTTTGATGAAGTTGGGGAAGGCCTTGGTTTTTGCAAGAAGCAAACTACTGATTCTTTTGACGAGGCACAACAATTTGCAACTACTCCAGAGACCGACCGCATCCTCGTGTGCAGTACGTTCGAGCATTTGTTCCAAGTGCAATCACGAAATATTGCTAGTGCACAGTGGAAGCCGCTTATATGTTCTCAAAACAAAAGGGGACACTTGCTGAAGAGAATTTGTCCGCAGTATATTAGGAGCTTCAAACTGGGGGGAAAAAAAGGCCGGAGAGAGTAACTAGTACGCGACCACTCTGAGACCCAGCTGAGACCTGGGCAGTAATTAGCACCAGATTTATCTGACTTATCCCCAACACTTCTAGACGGCGGCAACTGTTGAGCGGTCACGGGTCAGTCACTCAAGTCGAGAGTCTAAAAAGTCGTAAGACCATCAAAAAACCGGAGGCAGAAGACCGGCCGGGCAAAACTCAATCTGAGTTCATCCAAAGACACAGTACATCTGAGCAAACAACTCTGCCATGGCTACCGTTCTTCAGGGATCTCAGAAACATGATGATGATTTTTAATTTTTCAATGATTTTACCGATATTTGATGACATGGTTGGAAGGAGAGATGTCACAGCCAGGTCCTGTGCATTTCCCGGGGTATTCTCCGCAGTGACGTCACGGCAGTGCACTCTGACCAAGCCGGGTCAGCCCAGCTCCCCGATGAAAAAGATGAAGCCTCTTAAACTGCGCACGGAAGTGATGGAAGTACTGATATCAAACTGAAAAAAAACTTTAATACGAAAGTTAATCAGGAAAGTTTTCAAGATTTATGGACGTGAGGCGTTAGGATGTAGGGAGAGACGAAGTTCGTGAGCTTTCACAATGAGACAACATTGTTGAAACGAGCTCTATTCAGCTCAGCCCGCCAATTTACGAGCCTACTAGAACTAGCGCCCACCCCTAGTCTATACTTGACAAATTCTTTTGCAACACGAATACCGTACAGTCGCTATTATAAGCCACCCCGAAAGATAGCCCTCCATGGAAGATAAGCTGGTCCAAAGCACTTTTTACATAAGCCGTCCTTAAAGACAAGCCACAGGCAGGTTTTGTGAGTAGCGCATCCAGTGACCTGCTATATATATTAATTATTGATATCACTCAAAGCTACCTCTGACGATGAGCCGTCACAGAGAGAGTGCATAGTTAACACACAGGTCTGACCTTATATTAGCGACTTTATTTCACGCGTCAGCAGCGTCTTTGGCCTAAAACTTGATTGTCCGCTTACAGTGACAATTTCATCCGGTCCCAAGAGTCTCACTTTAAGCGGACTCTATTGTATTATTAGTGCAGAGGGAGGGACCTTCATATCCGTTGCTCAACGCACCAGTGAACATGATTGTATCGTTGTTTACTGTGAATACATGCTGCATTAGCACATGGTACAGAAGCAAAAGACTCGACGATGCCTGCCTTGCTAGCAACGTGCTGGCAGGTACGTGTACGGCATGAGGCCTTTCACTATACGGTTTAACCACATATTGTAGAAACCATTTCCGGAGAACCTACTTTTCAATGGGCTCATGCGTGGGTTGTTAGGATAGGTTGGTCATAATATTGTAACACTGGCACTCCAGAGGCACCCATACTTTCTGAAATAGCGCCAAATTGATGGCCCGACGGGGAAACCGCCCAATGCTTGAGATACACACAGCTTGAGGGGCTCTTTCCTCCTCGGAGTGGAAGCCTTTCCTGTGGCGGTTCTTTCCACACTGCCAGTAATGATGATGAGCCTCTGGAGTGAGTGAGTTAAGCCAGCACTTTGACTGTCCACCGTCCCAATGATAATCACGCTCCTGCCCAAGGCTTCGAGGCCAAGCAAACGGGAGAAATTACCAGCATCAGGACTCCCCAGAGAGCGCTTTGTACCGCTGGTACTCGCAGTGGCCGAGAAAGAGTCGTACACCGGCTACCCAGTAATTCTCTTCCCGTTCCAGAGAAAAGAAAAGAGCAGAAACTGCTGTACTTTACCGCAGACTGTTATTTGGAACACTCACTACGTACCGCAAGTGAAGATGTTGTATGTTCAGTAAATGGCGCTTAGAGCTTTCGGTCGGTGTGACGAATGAATGGCGGAAATACAGTTCTTTTTTTCTCTCCATCCCCCGCAGGTTGGTCGCATCTCGAGATGATGATAGGCTTAGCAGTGCCAGGGGTGCCTGCGACAATGGGCGAGGACGCAGCCTCTAATTTGATCCGCAGGCGAAATCCTCCAGGAAAGGAAAACAAAACAATATGTACAGCACGCAGCAGGCGCCTATATATACTATAATCCTCTCACTCAGTTCCTTCGCCGAAGTAGCAAAACTCTCTTTCCTCACGCGATCCAAACCAAGGCAAAAAACTCGGCTCTTTGCCGGGACCACCAAGGGACGAGTGAATGAGCCGAGTAAACATTTTCCGAAGGGGGGGAGGAGGGTGCGCTTCACCTCCAGCTTTTGTTTTCCCCCCGGATTTTGTCAGCCAAAGGCAAGGATCCGGTTAGTGAGTAAAAGCTTTAAGCTCTCACAACAAGTGGCACGATATTGCTCTGCCTCCTGTTATTGCTGGACTCTTTTTTTTCATTCTTCCTTGAGTTGCTTTTGCTTTTCGTCAAGTTTTCACTGGCGCCAACTCCAGTGTCGACTCTGTACTCATTCACGGCCGTCCCGAGGCCTCCGGGTGCTCGTCTGATGGCCTCATGACTCCTCTTGGCCGGAGGCAAATCGCTTGCCAGAGTTCACGTTGCATGCAATTATTTCCTCTCTTGTTTTCCGACTCTCTTTGTGTCCATTATGAACGGAAGAAAGAGGAGAGTACGAAGGCTTAATGGAAAGGAGGAGAGCTTTTGATATGTCTGGAGGGGCTGTGGTAAGGACTGCCATCGTGTTGCGCGTACCACACGTGAGGGGTGCATGTACTTCGTGCATATGGCGTTGTACGTGAGCACGAGTTGAAAGAGAGGAATCGACCTGCGCTCGTATCAGCGGGAAGGCGGCAGTCGGGCGGCCATCCATTACTACATTCGGAGCTTTAAATCAAGCTGCAGGAACACAACTTTCCGCGGCGTCGGTACAGATACAGCTCTGCCTCGCGTCACTGAATCGTTAGGGGGATATGGATAACGTTGAGACGCAGAGCAAAGGGAGAAAGCAAGTCTGCTTCGTGTTGCTTTTACTTGGTGGGGCTCCTCACGCGATCACAGCCACTCAATCAACACCGAATTAGGCGGCGAGGTAGGGTGCTCAAGGGCCTCCAAGATACCGCAGTCCGGGCGTACTCAGACTTTCAATGAGGTGCAATCATTCCGCAGGTAAATTATCAACCTGCCGGGATCGCGCATGCACGGACCAGACACTGCGGGCTAGCGAGCCGACGCTCACTGGGCGGACTCGGGTATGGCACCGTCGACTGTGCCCAACGCAGAATGCGGTGTCATCGGACGCCCACCCGTTATCAATCAGTTTTGATGTGACCATAGTTGAAAGGCTGAAATGACCAACCACCCTATGCTGCGCACGTCTACGCACTCGCACTCCCGCATACATGCATTCTCCCTGTGGCACCCCTGCTATTTGCATGACATTTAGAGGTACACTGGGTTTGTGTGCCCAGGGGAATGCGGGAATGCAAAGTACGAGTTCAGGTTCTATGCACGTGCTCCGTGCGTATGTATTTGTGTATATATCACCCCTCTGACTGCTCCGGTGGACGCGAACAAGTAGCAAAAGCTCATGCAAGCACGTTAGGCATGCTAGCGACACCCACCCAACTCAGTGCTGCGCAGGACTGCAGTAATCGCTTCCAGTCTTTTAGTACTGCTGACTTATGCCTTATCTGAGCTGTGCTGCTGAATGTTGCACCCCAACAAGTGAGAAATAAACTGCTCAAGTGACTGCGAGATGCCAACGTTGCACAGTCCTGCGTGTGGCGGACGTGTGCCACTTTTCTAAGTCACTCACACTGTATAACAGTACCCCACACACTCCACCTAGGTACGTTATCCCCCCCTCTTCCGGCCGACTCTTTTCCCTCATATTTTGTGCCAGCTGAGCTAACAGCAGCAGCCCGTAATTAATTAACGGCGAGTAAAAGTGTAGAAAAATACCTTGCTGCTCTTTTCCACCCCTCTCTCCTCCTCTCTCCAAGCTGGCACGTATTCTCTGCATAGGCGTGTGCACCATATTTCTTCTTATGTGCATATGGACCTGCTGCGTGCGTACATACACTCTTTTCTGTTAGTACACACTGCAGAGCTGAGAAGTGCCTACCTGGTGTCCATGTTTGCTATGGCTATGCCCACATGTCCCTTAGCGAGGCTTGCAAAACGTATGAAAACATGAGAAATCACGCGAACAGGGGTGTCAGTAAAAGTGAGGAACTGTTGTCTGCACGTAGGACTGTGGGGTGATCTGATTCGGGGGCAATTTTGGAAAGTGCACCTCAACATTCATATCTATGTGGGGGCTTCATGATAATGGAGGCCCAGTAAAATGCTTTTTTGACTGAACCTCCCGGAAAAAAGGGACCAAAGTCTTGCAAAGAGAAGACGGCTCCAAGAGCTCGGGGTGCTGATCCGAGGAGCTTCAATGTAAAATTTTATCTGCCAAAGAAAACCTTCTGCACAAAAAGAACTAGTACATACTTTTCCTCATCTTTAGTCGAAATGGGGCCTTTACGAAGTGATTTTTTTCCAAAAAAGAAAAATAAGTAGTCACCACCTTTTGCGTTTCATATGTTGTCAGACTTCCAACACACACACACACACCCAAAATGTGTAGAGGGACTTAAAGGAAAAAACTGTTAGCAGCTATACGTGAGTCGCAGAAAACGCAACGTGAGAGACCCTAAAGCAATGCAAATTGGATCATGGAGATCAACCCCTGAGCTTGACTGTGTCCTTGGAGACATCTTTTGGCTTGGCAGCGTCAGGTTGTAAAACGTCGTTGCCTCGAGAAGGATGAACAAAGGGTATTGGAACTTTCCATTTTGTGTGTGTGTTTCCTCGAGCTGAGGAGTTGTGGCCGGTACAAAGCCAGGAAGCAGTGGTGACCTCCGGCTGTGAGACTGATTCCACCGCTGTTAACCATAATGCTGAAGAGGCAGTTCCCGAATTGCCACGACAGCCCGATTAAGAGAGGCAATTCCAAGCTCGTCGAGTCAGTTTGGTCTCGATTGCGCTGATCTTGATTTCATTTCTTCCGCTGGCGCACAAAAAGCGCCAACCGCCTGACCTTGTGCCTACAGTTTTGGTTGAATATTTTCAGCTTTTTGCTGCCACGCGCACTGAACGACGTCCAGTGAACAGGCGAAAAAGTGCAGTGCAGTGGGACAAGAACTAAGGCGTTGACAAACCTTTCGCCGCAGGATAAGAGGAGAGAAAAGAAGGAAGAAAGAGATAAAAAATCTGGTCAGGGATAGAAGAAAGAAACTGGGTCTCCTCCTTTGCCAGCCTGATGACCTGTGTGCTGCCAGCAAACTCGCTTTGCTGCTGCGGATAGGACACAATTTCAAATCGAGAAAGGAAAAGAAAAATCCAATCAGGAAGAGAAAAGTCGCTGGCCGCGTCGATCCTGGCGCAGGTTGTGCATTCAGTCACAGAAAGAGTTCAAAGTGAAGAGGTTCTCTGGGCTTTTGTTAAGAATGTTGTCTTATCTTCGCCCCATCATCGTCTGCGCCCTCATCTGTCCCTTCCTTGAAGCGGAGGCGCAACATCACACACAAGGTAAGGTGGGGAAGAGGTCAATTTTTTTTTCCAACTTCGCTGTCTCTCGCGCAATTTCAGTTGGACCTAATGCCTCACTAACTTCGCTCTGTAGCGTGGCATTTTGGCCTCGTGCGTGGCAGCCTTGGGTGTGAGCGCTGTCCAGCTTTTGAGCCATGGAGTTAACACCGGGTTAGAGAGGTTACTTAGCTCTTTGCGTGACACGAGCTGGAGGAAAGCTCATTGTAATGTAAACTGTGAGGACGGAGTCGTGGGGGCTGAAGGTGAGGGATCTTCATGCATTACATGTGTTAACGTGTATGAATAAAGATGAGATCTCAGTTTGTTATTTATTAAGCTTAGGATAAGAGCTGATGATGGGCAATTTAGATACAGTTAGATATACTGTACTGGTGTTTATGCGTGCGCGCTGTTACGTGCGCATGTGGACAACGTACCAAGAGAGTTTTGCCTGGATGTGCTGAGAGTTAGAGCTGGGGCGAAGTTGGTTCGACAATAAAAGTTACTGGTTGGAAAGAGTCAACACAACTTTGAAATGTGCTTACTACGGACAATACTGTGGAGATGTGAAGGCAGAACTCAACCAAGGGGGAATATTGTATGGAGAATACAGTATGAAATGGCTTGCACTGTTGAAACGTGTCTGCTCATGTAGCCCCTCTAATGGCTGGCTCACCATTCTGACGCTCATTCGAATTTTCTCCAGCAAGTGGTGCCAGAATAGATCATTATTGTCCATTGGCAACCCGGAAAAATCCGGATAGCGTCAGAATGTCTGATCACGTGTGCTTCGGCCATTAGGTTCGTGTCCTGCGAATTCCGAGTGCGTGAGTTTGGCCCACTGCCCCAGCCTGAAGGATCTGGCACGCAAATTGAAGGACGCCGCCAGCACCGAGAAGAAGCTTCAACTCATCGCCATCATAAAACACCAGATGTGTGGCAACACAAAGACGCAGAAGCGCGTGCTCGTGTGCTGTGACCAGAAGCTGGGCGAAAAAGGCAACCTTTTTCATACTCGTCGACAACTTTGAGTACCTTTTTCTTCACAGCTGCTCTCCATAGGTTCGGACTTCAAGCAGTTGAGCTTCCACGACTTATCCGGTCGGGTGGAGTTCAAGGACTCCACCACCCTGTCCATCCGCAACTTCGTTTACGACGGCGAAGCCCCCGACGCATTCTTCGTCTTGGGCACTCAGGAGGGACGTGTGGACCCCGAGAGAGGTATCCCGGTCCCCTATCCACCTATCCCAGGCAATCCGAGACTCACCTTCGGCGATGACGTACCTATTTTGGACAGGTTAGGAGAGACATAATCTTGTACAACAAATCTCAATCCAATTTTGTCAGGTTCAACGGAGAAGACATCGAGTTAGTGCTGCCCGATGGCTTGAAGGCGGAAAATGTCAGATGGCTCTCAGTTTACTGCAGGAAGTATAACATAGACTTTGGGCACGCTGTCTTCCCCGTCAATGTGCCTCGAAGCTGAATGCTCACTTCCTGCCGAGGAAATGAGTTTGTTGAGTTGATTATAACATGTTTGTGACGTAATATGACCTTCCTGTGGTTATAAAAAAGCTACGATACTACCATTATTATTAAAGCCTGCGTTGACATTGGTACCCGTGCAAACACTTCTCAATATAGAGGTTTCGTGAACTTCGGTGATAAAAAATCGTGCCAGTGACAAGGGCGACGTTATTCAAAAAGCCAGGAAAGATTTGATTAATGCAACGATGGATGCAACAATCAGGTTTTTTCGGTGGCTGCATTGTTCTCTGCACTCATAAGGTCGTTTTTTTCATTCTACATCTCGGGCATGCTTGCACGAACACACATTTACACACAGTGTAACGTTAAGGAGTGAGCTTCATCCGCGTGGCGCCAGATGTCGACCTCGGCGGAGTCCCTCTACGCCGGCGACGCAGCAGCGCCATCTGTGCGCTGTTTTGTAGGTGAACGTCTTCGCTCGAGTCGGTTTAAGACTTGGAACCGCCACTGATCGTTGTTTCGCTAGATGTTGGCTAGCGTAATTATTCATATGACTATTAATTCATTTATGCCAGTATTAAGGCTACCCTACTCAGTGCTGCAAAAGTTCGTGCAGGAAGTCCTTGTACCAATGAAAACGACTGGGCTATAAAAGAGATTCGTCCAGCCTCTGAACAGGCGAAAGATGCCATGTTTTAGTTGTTTCTTCAGCTTTTCTTGCTGTTTTTTTTAAAAAAAAAAAAAAATTTGTTTTTCACACTTTGAATTACTGACTTTTCATTTTCTGTTACCACAGAAGTCAAGACTTCCAGCTTGTGCAATAATGTGAAAGTGTGATGTAACATTGAAATATTGAAAGTCGATCGACACCCCTGCCCACTCTAACGACTTCCGAATCTCTTTTCTAGCCCTGGCCACAAGGCCTTGACTTTCCGCATAAACTTTTGGAACAACCTCTACATGACTATATAGGATTAGCGTGGGCGTTGTTAGTTCTTGCTACATATAAGTCGACCCTCTTACCTCCGCACATTGAGCAATGTTTACCTTCAACTCAAAGCAATAACATAACATTACTGAATTTTTGTGTCGATCAAACTGAGATATCATTAGCACTCGATGGATGAGCGAGCATCGCTGGCTGCACCGTGGCCTCACCTGCCTGCATGTTGTCATTACGACGCTGTTGGCACCGGCCTGAAACAACCCCCACCCAACATTACCTATAATTGTACCGACTGCACGTACGTGTCCCATGCGTGGAACCAAGCCTACTCTAAGAGAGGACTTGCAAGCAAAACTCCTTTGAGCACACACAGCCTGCTGCAAACACGCGGGGATCGAACTTTTGGCGGATAAGCTTATCCGCAAAAAAGAGGCACTTTTGAATCGTTTACGAGTTTGAACCCTGGCACTGGTCAAACTTGTCCCCGTCGTTTTTATCCCTTTCGCTTTTGGGGCTTAATAACTTCAGTGGAATTGAATTACAAAGGGATTAGATTTGCATAATACCCTGAGTCTGCATCATGCAGCTTTGTTGTTAGCCAGCCTTTAATTGCGGTGGTCGCCGGACAAAGAGAGGGTCAACGGTCAACAAGCTGGCGATCGTGTTGGGATAAAACAACGGTCATAGCGAAGTCAAGCGAGCAGAAGTAGTGACGATTCAAATAACGTAGCCCATACGATACCGTCTGAGCAAATAAAAAAGAAAAAGAGGCCACGACATCGACAGTGCCCATTTGTGAGAGCTAGAAAAACACCGTCCCCGACGATTACCTGACGTACATAAATTACACTTGAGATCGCCTCAAGTTGCGTCTCAATGACTCGCAGGATGCTCTCAGAACAATGGAAGAAAGTGAGTGGAGCCGAGGTGTGATCCTGCCCAGCGCCAGATTACTCGCAACAGCATTGGTACGTCATTTTTGCACCACTTTACCATACGTGGACGTGCATGCACGTCGTATGTGCTCTACTTTCTCCCCTCTCCTCATGAGTGGTAGCTGTAGTAGGTACAGCATGACGAATATTAGAATTAGCAGAGCGTGTAAGAATCTTTATTGTGCTCTGCGCTCACATACGCACGTACGTACGTACGTATAGGTACTGCTTACCACTTGCTTATGAACGAGTGTGTGCGTACACCCTTTTTCCTCTTTTTCTCTCGCTTCATGCGTTAATGGCTGGCTGCGCTGAGCTTGCTGCATCCAATTGCGACCACCGGACCGTAGGCAGAGTAGGAGCAGCAATATTGAGCATCACGGAGATGAGAGAGGAAGGAGGGCATTAATGAATATGAGAGGAATGGAAATCATATTTCGGCATGGAGCCCCCTTTTTTTTCCCCTCCCCAAGTCGAGTTCACCCTGGCAACACCACACAAGCATCACAAGTGGAGGGAGATCGCGCTTTATTGAGGGGGCGAGACACAAGTTACTCTGGCTCACAGCTGATAAATGAGTGACATAATAATTCCGACTGGGACCACCGTGAAATGTAGGCACAAAAATGCTGTTAATTTCGCTCGCGTGCGTCCTCCTCGTCCTCCCACTTTTTTGTGTTGGTGCGAGCGAGCGGCACATGTCACATCAGAATTAACGCCGCCCGCCGACGCCCGCTTTCCCGCCCATCCTCGTGTAATGAGTCAGCCGCGTCGTGCATACTAATTAGTCCTCTCAGTCGTCGCTTTTTTTTATCCCCACTGGTACCCCCCCCTTCTCCAACCCCAACCCCCCCCCCCTCGTACCGGACCCTCCCTCCCCTCCCCTCGGAGTCGGGATTAGAAACGCGTTAAGAGAGGGATTAGAAAAAAAAGAGTTGGCAAGTGCCTTTCTCGAGAGAGGAGCTGGGGGATGACGCTCTCGCGTCGAAGATTAAACAGTGGTCGATTATGGAAATGGCAAACCAGAAAGCATCAGCGCCGATTGTTGTAACAGCAACGACATTTCCAGTTGCTTTGTTGGGCGTCCGAGACACCGAAGAGCGACGAAAACAATCATTGTAAAACCCATTTGTGGAATCCTCTGGCGCGGGGTGGATGTTTACTGGTACGAGTCCGGGCGGAGAAGCCTTCATTAAATACCTGCTGTGTCTGGGATGCCTTTCACATTAGTCTGTCCGTCCGGCTTTGCCTCGCTTTGCCTGGCTTTGCCTGGCTTTGCTTCGCTTTGCTTCGCTTTGCCTCGCTTTGCCTCGCTCCGCCCGATTCCCGTCCGTCAATCTCTCTCTGCTTCCATGCTCATTTCGGGAAGAGTAGGAGGGAGAAAAAAAAATGAGCGTTTTCTCAGGGAGCACCGTGGCGTGTAATTGATGTCACTGCCATTATTTGTACAGCTCGTTCGTTACCGGCCCCGACTGCGCGCCTAAAGAGGCATCGGAATGAGAATCTTCAACGGCGATGATGACGAGTGGAGTGTCTGGACGGACAGCTACGATACAGCTCGCCAGCTAGACAATGAGCTCGGAGGACAACATGCTGAGAAACCAATATGAAATGAGGGCGGCTGCTGATTTGAAAATGAAAATCCAGTTAATTTTCAGACTGACAAGTTAGGTGCTGCCGCCGTACATGCACGCACGCAGCATTTACGTCAGTAATAACGCCTGAGGAAGGAGAGAGAGAGAGAGAGAGAGAGGAGGGGGACTCTTTTTTTCTCCTTCCATCCAGCTTTGCACTATGGTCCGCAAAGTCCGGGACTTTGCCGCCGGACTCTTCTGCGCCGCTTCTCATGTCCGTCCGGGCGTCGGGAATGGCGCTGGTTATGGCAGACGGATCTTTGGAATATTAATTGGGCCCCCGCGGTCTCTCGCAGTGAGCGACCACTAATGAATCAGAGAGAGGAGGCATCACTGATTCTGAGGCAGCGGCAGCAAACGGCGCAAAAAGCTGACGTGCGAACAATGGCAAAAAAAGACGGCCCAGCAAACGACTACTTAGTAGTGCTGAGCACACAGACAACAGACATAGCACACATCGCTCAGACGGAGAAATAGAAGGAGCTCAAGCATCATCATCTGGGAGAGGAGAGGAGAGAGAATGGAAATGAACGCAGCCGACGACGCCAAACGTTATGATGGCGATTACACTGGGACAACTCCCCGCTGATTTTTCCCGCACCGGCGGCTCAAAGAGGACGGGAGGGGGGGGGGGGGGAAGAACATTGCGCCGGCATCTCCCACTCTATTCTTTCTTGCCCGGAAGCGGAGGCAAAAAAGTGTTTTAAAACGTCAAGGGGTTTTGGATGGGTTTTCACCTTATCACAGACATCATCTGACTCGAGCGCGCGCGTTGCTACTGAGGAGTTTATCATTGCCCGACGAAAAAAACAAGGAGGGCCGGAGAAGTTTTTCTCTCCCCAAAGGTGATGCCCCCTCGTGTGTAATTAATGAATGACTCGGGAGGAGACTGAGTGCTGCTCTTTGGGAGGCAAAGCATACAATGATGCTTCACTTCTGCTCTGGGCTCCTTCTGCCTCGTCATGGCTCAGGGAACTTTGTTTTCATTGCCCGTTAATTGGGCGATTATTCCTCTGTCACGCAGAACACTCATTATGGAACTCATTCATTTGTGGAGTGAGTAGCTCAGCACACGCTGGACGTACAAATGAGCGCCACGGGCGGAGGAGAACTTCTTATGCATGACGACCCACGATGCCTTCATTCTTCACCCCAGACACGCGCCCGGAGACGCGTCAAAACAAGTGTCACCGGACGCGGAGTCGGAGAGATCATGCTCGAGACGTCCGTGTGTGTACGAGGAAAGGTCTCTCTGCTCTCCAGACCTCCACCAATTAAGCAGATTAAAGATTTTCCGATATCTGATTGATCGCGCCAATGGCGATCCCTCTTCCGCGCTTGTCCTCCCAGTTGACATCGATCTGTGCATGTCAAGTAATTAATAAAAGAGCAAGGTGACGTCGCTGAACGCGTCAGCGTCATCTGTCTTGCAATCGCTAAACTGACGTGCAAACGTGAATGTGCCAAACTACGGTGTCCACACTGCTCGAGTTCTCTTTAATGGGGCCCCTCTGGACGACGCAGCGACGAAGAGTCCCGGTGATGGATTCATTAATCAATGTGTTAATCAATCAGGCGCATTCCTCCGGAGGAAGGCGAGTCGGGGTGACCTTCCCGGACCCGACGGACGGAGGGACGGGCAGACACGCGTTCATCTTCAAGTCGACGATTAGTCAAGCCACTTCTAACCCAAAAACTTTGGCTCCTTCTAACGAGCATCTTCGACAAAACTTTGCGGGCTGCAGACGGACCCTAAATGTCGGCCATCGATCTAGTACTTTAACGCGGTTACTTCTGGATGGATCGATGAGTGTACAAAGGTACGCAGAGAAATCCATTTTTCAGGCAATGAGAGAAGTGTGGAGAGCCCTCGAGAGATGTGCGTGCTTGACTTGGACGCGCAGGCGCAGACGGCCGCGGCCCCGTACGTGAGCGTGCGTGCCAAACCATTGCGCAGTACATTAATATTGCAGAGAATGGATCTGTCGTCGGGGGAGCCAGTTTATGACGGCCCATTAAACGTTATTGTCCCGCAGTTTCAGTCGGAGAAAAGAAGAAAAGAGCAAAGTCCTGTGCTGCTCTCGTTGGCTCAAGAAGATGTCCTCGTTTTTCCCCAACTTTGGGGAGGGGGGGGGGAGGGGGAAAACCCAGGTAGACGACGAGAAAGAAGGCAGAGACACGCACAATTGACAGCACAGCGTTGCCTGGTTGGGGAAGTCAGCCTTTGTGCCCGACGTCCTCGCATTAATGCCGTCTGCTTCGTTACATGGAATTGTGCACAGCTCTCTCCAACCCCCCCCCCTTTCTCCTCTCTTCATCAGGAATGCAAGTCATTTGGACCGGACTTGATGAGTTTTAACTCTCTAATGGACTTCCTTTTATTAGAAAAGTTTCCCTACCCCTCTTGCGCATACCCCGTACAAGCGTACGCGTAATCTCTGCCTTTCCATTGGTTCAACTTTGGGTTGGGTTTGTGTGCTCATTGGGTGAAACACGTATGTGGGTACTACGTCTTATAAGAGGAGAAGGGAGACGGTGTAATTACATTCTCTCTTAGCATGAGACGAGGACCGCACCCCCTATAAAATCCCAGGAGGAAGAAAATATCACAAAGGGAGAAACATTTCAATTTCCGAAATTGGGCGGCATAACTTTCCTGCCAACTTTTCATCGGCGGCCGTGATGTGACTGACAGCAACACTTGGCATGTACACAGGCAGTGCTCAGCATTGTGGCAGGTTCAGTTCTCGGATCATAGGGTTGGAGGATCTTCCTGGAGGGGGGAGGGAGGGAGGTCTAAGCAAAAAAAAGACTCGCTTCCATCAAAGGCAGATAAGCTAAATTAGCGAAGTAAGTTAAAGTCGGATTACCCAATCTCCTGTACTCCTTTTTAATCATGCTTGAGAAAACAAAATTCAAGAAGAAGTGAAAATTCTCTCTCTCTCTCTCCTCTAACCTCGTTGATGCTGTGTTTATGTACTGCGCTGTGTGCCAAGAGAATGTGCTAGTATACAGCAATGTTGTACGACTCCACATGGGTGTAGCATGGCTGTCGCAGGCAGTCTAGCAAACTCCTCCGGCCGGTGCTTAATCCCGGGCTTTCCCCAACGAGGAATAAGCTAGCTGGAAATTATTTTTCAGGAGGAGAGAGGATTTTAAATTTTTCTCATTAAAATTGTTGACAGTGGCTCTGCTGCTCGAGGAAGAGAGAGGAGAGAGACATTTATGTCGTCGTCGCCGTCAAGACGGCGGCAGCAGAGCAGAGATTGCGCACGGAATAGTTTTTTCACTCGCTCGCTCGCAATTTCTTTCATTAGAGTAGGATGAGAAAAGAAAAAAAAAGCGTGGAGGGGCTTTCTTTCTTCTCCTTCAACCTAGCCACTCAGTCTCTCTCCCTATTTCGCTTGCTTCTCATTAAGCTTGAAATGAGATTTTTCCCCTTCTTTAGACGAGGAGGAGAGGAAAAAGTGGCGACGAATTAGATGCATCCCTTTTTATACACATGCAAGAAGATTTCGCGGAAAGTAAACCCGCCAGACGGACGTGGGGGGAAAAAAGCAGGCAAGGGGGAAGAGAACGACGACGACGACGATGATTTCGTGAGTCTTTCATTGTCTCGCCAGTGGCTCACTTAGATCTCGAAAGCAACTCGGGGACGGCGACGAAACGACGCTGTTGATACAATGAGAGAGTTTCCCATTCTCATAAGATTTAATAGGATTTGCTGCTGCAAAATGAGATGGAGAAAAAAAAAGGGGGGGAGGGGGGAAGAAGAGAGGAATGAGGGTAGATATTAGACCGCTTAATATTCGCTCTCTCTCGACACTGCTACTTTCTTGGCATTCCCGGGCGAATTTCTTCCTTAATGCGATGCAAGGAGAGGACTTGGTGCTGCTCCTCCTCCTCCCTCCCCTCCTTGTGCTTTACGTCGACGCAGCCATTAAACCTCCATGTGTTAATGAGAGATTCGGATAGGAGGAGAAAGAATTTCAGGTCAGCCTGACCATTTCCGAGGCCCCCCGCCTGCCTGTCTGCCTGCCTGCCTCACTCATGGATCGACCGCCTTTCTGGATTTATGGCAGTCGCCCCGTCGATATTGAATAGGCTCGGCTGCCGCCGCAGCTGGGATCTTCTCAGGAATGCACATGTTTTCATTAGTCCCTCGCCAATTTATTCCTTCTCGGCTGCGGCTTTAATTACCTGTAGCCCGCAGGAGGCAGGACCATCAAAATGAGGCAGGCCAGAAAGGAGTACTGTTCAACATTTTATCCTGGTGGAGGTTTTTTTTTAACCCATTTTCTCCAGCTTGGCTTCCACACACTCGTCTGCTGTGTTGACGTCAAGTGTGTTAATCACCATAATATTCCAAGGCTGCAGTGATCAAAAGAAACGAGAGGCTTTTGCTTGCTCACGTCCGCAGAATGAAGGGGGATTAAAACATTATTCTTCTCCTCATGCCAAGCCAGGAGACTCTAATTGGAGCACTCGAACCAACACTGAGCGACCGTGTGTGTAGCCTTCAATCACCCTCACAATGAGTAGTTATTCCGCGGCTTGGCTGCCGGCCTCGCCTTGGTGACTGTGAGAGCCTTGGAGTCGTCGACGCAGGAGGGGCCGCAGCTCACCCTACACAAAAAAAAGAGAGTGAACAGGCTTCAAACGAACGTGCCTCATTAGGTGACGGAATATTCAAAATTTGCTCACGTTTCTCGTCGTCCCTCCTCCTCCGCGGGGGGGGGGGGGGGGGGGGGGGGGGGGGGGGGGGGGGGGGGGGGGGGGGGGGGGGGGGGGGGGGGGGGGGGGGGGGGGGGGGGGGGGGGGGGGGGGGGGGGGGGG